>Ga0256827_10003079_pt1 | contig 10629 bp, 27 predicted proteins | sample CV84metaG_FD_185977 | JGI IMG/M metagenome (GOLD analysis project Ga0256827, IMG submission 185977) | Hydrothermal vent microbial communities from East Pacific Rise, Pacific Ocean - CV84 | ecosystem: Environmental > Aquatic > Marine > Hydrothermal vents | place: Pacific Ocean: East Pacific Rise...
AAATAGTGATAGACTATTTAAAAAATTAGCGTCTATTATATACATAGACTCAAAAAATTTATAAAAGGATAAAAGATGGTACAAATAAAAGATTTTAAAGATTTAGAGTTTAAAACTCATAAAAGTATTGTGAATTTACCAGAAGAGGAATTAAACATGATGCCAGATATGATAGGTTCAACACAAGCTGAGATAACTTTTGATAATGGTGTACACTTATCAGTTATATTTGGAGAAATATTTTACTCTAATGGGATTGACACTTATGAAGCTTGGGCTTCCGAAGTAGATGATTGCCCTAGAGGGGACTTAACAGAAGATGAAGTATCTGAGTATATGAAAGAGTTACAATTAATAAAAGTATCTTAATAGTGAGAGTAAGTACAACAAAAAAAGATAAAAATGATATAGAAATATATGAAAATGATATTATTAGAGTCTATATAGAAGATATACTATTAGGTATAGGTAAAGTAAAAATGCAAAATTATACTTGGTGTATAGTTTGGATTGATGATACTGAAGCTGAAGTATTACCGTTTTTTGAATTAGATGGTAGTTATGAAATTATAAAGGATAAGTAATGAATGTAGAACAAGCAAAAGAATTATGTGTATTAGCTCATAAAGGTCAGTATAGAAGACCTAGAGAAATGACAAAATTTGAACTTATAGAGTTCAATAGAGAAGAAAATACATTTATATTAGAGTCTAGTGGTAATAAAGTTATCAGAGGTGATAAAACATTTCGTTATGAATATGTAGTACAAGAACCTTATTCTAATCATCCAATAGAAGTAGCTGATATGATGGAAACTGATGAAGAAAAGATTGTAGCTTATTTACATGATGTAATTGAAGATTGTAAAGATTATTGTTTATCTGTATTACCTAGCAGTAAAGGAGGTTATATTAATAATTATGTAATTTGGTACAATAATACTATACCATATGAAGTAGAACCAATTACAGCAGAGGCATTGCTATTATTGACAAAAAAAAGAGAGGAAACATACACTGAATTTATTAATAGACTTGTAAGAGAACCTAGACATACTAACTATTTTTATTATTCAGAATCATCTATTATTAGAAAGTTAGCTACTAAAGTTAAAATAGCTGATATTACTTGTAATTTATTAGATAATCCTAGTGAGAATCAAAAGAAAAAGTATAGAAAAGCAATGAAAATATTGCTAAAAGGATAATAAATGAGTATAAGAACATATGATGATTATGGTGAACCTATAGTAGCTAGTATACTTAAACATTTTGGTTACTTATTTGAAACAGCTAAAGAAATGTATATAGAAAATGAAAAACTTAGTACAGAAACATCTTTAGCTTTATGTGTAGACTATATAAAAGCTACTACAGAACACGATAGAGGACAAAGTATTAGTGAAGATGATATTTATGACCTAATGGTAAAATACTTAAAGGAAAACAAATGATTAAAATTATTATAGATAATAAAGAAGAGACATTCACAGAATATGAAAAAGCTGTAAAGTTTTTAGAGAGTAAAAATCAAGTTGCAAATAAGATGAAAAGTGTACAATTTTTTCATATAGGTGGTTATGAGTTGCTTAGAGATGGTACACAAAAAAGTGGTAAGATGTATACTTGTAAGGAAGTAATAGACTTCATAGAAGATATAGAACTTACATTATGTTATCAACCTAAAAGTGAAAAACTAGAAGGTGAGAAATTACTTGAAGATCTTAAAACTTACTCTGATTTGTATTCTTTAGCTAAAAGAATTGAACCATTATTTAAATATTTAAAAGATGATGGTGGTGGTTCAGGTTGGATTGAGTATAATTAATACATTAAAAAAAGGAAAACAAATGAATAATTCATAAGGTAAAATAAGCACTGATTTTAATGGGTTTAGATCATTATATAACACTTAGTATAAATTTAATAATAAAGGCTAGAAGATGAAAAAATTTGATTTTAAGAAGTATAGAGGTAGTTGTTTTAATCAAATGGATACAATGTCTACTTCTTGTAGATTAAGAAGTTGGTGGACTTGTTTAGGTATTTTTGTAGACCAAGATAAGGTATTTGATACAATAAACGATTTTAACATACAAGATTACATACCAAAATATCAAAGAAGTAATGATAAGTGGAGTATGGATATGAAAGAAAAATTCATTTCTAATCTTCTTAAGGGAGTTAAGACAAGTATTATTTTGGTGAGATATAATGAGCATGAAGATGCTATGATATTAGATGGTCAACAGAGATTAACAGCTATACAAGATTTTATGTTAGATAAAATATTAGTGGACGGTTTTAAATATTCTGAGATAAAAGAGGATGTAAAGAAGCTATCTATTAACTTCGGTTTTCATATACTCACAGCTAAAGATGAACAAGAGGCTATTCAGTTTTATATAGATATGAATGAGAATATCACACATTCAAAAGAAGATATAAATAAAGCTAAAAAACTATTAAATAGGTAATTCATAAAAAAGACCTATAAATGGTAAAATATTAATACACCATTGGTGGTAGGAGCGTAAGCAATGAAACATTATGAACCTAGTAAAGAATTACTAAAAGCTGTGTTACCTGAGTATAAAGATTTACAAGAAGTAACTTATAGAGAATGGTTAGAGTATTGTGATAATGAATATTTTACTTTAATGTTAGTAGATAAAAGTTTAAAATATTTAAGGGGTAAAGAACATCCTGTAGCTATAGGTGATACAGAAGATAATCTTTTAGAAATAGTAGATAAAGCATTTAAGGAGCTATAGCATGAAAAAAGTGTATTACAAACAAACAGAAGACCAGAGATTAAGTATGATTAAATTTGCTATTGAGTTAGTACCTGATAGTAGAGTAGAGAAAAGTATAAGAGTTACAAATTCAAATATACATAATTTAAAAGATATTAGACACGTAATAAAAAATGTACATAAAGATATTTTAGAAAATGATACTGTAAAAATAAATAATTTTACAATAGACTATAATCACTACAGACATAAAGTAGCTGCATTAGTTACAAATTATTTTTATAAACATAATGGTAAAGAACAAAGAGATATATGGAAAAGGTATAGAGGCTAAAATTAAGGAGCTATAAGATGATAGAAATTTTGCTATTGTATGATAGGTCCTATGTGGTCAACCCACTGAACTACTATTAATGCCTCATAAAGGTTTAGTATTAGATATTAAAGACTATAGTTTTGAAGGTTTAAAACTATATTTAACAGATAATGATATGGAAGGTATTGTATTTTGGGATGTAGATAGTAATAGAAAATGTAAAATTAGAAAAAAAGATTTTGGTATAGAAAGGAATATAAATGAGTCAAATAAATAAAGATAAAAAACTACTACTAGAGATGTTATGTAAACATCCTGATAGAGAGTTAAAAAGAATTGGTATAGATAATGTTGTACAAATGAGTACTCAAGAGTTAGAAGATTTATTAATAGGAAATTAAAATTAAAGGATAAAAAATGTATAGATTTAGAAAATACAAACTAACATTAGAGCAAATTTTAACTGCTCAAAATATTGAGTTAAGTATAAATAGATTAAAAAATAATATTAAAGGGTAAAAATGTTAATAGAAATGATGGAATCAAGTAGTGATTACAACAATCATAATTATACTTTAGATGAAGAAGAGTTTCATTTGATAGGTATAAATAATAAACCTTTAGAAACTAGTATTAGAGAGTATATAGAAAATCTACAACCTGATTCTATTGAGTCTTTGGGTATTTATGGCTATACAGGTGAAATTGATGATGAGTTAGGTAAAGATATTATTAAAGTATTTACCTATATAGAAGATAAAGGTAAAGCTGATAAATTATACAGTATGAATATATATACTGCTATAAATTATGTTAATGGGTATTAAAATAAAGGATTGATAATGATAAAAGTAGTAACACACAACGGTAATTTTCATACTGACGAAATAGTAGCAATAGCTTTACACAAAGTATATGCAAATAGTAATATTAAAATCCTTAGAACTAGAGATAGTAAAACTATAAAAGAAGCTGATATAGCTATTGATGTAGGTGGTGAATATAATGGTGATAATTTATTAGATCATCATCAATTCACTAAAGACAGTGAACTTTATGGTTTATCTAGTGCTGGTCTTGTAGTAAAAACTTTAAAGCATCAAACAACTTGTAATGATTGTGGACATCACCATAAAAATAATGTAGTAGATAGTTGTTGTTATATGTGTGGTTCAAATGCTTTAATATCTAATAAATATTTTACTAATGAACATAAAACTTTTATTAAAGCTGTAGATGCTAGAGATACATTCGTTAATTATGATAAAGATGGGAAGTATACACCATTATTTAATAATGTCAATAGCTGCAATCTTTTAGATATTAATAGTAAAGAACAAGATGATAGATTCTCAGAATTAGTTGAGCTGTTTGTACTCTACTTTAGTAACACAATAACTTACTCTGAACTATTTACTAAAATAGAAAAAATAGCTAAAAAAGAGAAAGCTGTTACAGACAATATATATAGTGCAAGAAAAAAGACTTTAAAATGTATAGTAGAAGAAAATGATTTAAAAGTATATGCTGTAAAGAATTTGGGGTATGTTCCTTTTTATGACTTAGGTGTTGATGCTTTTTTGATGTTTGATGATTTACAAGATTGCTATAGTCTACAAGTCAATACTGAAAAGTATAAAATAATAGATGTTGAAAATAAAATATTTATTCATAGTAATGGCTTCATTGCTAAGTTTAAAGCAGGTACTGTTACTTTAGAAGATACATCAGGTGAATTTATTAAAATAAATATAAAGGATTAGAAATGAAAGATATACAATTAGAGGCTTATAGTTTAAAATTAGATGGATTAACTAATAAAGAAATAGCAGAAAAGCTAACTACAGACAATTTTTTTATTAGTAAAAAAATGGTAAAAAAGTTACTAAAAGCTGAGTACATTAAAGAAGGTTATACTCTAAGTAAAAGTAAACAAGAAGTATTTAATGATTGGAGATTACCTACTATTAAAGAATTATTGACTTTAGTGGATTACACTAAAATGAACCCTGCTTGTAATTTAGAAGATACTAAGTCTAACTTCTATTGGTCTTCTACGACGGTAGTAGGCAGCGAGTACGAGGCGTGGGGTGTCTACTTCTACTTTGGCTACGACGGTTGGCGAGATAAGTCCAATAGTTACTATGTTCGTTGTGTTAGAGACGGTAAAGATAGCTTAGAGTGGTCTAAAAGTTATGATAAAATGACTTGGAGTGAAGCTGTAGAATTTGCTAAAACATTAAAAGCTGAGGTATATTATAGTGACAATGGTACAGTTTAATAATCTAATAGGTTGGGGATTTAACAAGAATTGGAAGACTATGAAATATGGATTAAGTATTTATAGTCAATTATTACATTATTATAATAGAGAGAAGGGAATATGAAAAAAACTAGGTAGAGAGTTTGAACCCCTTGTTTATGTAACTTATGAAAATCGGATAGACTGAGTGAGAAACGAAGTGTTTAGTTGGTTCAACTCCAACAGGTTATAAAGTATCGAATGGTCTGGTGTATAAACAAAAAGTAGAGTAGGGTTTGTTAAGTTTTACCCTCTACAACTATTAAACTTTTATAATTAGTATAAAATAATAAGTGTAAAGGATTAAAAATGGTAAATAGAGAAGATTATATAGAAGTATGGAAAGGTTCATTAAACATTGTAAAGAGTTTAATGAAGATGGCTATGAATGGATTATTGAAGATATGGAAAAGAATGAACTGTTTTTAGTAAATGATTTGAATATACAAAAAGACTTTGAGGAACTATTTAAATAAAATTAAAGGGTAAATAATGACTAAAGAACAATATTTAAAACATAAAGAAGTAATGGATTGGTTTTACAATCAACCAAAAGGAACTAAAGTTTGGTTGAAATATGCAGATACAAATAATTGGAACTTAGTTCTATATCCTGAATGGTTTGAAACTACAGAGTATATTATTGATGATGAGTATACCGAGTTTAGAAAAGCTTTACTTGATGGTAAACAAGTACAATGGGAACAAACTGAAGATACTTGGATAAATATACCTAGTAATTATGATTTTATAGAAGCAGAACAAAATGGTGCTGCTGTAGAAGAATATCGTATTAAACCTAAATTTAAGGTTGGTGATTGGGTAGTACCTATAAGAATAGTAGGAGATACGCCATTTAAAGTAGAAGATCATCACAAACATATTATTGAAAAACCATTTTGTGATGGGTATAAACTTTGGGAGCCACAATTAAATGAATATTGTTGGTTCTTCGATTGTAACACCAATAATGAACCACTTTTTGGTAGATTCTCATGTATGTCTAATGGTAAGTATATGATAAAAAGAAATAACTTATTTTTCTACTTTAGTAAATGTGAGCCTTTTATAGGTACATTACCTAGTAGTTTAGAAACAAAGAATTAAAATGTTAAATATAGAAGATACAATTAAATTTATAGTAGTTTTATGTATATCTAGCTTGTTCTTTATATCTATATTAAGAGCTGAAAGTGCTTGTGAGAAAGCTATAGTAAATGCTACTATAATAGGTATGAAATATGCTGAAAATAAAATAGGTTTTAGAGCTACAGTAGTAGCAGACAATAATGTAACTAAAATATGTAAAGGTAAATAAAATGACAATAAAAACAAAATATAACATAGGTGATGAAGTTTACAGATTATTTAATGGAGACATAATAAAATTTATAATAAAAAGAGTGAAGATAGACTTCACTGATGTGTATCCAGATATTAGAATAATTTATAATGATAATTTAGAAGAAGATACTTATAAAACTAAACAAGAAGCTGGTGAAGCTTGGATGGTACAAAATGGTTTAAAAATTGAATTAAAGGAAACATAAATGACTGATGAAATAATAGCAATAAAGTATTTAAATAAAATAAAAAATACTAAAGAAAAAGGTTTGAACTTTGATTTAACATTAGGTCAATTTAAAAGACTTATGAATACAAAAACTTGTCATTTTACAGGTATAGAATTATGTACTAGAAAACCAATACCTGACAGGGAACCTAAATTTAATGCTATAACTTTAGATAGATTAGATAATTCTAAAGGTTATACTAAAGAAAATACTGTAGTATGTTGTTATGGTTGGAATCAAATTAAAAGTAAATTAGAAAATCCATGTAATAAGTTTAAAATAAAAAATTTAATTAAAGGAACTAAAACTACAGAAAAGTATAAGGAACTTATAGAAAGAAATTAAAATGTTTAAGCAAATTAAGTTAATAAATGAGGAGTATTTATATATAGATAGGTATTTTACTAAAAGTGATTTATATTACGGTTTATTAGAACATAAATGTTTAGAAACAGAAATTAAGTATTCAAATTTACTAAAAATATCATTTAAAGATAGCTTAGATAAAAAGGTATTTTGGGTTAAATAAGGAGGTACTATGCAAGGTTTATGGAAAGATACAACTAAAAATTATTTAAAAGATAAATTAAAATGGTATGTACAAAATGATAAAATTGAATATGTTAGAAATTATTCTAACACTTATAGTAATAAGTTAGAATTAGATGAAAGACTAATAAGTAACACTACAAAAGAGTATGAAAAATTTATTGTAGAAGTATTAGCTGATGATACAATTTATAAATTTATAGCTTATTATGAAGGTAAAGTATTTAATTATAACAATATTTGTAAGTATAAATTAAGATTTTCAAAAGACAATACTAATTTAAACTTAAATATTAGAAATAAATGGGATAATGAATTAGCTTATGTTGAAGAAATATTTCACTGGAGAAATTGGGAATGTGATCCTGTATATATTTCAATTAAACCTATTTATGAATTAGAAACAGTATTCATAACTAAATACTTTATTGAGGGCCATCCTTATGGTAATTTACCTAGTTGGTTAAATTATAAAGGGTTTTTAAAAGGTATTAAATTAGATTTTCAACAAATTTATAGAAATACTAAAAAAGATATACATGACTTAGAATATGAAAAAATATTTGTAAGTAATTCATTTAAAACTAAAACTAGTAGCTATACAGATAAAGAGTTAAGAGAGTTTAAACAAACTAGTAATAGATTTACACAAAATGAAGAGCTTTGGGGTATAGAAGAAGATAAGTATTTAGATTGGTGCAAGAATGATGATAGAGAAGATTGGGAGAATTATATGTATACAGAAACCTCTACAAATAAATTTTTAAAGAAAACTTTTGAAACAAGAAATTGGCATAAATTATAAAGGGGAAGAATATGTTAAAATTTTGGCAAAGAATTAGTTGGAAAACTAGAAATGGTAAATGGGATTTACATGAGATTAAAGTAGATTTAATTATATTACTTATTATAACTTTATTGGTTAAATTAGTATGAGTATCTCTATAGGATGTATATGGCATAGTAAAGAAAATTATACTAATGTTTACATAGGTAGATCTGGTAAAGGTAAAGAAGGTAACTTAGGTAATCCTTTTACAGCTAAACAGTATGGATTAGACAGATGTTTAGAATTGTATGAATGTTATTTAAATGAAAATATACATTTATTACAACCTCTTAAAGAAAAAATAAGGAATGGTGAAAATTTATTACTACAATGTTTTTGTAAGAAAACTATAGATGATGATACTAAATGCCATGGAGATGTAATTAAAAAATTATTAAAGGTTTAACATGATTAAACAAGTTAAATTAATTAGTAAATTACATAACAAAATACAACTCTACATCCATAAGTACCTAAATATCCATGAAAAATTTTATTTACTAGAAAGAACATCTAATGGCTTTTTGAAAAATAAACAATACAGTAATATATGGGAAGACAGGTTTTTGGAAAAAAACTAAAAATAAATTAAAGGAATCAAATGACAAAAAGAGAATATGATATAGAAGAAACTTATGGTAGAAATTATTTAAATCCTACTAAAATAGAAGAAATGATGTTTACAGGTAGTACTGAAACTTTATTAAATCCAGCTTACAATACTAAATATAGAGAGTGGTTAGAGAAGATAAGAGAACCTCTTAAAATAATAAATGAGGTACACTACTCAGAAGAGTTTGGTATAGAACCTACTATAGATATGGTAGGTGTAGGAGGAGTTGGTAGTAACCAACTTTATATGTTAAGAGATTTTAAAGATACTGTACTTACAGCTGAAAAACCTGTAGAGTTAGGTGTAAGTTTTTTTGAATTTGATGATTGGGAAATGAAGAATTTACCTAGAATACCTTTTAAACCTACAGCTATGAAAAAAGCTTTAACTATGACTAATTTAGGATTAGGTTTTCAAGATCCTGAAGAAACTGATTTTAGGGAGCCTTTATTTCTTGAAGGTGCACATAATAGAGAGACACAAGTTATACCTGTAGGTGCTATGGATATTGAGACTCGTAAGATGTTATGGGAAGCTAGAATACCATTTATTACAATTACACATAAAGATAATCAATTAAAAATTGAATTATGTCCTGAACCTGTAGAAGAGTTAGAAATAATGAATGAATCTTATGGTATGATAGATATTAACTTTATGATGCCTGCAAATCATTTAGCTTCGTTTTGGTTAAAAGATTTTATGTGTGGTATGAATGATTCTACAACACCAGCTGGTTCAGTTTATAAATTAGTAGCTGAGTATAAAAAACTATATGAAACTATTAGAATGCAGACTATCACTAAAGAAGAAGATAAAGATAATATTATGTATGGTGATATGATGTACAAATGTAAATATGACTCCCCTGACGAGTTAACTGTAGCTGAAGATATTAGATTATGGACATATACTTATGTATTTGGATTATTAGCTAGAAAAGAGGGTATAGAGCATATCTACAAGAGTGTAGGTAAAGAAGGAGAAGCTCCTAAATTTGACCAATATCCTGAAGAAATATGGAACAAAATGAAAAATCAAGTTCTTTTAATAATTAAACAAGATGAAGTAGATAAGTTCTTAGCTTGTAAAACAGGTGAAGAAGTAGATACTTACTGTAAAAGTTTAGCTGTTACATTGTAATGATTAAACAATTTAAATTATATAAGTGTGTTACATTAAGAGGTTATAATAATCCAAAATGGATACAGAGTTGTAGTAGTAATAAGAGTAAGTATAAAAAAATATTTAATCTTACAGTATTCAGTAAATTTACTGCTATAAATACTATATACAATGATACATTTTGGAAAAAAAAATAAATGATTAAACAAATTAATTTAAATACAAAAAAACCAATAAATAAGATTATTCAAGGAGATAATAACACTAAATGGTTAAATAGATTCTTAGAAAAGAATAATTTATTAGGATTACGTATTAAATATTGTAATATACGGTTAGCGTTAGAACTCTATTGGTTGAAAGGATAAGAATGAAATTAGTAATAAATGATAAAGTAAAAAACTACTTTAAAAAAGATAGGGAAATTAGAATTGATTACGTTTCTGTAATTTGTAATGATATGATTGTACCTATCTATTACTACAATGCTAGACAAAAAGGTACTTGGTGTTACATTGATTATGATTTAACTTTAGATAGAATTAGAGATTTAAATAAAGAAATAA
>Ga0256827_10003080_pt1 | contig 10628 bp, 11 predicted proteins | sample CV84metaG_FD_185977 | JGI IMG/M metagenome (GOLD analysis project Ga0256827, IMG submission 185977) | Hydrothermal vent microbial communities from East Pacific Rise, Pacific Ocean - CV84 | ecosystem: Environmental > Aquatic > Marine > Hydrothermal vents | place: Pacific Ocean: East Pacific Rise...
CAAGAACAACTATGAGTAGTATGCCAAATTTTATGAGTGCTGTTATTTCCATGATGCAGATTATATCGTTTTTTTCATTTAATGGTGGTCGAGGAGAGATTCGAACTCTCGGTAGATTTGCACCTACACAACCTTTCCAAGGTTGTTAATGCTTAAACCTTAAACTCCATAAAATAGCCTAAAACTCCTTAAATAAGTAATCTTAACTATTATTTATATTTATTTTGAGACAATATAAGACAATAATAGGTATACTAAGATACATAACTTTATACATAACTTTTATTTCTAAGGAAATCAATATGGCAAGAAGCCTTAAACCAGTTCTCACAAGTACACCTAATATATATGTTATTAGAAATGATGATAAAAAGAAGACTATTAAGTATTTATTTGCCACTTTTACCATCAGAGGTAGAAGATATGTAGAGATAAACTTAACTACAAAATACAATATCAAAACTATTGCAAATGCTAAGGCAAAACTTGAAGCTCTTAAAACAAGTATTAGGGAGGGAAATAATCCTTTTAGAAATGAGGAGACTGCAAAAATACCTTTTAGAGATATGGTTATATCAGAATTAAAAGAGAGAAATATTGCAGAAAGCACAAGGAGTAATCAAATTAATGCATTTAAAAAACATTCTTATGACTTATTTGAAAATTTAAAAATTGAGCAAATCAATATTGACATCATTGAAACCATTTTTCAAAAGTTAACTAAAACAGTAAAAAATGATGTTTTATCTACAATTAAAAAAGCTATAAACCCTACATTGAAAAAAGCAGTAGACAAAAAAATTATTCCTGTTAACCCATTGAGTACACATACTATTGTAAACATAAAAGGGGAAGTTACAAATAAAGCTCCTTTATCTTATAGACTGGATGCTCCAATTAATAAAAATATTTATATTGAAACGATTCAATCCTTCTATAAATCTATTAATAATTTCACATATAATGGGAATACGATAGTTAATGAGATGAAATTAGCTTTTTTTTGGGCTTTAATGACTGCAAGAAGAAGGTCAGAAATATTAAAAGTTGAATACTCTGATATTATAGGAAGTGTTGTTAAAACAAGAGCAGATACCACTAAAACGAATGTATATGAATTTTATCCAATTCCAAAAGAAGTAGTGTCCCTATTAAATCCAGATGGAGAAGGATTAGTTTTTCCAAACTTAAAACCTAATAAGTATAGTAGATATATGAAACAAGTGATACATAATGCAGGGATTGATACAGACGTTATCACTGGTCACGATACAAGAAATTTATTTTTAACCATAATGTCTAAAAAAACAAAAAATCCTTTTTTATGTGATATGTGTTTATCTCACAATAAGAAAGAGTATAAAATATTAATGAAATACTATACTCCAGACCTTGAAGATTTTCAAGAAGTCTTTAATGAATATTGGGAGCTTATGCGCTCTTCTAAAAGTCAAAAAAATAATTAAAGTAAATTTATTTTTATAATTACTATCTAAAGGCTAACCGCCAAAAGGATGTAATTATGGATTTAGATAACTTAGAAGATACAAGAAAAGCAACACTCATTGATGATGAATCAAAAAATGTTTTATGTGAAGCAAAAATAAAAAAGGCAGTAAATGCCGCCATTTACAAGATATTTCCCAAAGATTTAGAGAATATCAACAAAACATTGGATCAATTCAGAAAGGCTATTAAAAGTAATGTACTAACAAGATTTGATTATTTTGACTTTGAAAAATTAGATGAAAAAATGAATATTATAGAAGAAATAGATAAAAATATAAAGTCAGTTGCTTACGGAGTCAAGCAACTGGTGCAAGAGATAGAATTTAACAAAAACAATATAGAAAAAATAGCTAGAAAATGGATAGAAAAAATAGATGAAAAAGGTATCCAAAACCTAAATGCAGAAAAGGTAGTAGGAAGAGAAATAGATCATTTAAAAGATAAGATAGAAGATATAGATAAAAGTAAAAATAATATTTTTAGTCTCACTAATATACTCCTACTTATCATTATGGGAGCAACTGCACTAAACTCATATGAAATCTTTTACTCATAATAATTGTGCATTTAATACTAATGAACTCCAATGAGTTCATTAGAGCCTAATCCTCTCTGCTCATACTGTTCTAAAATAGCCAGTAACTTATTTTTTTCATCTTTTAAAACTGTATATTTTTGAGAAATAAAATTTATCTTTTTTTCTGTCTTTGTTAGTTCAATCTCATACAACTTTAAATCTTCTTCCATTACCTCATTTTTATAAGAAAGTTTTCTATTTTCCAGTAACATATCTTGAAAGTGTTTAGGGATAGTTTCATTTTCTAATGATTCTTGCTTTAAAACAGCCAATTTTTTAGCTAATTCTTCAATAATCTTGTCTTTATCTATTGTGAAGCCAGTTTGCTTAGATTTTGCCCATTCTATTAGATTGTCCACATAAGTAGTAGCTTTATGCTTCATTCTTTGTTGGAGTGCCTTGTATCTTGGAAGTGATTTTATATAATCTTTTCTGCCACCTTTTACAACTTGCTGAATATCAAGATTATATTTTTTAAGTGCTTCGTGTTGTGCTACAAAAACATTAAACTCTTTTTGCATTTTGGAGTATTGAAATTGACCATCTCCAAAACTATTTTTTAAATCATTTGAGATTGTATTATTTTCATAATATCCATTGAGATGCTGATGTTCAGAATGCTGTTCTAAATGTGCTGTCGAAAGTACAATCTTAAAGTTAGAAAATTTATCTTTTATAAAATCCATTACGACAATATTAAAATCTTTGGCATAATCTGCATCTCTCCGATACTTTTGATTGTCAGTTACAGTAAAGACAAATTCAACAAAGCTTTTTTTTGGAAGTTTACTTCTATTGATAGTTTTATCTCTTTTCTCAATAAGGGAATCTATTTGTAATTGCAGTTTGTTCTTAGTAGCTTGTTTCTTAGCTTTTTTTTGCCTATCTCTTAGCCTTGATATACTTTTACCTATTTCAGACCTAGTAGATACTTTATCTTGACTTTTAGCTATACCTTGCTTAAATTTGTAATCTTCTCTATTATCAATGAAAATAATATTTTTATATTCTTTATCACTTGAAGTAGAAAGATTTTTTAGCCTCCCATTGTGAATCATCCTATTTGTAAAATACTTGGGCTTGTTACTTGTTTTAATATCCATAAATGTACTACTCATAATGTAAATCCTTTTGTCTTACAGTAGTAATTATAAATGTTAAACAATTTTTACTAAAAAGTGGTGTATCTTTGTAGTTAGTAAACTCAAAGGCACGCTGTTAATTATTACCAATAAAAAAATCATAGATATTTTTTTATTGGTATTAATTCAGCTTGTGTACTTGGCAGTAGGCTAAATTAATAAAAATTCAAATCTTTTATTAATTTAATATGTATTTAAAAAGGAGAGAGATATACTGTCTAAAATTAAATCTTAAGAGATTTATAAGGATGATATAATGGAAGTATTAAAAAAGCTTGTTAAATGGGTGGTGATTGGAGTAGTAGTACTAATCGCTATAATGATAATTTTACCAAAAGTAACTGGAAATGGCAAGTCAGCAAGTACACTTGAAAAACAAGCTGTAGAAGCATATCAGAATAAGGATATGAAAAAAGCAACTGATCTTGCTTTGAAGGCTTGTAAAAAAGGAAGTGCTAATGCATGTGGGATGATGTCTGGTCTGTACATGGATCAGAAAAATTATAAAAAATGTTCTTCTTTTTCACTAAAAGCTTGTGATGGTGGAAATCCTATTGGATGTTATAATCTTGGTATGTTATATGCAAATGGATTTGATGTTGAGCAAGATAGAGAAAAAGGAAAAAAACTTATACAAAAATCTTGTGACCTAGGCTTTAACCAAGCTTGTAAAGTAATAAATGAATATTTTAATTGAGAAGATTATGACTGAAATAAAATTGAAAGCACAATTAAGTAAGATTGGGCTTCCTAAAAATGAAATAACTAAAATAATTAATAAATGTTGTGATTTGAAATGTAATTTAAAATGTGTCAATAGAGAACTTCAAAGTATGGGGTATGATAATATTATAAGCATTAAAAATATAGAAAATAATTTTTATGATAGGTAGACTTTAACTTTTCTGTATGTGATGGAAACATATTCTGCTCATTGCTAGTTAGTTTAATTATAAAATAAAACATAGCACAGTCATTAGTTTATGAAGTAAATAATAACAAAAATATTTCTTATGTTTATTTTAATAGTTTTAGCCTTCAATGATTTTTATGCTAGAGGTATCAACTGTAAGAAAAAAGCCACTACAATTATTGAGCACATAATTTGTAGTGTTGGTACATTAATTTTACATGATGACTCAGTATCTAAGGCTTATTCAAATGTAATGACAACAACTCAGGGTAAAAGACAACTAAAAAGAAGAACAGCTTAAGTGTCTAACAGAGAACTTTTTCAACATTCAAAACCTACACAAATAAATATAAAAACTGCTAATAAATTAGGATTAGAAGGTCCTAAACTTGCTAGTATTGATGATAAAGATGTACAAAAAGTAAAAAAATTAATGCAAAAGTCTTGCAATCTTGGTTTAAATCAATAATATTGAGATTATTACTAATAATTTTTGTTGACTATTTTAGAAAAAATAATAAAATAAAGGGGATATAGCCTTTAATGAAAAAATGAAGTAGTCTTTATTAAGTTTGAAAAAGGTTATATAGAATAATGTATAAAAAAATTATTAAATTATTTTTACTTATACTGTTTTTCACAACAATAGTATTCTTATATGTCATAATAGACAAAGAAATTATATATCCATTAGATTACTTTAAAAGTGAAGATACAAAGATAGAAGAACAAAGAGCGAGGTTACAGCTTTTAAAAGATACGGTTAAGCAATCTCCTCAAATATTGCAAAAAACAATCTATGCAATAGATGGTAATAGAACAACCAAAAGTATAGATAGTAAAAATATTTTATATGCTATCTCAAATACAGAGACCTTTCTTACTGTTTCAACTCCATATATTAATCCAAAAGAAATTCCTGATACTAAATACAGTAGTGATAAAATTAGATATGTAATAGACGAAATATTAAAATCTCCATCAAGTCATTTACGTCAAAATATTGACGAGGCAAATGATATAAAAAATATGTTATGGTTCGGAGATATAAAGATCTCAAAGCTTAATAATGCACAAAAACTAGTATTCGTTACAGTTAAAAGATCTATGTTAGATAAAGCATTAAAAGACCCCATATATAGGAAAGAATTTCAACATTATATGTGGAATTTATTAAACCATGAAGTAGTGCATATGCTAGGTGGAGATGAGTATTTTGCTGCAAAGTATGGACAAACCTCAGATATTAATGCATCATCAGAATTTTTTCAAGATCTAACAAGTGAAAATTTTATTTTGGAACTCATTAATAAATACTTTGATGATTATTATGATTATTTTTCAAAAAAAATGGATTATATTCTTAACATAGATATAAAGAAAAACAACCCTCAAAAGAATAAAATTCTTAGTATGATAGATACAATTACAAGCAATAAAAAATCTATAATAATTTTTAGTAATAGGCAACAAAAACTGCAATTAAGAACAAAGCAAAGGGCTTTATGGGTTGTGGATCATAATCAATCTGTTATAAATGAATATTATTTAATTCTAACCCGTGGAGAAACATTTTTAACAGATAATATAGCATCATTAAACACAATATATTCGCCATATAAATCAGCAGGTATTTATCTTAATATATATAAACTTCTCAAAGAAAAAGGTTACTCTAAAAAGGATATGGAACTTTTGAACATACAAATAGCTGAGAGAGTCTTAGATATTGAATATGGGTTTGAGAGTAATAATAGTATCCCATATGTTATAAAGTGTGCAAAAAATTCTTTAAACAAGCTTGTATCTATTTGTTTTGAAGATAAAACTGTAGTTGATGATAATCTAGCAAATGGAATATTATATTTTTATGGTAGTTTAGTAGGAAAAGATTATAAAAAAGCTAAAAAATACCTTGAATTGGCAGTAAAAAAAGATTCTTTACGTGCTAAGTCTTTGTTGGCAAGAATATATAGTAATGGTTTAGGGACAAAGAAAGACTTAAAAAGAGCATTAGAACTATATGAGGATATACATGATTATAATGCTATTGGTTGGATATATTATACAGGAGATAAGAGTATTAAAGACTATAAAAAAGCATTTGACTCTTTTTATTATGCAGCAATAAATTCAAATGCATTTGCTAGTTCTAATGTAGGACTAATGTATGTTAGAGGAGAACATGTTAAAGTAGATTATAAAATTGCCATGAAATATTTTGAAAAAGCCATAAAAAACAATGAAGTTGCTGATATTTTAAACAATATAGCTTGGATGCATCTAAATGGTTTAGGTGTAAAACAAGATACTGAAAAGGCATTAGAACTATTTAAAAAAGCAGCCAAAGGTTACTCAACTGCCGCTATTATAAATTTAGAGTGGATATATAGTACTAATGAATTTGGTCTTAAAAATTCTAAGAAAGAAAACTATTGGCATAAAAAAGTAAAAGATCTTAAACAAAAAAATATAGATGAGAACTATGAACTCACTTATATTACTGACCAATATAGTTAAGGAAAAGATCTATCAAAAAAATCATTAAATTATTTTTCTTTATTACATTAGCTAGTGCCACAATAATAATATATGTTTTTATAGACAAAGAAAACATATATCTACTAGATTATTTTAAAAGTGAAACTCAAAAGATAGAAGAATCAAAAGCACGATTAGAACTTTTAAAAGATACTGTTAATCAATCTCCTCAAATATTGCAAAAAACAATCTATGCAATAGATGGTAATAGAACAACCAAAAGTATAGATAGTAAAAATATTTTATATGCTATCTCAAATACAGAAATCTGTAAAGCAATTCCAGCCCCATATATTGACTCAAAAAAAATTCCTGATTTTAAACATAGTATTGATAAAGTTCAGTATGTCGTAGGTAAGATATTAGAATTCCAATTAGGTCAGTTAGAAGAACATACTGAGACAAGAAAAGAGATCAAAAGTCTATTATGGCACGGTGGAATAAAAATTTCAAAAATGAATAATGGGCATAAAGTAGTATTTGTTACAGTTAAAAGGTCTATCTTAGATAAAGCATTAAAAGATTCTAAATATAAAAAAGAGTTTCAGCATTATATGTGGAATACATTGAACCATGAAGCAGTTCATATGTTAGGTGGAGATGAATACTTTGCAGCAAAATATGGTCAAACATTAAATGTAAATACCTCTTCAGAATTTTTTCAAGATAAGATACATGAAAATTTCATACTAAAGATAATTAATAAATATTTCAACAACAGTGATTCTAAATTCTCAAAAGTTATTGATTTCCTATTGGATGTGAAAATAAGACCAAACGACCCTCACAAAAGTCGTATTCAAAGTATGGTTGACATCATCAAAAAAAATAAAGAATCAATAATTACTTTAGATAATGAAGAGCAATTAAGAACAAATAAAAGAGCTTTATGGGTTAAGACACATAACCGTACAGTTCTAAATGAATACTATTTAATTCTAACTCGTGGGGAAAGATTTTTAACAAATAGCATCATGTCCTTAAATACAAAGTACTGGGTATCACAATCTACTGGTCTTTATTTTAATATTTACAAATTACTCAAAGAAAAAGGCTACTCACAAAAAGACATAGAACATTTAAATACCCTACTAGCTAAAAGAGTACTAGATATTAAATATGGGTATGAAAGTACCAATAAGATACCATATGTTATAAATGGAGTAGAAAACTCCTTAAATAAGCTTGCATCTATCTGTTTTGAAGATAAAATAATAATAGATAATAATTTGGTAAAAGGGATATTATATTTTAATGGTAATTTAGTAGGAAAAGATTATGCAAGAGCCAAAAAATACCTTGAACTAGCATCAGAACAAGGTTCTTTACGAGCAAAAACATTCTTGGCAAGAATATATTATCATGGCTATGGAACTAAGAAAGATTTAAAAAAAGCATTAAACTTATATAAAGAACTTCATGCGGATAATATTGTTGGCTGGATATATTATATCGGAGATAAAAGTATTCAAAATTATAAAGAAGCATTTAATTTTTTTTATAGAGCATCCCTAAATTCTAATGTTATGGTTAAATCCAATATTGGGTTAATGTTTGTAAGAGGACAATACCTTCGAGTAGATTATAAAATGGCACTAAAATATTTTAATAAAGCAATAGAAAACTATGCATTTGCTAATGTAGTAAATAACTTAGCTTGGATGCACCTAAATGGTTTAGGTGTTAAACAAAATACTAAAAAAGCATTAGCGTTATTTGAAAAAGCCGCCAAGGATCATTCAACTGCAGCTATTTTAAACTTAAAATGGATTTACAGTACCAATAAATTTAATCTCAAAAATTCACAAAAAGAAAACTATTGGAACAAAAGAGTCAAAAAACTTAAACAAGAAGATATTAATGAAAATTATGAACTCACGTACACTATTGATAATTAAGTTTATGCACTTAAGTTATACTAATTATTAATATATATTAAAGGAAAGAAATGAATTTCATATTTAAGCTAATAGTGTTGATGGCAATATCAATATCCCTTTTTGGATGAGTTGGAAATAAACCAACTAATAAAGATATAAAAAGAGCTATGGGTTTACATAATGAATATGTCACCGGCGATATGCATTTGTCTCATAGATGGATTGAGTTTCTTCTTGAAGCGGTTATAGAGAATCCTAAACTGTGTATATTCATAACCTTGGGGATAAGCCTCTCTATACTCTTCCCATAATAGCTTGACAGTTATCTCACTTTTTTTAGAGTTTTTTAGTTCATTGTAGATGTAGTTGTAATTGGGAAGTGGCTTCTTGTTCTTTGGAGTATTCTTTTTAAAACCAAACAGTTTAGATTGAAGATGCTCATCATCGATAGAGTTTATCTCATCAATATTAATACCAGATGTATTAAATCTGGAGGCATAGTCTAAAACTGTACTTCGTGGCACTCCAACTATGCTTTGCACTTTTCTAGCTGATAGTTTCATCTTCACATGAAGTTCTAAAACGTCTCGTATCTTTCTCATAGGTGTAATCCTCATTCAACACTCCTGTAAATTAATTTACAAGCAGTGTATATAAATTCAGAAAACCTTCTTCTTAAATATTTCTTGCAAGACGGTCTTTAGATAAAAATGACCGAATCATTTCTCTCTTTGCTGACCGAATATTTAGCATTTTAGTAACCGGACTGATTCCGTCTTAGTGACCGATTTGAACCATTTTTTGCAGTGTATAAAGCTATTAATTTTCAATTAAAATTAATCAGCTATAATACTTTTACTTACAAAGGAGTATATATGAAGTTTTTTTTGATGTGTTTGATTCTAGGCTTTTGGCTAAACCTAAATGCTACACAGTTAATGGATGCTATGAAACATGGAAACCTAAAAATTTTTAAACTCCTCATTGATAATGGGGCTGATGTTAATGAAAAGCCGGCCTTTGGAGAAAAACCTTTGGATTATGCTGTTGGTGCAGGAAATGTTAAAATGGTTAAAATACTGATTAGTAAGGGTGCTTATGGTAATTATGCTGTTTGTAATGCTGCTTTCAATAATGACTATAAAATGGTAAAACTTTTAATTGAAAACGGATATTCCGTTCATGATAGTTTTGCTGGTGATGAACCTATTGAGGTCGCAGCTAGAAAGAATAATATTAAAATAGTTAAATTCTTAATTAAAAATGGTGCTATAACAGAGCATTCATATAGTGTATCTTATTTAAAGAATGCTATTAGGGGGGGCTATAATATGGTTAAACTTATGCTAGACAATGGTGTAAACACAAACCATATAGCGGATAAAAAGAAAGTTCTAGATTATGCAATTAAAAGAAACAATACTTCTATAATAAAATTATTGATGAGTAGACTAAAAGACACTAAATAAATGAAATAAAGAAAATAGTGATTGAACCACTTTTTCAATTATGAAAGTAAATATCCATTTTTATTCAGAGGAATGTATGATCTTAGACTGAGAAACCAAATAGCTAAGAATGTAACTATATGGTTTCAGAATTTCTCTGTTAAATTTACTTATAACATAATGGTTCTTCTACATACACTGCTTTAAAATATATATTGACCTGTTATGTGTAATATTAAAGTTATAATAAAAATACTACTAAATCTTAGTAGTATTTTTATTAGCAATTGTATCCCTACTAATTGATAAAATCCTAGAAAATTTCTTTTAAAAATCATTGAAACAAAGTTCAAAATTATTTTTAAACTTAAAATAGTAATTATAAAAGTTGTTAAACTGCATAGGTAATGCCAGCCACCTATAAAATTTAATCTCTTTTATGAAAAGGGGAAGAGCTGGTAACTTTATCCTTAAAGCTATTAAGGATAAATATTGCAGACTCTTCTAACCCAATCTTTTCAAACTACAATAGAACAAATTGCAGATAATTATCAATATGGCTATTTTATTACTTTTGTCAAAAAACAATATTCACACCATATCATTACCAAACAAGAA
>Ga0256827_10003081_pt1 | contig 10627 bp, 13 predicted proteins | sample CV84metaG_FD_185977 | JGI IMG/M metagenome (GOLD analysis project Ga0256827, IMG submission 185977) | Hydrothermal vent microbial communities from East Pacific Rise, Pacific Ocean - CV84 | ecosystem: Environmental > Aquatic > Marine > Hydrothermal vents | place: Pacific Ocean: East Pacific Rise...
AAGTGAATGAATAAAAAATATTTTTATTAAATTAGAATCTTTTAAGGATACAGAAATTGTAAGTTTTTCAAATTTTTCAAAATTGACTGATTTTTTTGAAGATAAAAGTTTTTTGCAAAATCATTTTGAGTCTAGATTAAAAAATAATGTAAAAACTAGATTTATTTCTCCAAGAGATGAAAAATCTGATAATTTTATTTCTAATTTTTTTCCAAAAAGCTTTGATAAAAATTTACTTGAAGTTTTTCTTATTTCATCAAATGAATTTTTCTTTGAATCAGAAATTACCATTTTTGACTGAAATATTGCAATATTAAATTTAAATAAAGAAAATCCTGTTTGAGTTATTATAGAAAATAAAAGTTTATACAAAACACAAAAAGCCATTTTTGATTTGGCTTGGTTAGGTGCCACTAGCTTTATTTGTGGTTAAAAAAAGAAATAATTTAAAATTATTTCTTTTTTAGGCTTCTAAAGCATAACCTAATTCTCTCCATAAATCTTGTATTCAATTTCATTTTTTACTTGAAACTGGAAAAACTGGTTGTCATAAAAGTAAACTTTCAGTATGATTTTTTGATTTTTGAATATCTGACTTATTTAATTTATCAATTTTAGATAGAGCAATAAACATTGGAACACCTAAATCAAGTAAATATTCATACATATCAATATCTGCTTTTTGTGGTCATATTTTGCAATCAACTACAATTACTGCTTTTTTAATATAATCTAATCTTTCATCCATATACCAAGAATTTAGAGCATCTAAATGTTCTTTAATATCTTTTCATAATTTTGCAAAACCATATCAAGGAAGATCTGTAAAATTAAATTTTCCATTTACTATAAAAATATTTGCATGTTTTGTTTTACCAGGTCTTGAACTTGTCTTTACTAAATCTTTTCTATTGAACAATGCATTCATAAGGCTTGACTTACCCACATTTGATCTTCAAATAAAAATTATTTCTTTTTTATTATCTAAAAAAACTTTTTCTGCATTAATTGCAACTGTTTTATGAAAAACTACTTCCTTTAATTTCATCTATTATTTGTTTTATTTTTAAAAATATGTTATTATTACAATAATAGCCAGTTTTATTTATTTGTAAAGAAAATATGCCAGAAAATATAATTCATCAAAAATCAATTAATAATGCAATAAGTGCATATTTAATGCTATTTATATCTTGATTATTTATTTTTAATAAAAAAAATGACTATATCAATAATGATTTTGTAAAATCTCATACCAAAATAGCTTTTTTAATACATCTAAGTTTTTTAATAAATTATTTAATTTTTATAAGTTATTCATTTTTAAAAAATATACAAATACCTTTTATTAATTATAATTTAAATTATATATTAGCTAATATAATTTTTACAATATTATTTATAATGCTTCTTTATTGAATGTATAAAGCTAGCAAAAGAGAAACTTTAAAAATTTCTGAAATTCTAAATATTTGAAAAGTAGAAAAAATTATTGATATAAATTGAGATTGAATTTTAGATGAAAAAGATAAATTAACATTAATATTAAGTTATATTCCTTTTATTTGATATATTACTCAAGCAGAGCATTATAAAGAAAAAAATATTAAAAATATTATTAAATTAAATTTATATTTTTCTATTATATTAAGTTTAATATATATTTCAGATAATAAAAATATTGTATTATTATTTTGATTATTCTATATAATTTTTGCAGTATTCTCTTCTATAAATATAGTAGCTAGAGAAAAGATAATTAGTTTAAACCTAGAATTTATATTTTCTCCAACAGAAATAGTTATTTATTTTAAAGCATTTTTAAAATATTTATATAATTATTTTAGAAAAAAAGATTTTATAGATTTATCTAATATTTCTAAAATCTATTTAGAAAAAGATAAAGAAAATGAAACTAATAATAATGAATTATTAAAAAAACTACCTTATACAAAACTAAATAATTTATTAATTTATATTCCATTTATTAATTTAATAACAATATTTTTTAGACAATCTAATAAAAAGATACATATTATAAACTGAGTTATGATAACAATATTTTTTATAATTTTTATTATATTAGATTATTATAATTACATTTCTAATTCTAGTTATATTTTATTAATATTTCCTATTTTTTTCTGATATTGATATATTAATACTAGACCTTCTTATAAAATCCCAATAATTTATGATTTATTTGAAATACTAAATTATATAAAAAATATATTTATAAAAACTAAAAAAACAATAAAAGTAAAACAATCTGAAATTCGTGAAGAAACTATAAAAGTTTGAAAATAAAAAAATCAACAGAAAGCTACTAAAGCATACTGTTGATTTTTTTATTTTTTAGTCTTCTAAACTATTTTTGATAACTTCTTCAATTTCATCAGCTATTTCTGGATTTTCTTTAAGAAAAACTTTAGATTTTTCTCTTCATTGTCCTAGCCTAGTTTCTCAGTAAGAATAAAAAGCACCTGCTTTTTTTACTACTTCTGATTTAGCTCATATATCAAGTAATTCTCAAACTTTAGAAATTCATTCATTGTACATAATATCAAATTCTGCTTCTCTAAAAGGAGGAGCTACTTTATTTTTTATAACTTTAACCTTAGTAAGATTTCACATTATTTCTTTATCTGTACCTGTACCATTTTCAATTTTAGCTTTTCTTCTAATATCAAGTCTTTGAGAAGCATAAAATTTTAAAGCATTACCTCAAGTAGTTGTTTCTGGACTACCAAACATAACACCAATTTTCATTCTTATTTGATTAATAAAAATTACAGTTGTTCAACTTCTTGAAATTGCTCAAGTAATTTTTCTAAGAGCTTGAGACATAAGTCTTGCTTGTAAACCCATATGAGAATCACCCATATCACCTTCAATTTCAGCTTTTGGAGTAAGAGCTGCAACTGAATCAACAACAATTAAATCTACAGCACCAGATCTAATTAAAGCTTCTGTTATTTCAAGAGCTTGTTCACCATAATCTGGTTGTGATATAATCAAATTATCTGTATCAACACCAATTTTTTTAGCATATTTTGGATCAAGAGCATGTTCAGCATCTATAAATGCTGCAGTTCAACCTGCTTTTTGAATTTCTGCAATAGCATGAAGAGTTAAAGTAGTTTTACCTGAAGATTCAGGACCATAAATTTCAACTATTCTACCTTTTGCATAACCTCCACCTAAAGCTAAATCTAAACCTAGAGAACCTGATGAAAATGTTTCAATATCCATTGAACCATCTTTATCTCATAATCTCATAATAGAACCTTTTCAAAATTGTTTTTCTATCATTGATAGTGCATTGTTTAATGCTTCATTCTTATCCATAATAATAATAGAGTTAATGTATAAATTGCTTAAAATATTTAAAAGTTCTTATTTTTAAATATAGAAGTAGTATATCTTTTATATAGTATTTGTCAAAACTTTTTTTATTTTATTTTATAATTTGATTTTAATCCTTCAAATGTTCATATTACAATATTTAATCAATCACATTCATTACATAAATATTCATATTTTTTTCATTGATTATTTTTAGGTTCAACTATCTTTTTACAATCTTTACAATAAAAAGCAATACCTCATCTATCATTATTAAATTTTTCTTTTTTATCTCAATATTCATCAATATTTATTAAATCTCCAAAATTAGACATAGTTTTTTTATAATTAATTAAAATAAACTCATAACATTCTCTTCTTTTTTTTCTAATTGAATAACTCACTTATTAACTAATTCAATGAAACTTTTAAGTGTAGCCTCTACATCAACCATAGCATCATGGGCTCAAATAAAATATTCTTTAAATAGCACTTTATGCAATTCTCCTAATTTTGGTCTTTTAAAACCTTTTGCTTTTTCATCTCTTTTAGGTAATTTACAAAAATTTGTAGATTCATTCATTGTACAAACTACTTGTTTTGGTTTATATTCATATTCCTTTTCCAATCTTCTCAGCTCTAATTTTACCATATTTTCATCATATTCTATATTATGACCAACTATAATATCAGGAGTATTAATTAATTCTAAAATCTCTTCATATTGTTCAGAAAAATTCTTTTTTCATTTCATATCAATATCATATAAATGATGAACTTGGCTAGAAACAAAAGGAATTGGTTTTTCAGGATTGATTAAAATATCAACTCTTTTTTCTTCTTTCCAATCCCAAATTCAATCATTATTTTCAGTTAAATCTCATAGTATTCAAGCAAATTGAATAACTTGAGGTTGATTATCCAAATTAGGATCTTTTTTATTTATAAAACCAGTAGTCTCAGTATCAAATACAAATATTTTTACCCCAAGGGCACTTGTTTCACTGCGCATATAAATATGTTAAATTATAATTTATAATATTTTATTTAAAAAACAAAAAAAAGCTAGAAATTAATCTAGTTTTTTATTTTTTTAGTTGATAGAAATTTCTTCAGACTCTTTCTATTACTTCTTTATTTTGAAGATTCATATAAATTGTAGTCTTTTTAACATCTCTAGTTTTTAATACTTTTTCAGCAATTTGATCAGTACTCATTGGTTCTCAAGCTTTTGTAAGAACTCAAACAATAACATCAAGCACAGTTCAAGCAGTAAATCACCAAGCTTTTAATGCATATATACCTCTACCAATTAATACAAAATTATTATTTCTTATTAATTCATTATGAATTGTATTAACTTTTACTGTATCACCTAAATGTTCAGTAATTTTATTAGCAATATCAATGAAATGCATAGGAATTTTTTCCTTATTCATTACATAAATTGTTTTATCTTTAAGAGTTTTTGGATTTAAAATTTTCCATCTAGTCAGACCTATAAGAGTTTCTTCTCATTTAACAATATCTTCAAATACCTCTAGTGAACTATCAATTAAAGTTTTTTCAACTTTTAATCCTTTTTGTGAAAATTTATTTTGGATAACTGTATAAAGTTCATCCATTTCCATTACATCCTTCTTTTTTCTCAAAATCTTAATAGCTTCTGCATGTACAGTTAAAATTAGTTTTGGAGAAATTTTTTGTTTATAAAAAAATGTTTTTGTTCCATTTTTTGGTTTAGATTTAACTATTTCAAAATCAGATTGTATTACTATTTCAATTATATTTGCATTTACATCATTTGAAATTTGTAAATCTTTAATGATAGTATTAACAATTTTGTCTCTTAACATAATTCAACCATGCATATCAATTAATTCCAATGCTTTTTCTTGAATTTTTCATAAAATAGAGCTTTTAACAACTCTACCTATTTTTTTGATACCAGAATTTTCTATTTGTCTAACTCTTTCTCTAGTAATAGGTTTTTCAAAACTATTACCAATACTTTGAAGAGTTTCTCTCTCTCAATTTACTCAGATTCTTTTTTCAATAACTAATTGTTCTTTATCAGAAAGATTTTCTAAAACCATTTCAAAACTTTTAGTTACTTCATTTCAACTTACAATAGAAGACATAATATTATTTCTTTTAATTTTTACAATAATTTATATTAACAATAATATAAAGTCTTTGACAAAAGTCAAATTTAAGAGTGGCTTTTTTGTTAAAAAGTTTTTTATAAATAAATCTAAAATTTTTATTTATTTAATAATTTTTCTTATTTTTTCACTATAATTTTTATCTTCTCAATATTTCATAGATAAATCATTTATTTTATAGTATTTTCTTGCTTGTTCAAAATCCAATTTTGTATTCATCAATCATTCATTATAGACAATTTTATCAGAGTTAGATGGAAGAAATATTTTTAAATCAAATACTGAAATTTTATCTTTTCAATCTCTTAATTCATTAACATGTTCTAAAATACTAGTAGTACAAGTTTTATAAATTGTATTATAAAATTCTGGTTTTTTACTTAATTTATCTGCTCTTTCCAACATAGAAACAAATATTTTTTGCATTTTTTCTTTAGTTGTCTTCACTGGATACATTCTAACTTCATCTTTTCTTATATTTGCTCTAAGTTTAATTAAATCATTTTCATCTCAAATTAAATACATAATTTCATATTGATTCGCTATTCAAAGAAGTGGATCAAAAGATTCTCAAATTTCTTTTCTTAATTCAGCAGAAATTACTATATATTTTCAATCAGAAAAACCAAAGCTAAGCATTGTATGAGCAGGTCAATCATAATCTGAGAATGGCTCTACAATATAATAAATAGAATTAACTTTTTCTAAATCAAATTCACTATCATAATAATTTTTTTCATATTCTTCTAATCATAAATGATTAAAATTTCTAATATTTTTAATAAAAACTTTATTTTCATCAAAATTAATTTCAGATAAAATTTTATCTGTTTCTAACCAATCCCTATCAAGTGAAGGTGTTTGAAATAAATTAAAAACACTTAATCACAAAATAACTACAAATACTAAAATAAACAAATATTTTAAAAACTTTAAAAAAAACTTCATATTATTTTTAATTAATTTTATAATAAACAGAAAGCTGAAGCATTCTGTTGATTTATTTGAATAAATAACCTATAAATCAACATTGTCCCTTTAGGGCTATGTTTTAATATTTTATGTTTTTTATTCTTCTAAATTTCTACAAGTATTTTTTTCATATTCAAAAATTTCATTATTTTTAAAAAATATTTTTAATTCTCTTTCTGCATTTTCTAAGCTATCAGAACTATGAATAACAGTTGTATTAAAATCATGTCAGAAATCTCATCTAATAGTTCAAGATTCTGCTTCTGCTGGATTTGTAGTTCAAGTTAATTTTCTTACAATTTCAACTCAATTATTTCAATAAATAGCCAAAGCTAAAATTGGACTTTGAGTCATATATTTTACAATTCAAGAAAAAAATGGTTTATCCACAACATGAAAATAATGTTGTCTTAATATTTTTTCATCAAGCCACATCATTTTTATTCAAACAATTTTTAATTTTTTTTGTTCAAATTTTTTTATAACATTTCACATATTTGCATTCAAAACAGTATCTGTCTTTAACAAAACAAGAGATGTCTGAAAATTTTTTGTTCTCATATTTTTTAATTTTTAAAATAAATTAAAATATTTTCTTATTTTCTACTAAAGTTTGTAGATAAATATTATCTTTACTTGTTCTTAAATTACAAATCCTTAAATCAAGTGAAGATAGAATTTTTGAAAAATTTTCTTCATTAACTTTTCTTGAATGAAATATTTTTATCCTTTCTCATTCTTTAAAATTGAAATTTTCTCAATTAATTTCTACATTAAAATCTTTATTAAAAACAAAGTAATCTTCAGCTGATAAATTTTTATTATTAAATATCACATCAAAAAATCAATATTCTTCTTTAAATCATAAATACCTTAATGTAGAAAAATCATGCTTATGAGAATTTGGAGTTTTATATCAATCCAACATTTTATTCAACCATCTTTCATTCTGTAAATCAACTTTTTCTATTCATATTAAAAGTTTATCTTTCAGATCTAAAGCATCCATTATATTTGATAAAACTCTTTCAATTGAAGTAAAGTTTCAAATTGTATTTCATAAAAATAGCCCTAAAATTGGAATATCTCAATATTTTTCTCTAGTATCAAAAATTATTTCTGATAAATCTTTTTCTTCAAAATCAATTATATTATAATCAAAATTAACACTTAAATTATTATTTTTAAAATTTTGTTTTAATAATTTTATAATTTCTTCTGAAATATCAAAAGCATGATAATTAATTTTAAATCATTTTTTTATTAAATATTTTATAGTTGGAATTACTGTATTTCAAATCCCTGAACCAAAATCAAATAAAATAATTTCATCTTTTAATCATAATTCTGAAATATATAAATCAATAGTGTTTAATAATAAATCTTCATCGTAATTAAATCATCAATTACAAGTTTTTTTATTTTCTTCTGTTTTATTCCAATATTCTGCTCACCTTTTAGTAATATATGAATATTTAATAGGAACATATCATTTTTGTAATCAATGAACTATTTTATTTAATTGTAATTTTGTAAACATATTTTTTAAATTTTAAAATAAATTAATTTAAAATACATAATTAGAATTCAATATTTCTCTAATTTTTCTCAAGTATAAACTTTTTTTAATATTTCTTTATCACTATCAGAAATTTTATTTCAAAAAGAGTAAAATAAATCTTCCCAGTTTTTAAAATATGAAAGTCCTGTTATTTCTGAAAGAAAATATTTATCCTCATCATCTCTAAGAACTCATTTAACAATATCTCAAATTTTAACTTCCTGTCTTTTCTCATCATTTAATCTTATTTCAAATTTTTTAGTTTTCTCAATAATCCTATTAAATGGATCTAAATCTCTATGAAATAAATGATTATGCTTTATATTTTTCATAATTCTTTTAATTAAAATTTTTAATTTTTTCTCTAAACCAATTTTTTTCCTTAAATAAATAAGTTAAATCATAATGTGTTCTTTCTAAACTTATTCATCTATCAATATAATCTACATCTATTTTTCCTTCTTGTAAAACTTTTTCAATTAATTCAATTTTTTCAGCATAATTTCTTCATCTTGTTGGAAATTTTACTGTATCTACATTAGGAATATCTGAGAAAAATAAATAATTATATAAATTAAGATTATCTCATTTTGAATAGAAGTTTTGTAATTCTAATGCTTTTAATTTAGCTTCTCAACCAATTTCTTGAATTTTTTGTTTATTAAATTGCATATATGATTTAAATGAATTTGTTAATTCTTCTTGTAATTTAAGTAATTCTTTAAACTCCCTCTCCTCCAAAGGAGAGGGCTGGGGTGAGGTTAAATATTTCACACCTCTTAAAAAAATCAAAATATTTTTATTCCAGTCACTATTTAAAGGTTGTAATCAGTCAAAATATAAATCTATTCTATTTCTATTATTGTAAATAATTTTTTGTAGGGTCTGCAGGCCTGCAGACCCTACAAAAATCCCTAAATCAATATTACTCAATATATTTTCAATTTCCTCAAAAACACTAGAATAATCAGAATTAAATTCTTCTATTTTTTCAATATTATCTTTTTCAGAATTTAAAATAATTTCTTTAAAATTTGGTTTAAATTTCTTTTTTATAATTAAATCATTCACAACTACACTACAAATATCTTTTGCTCAATATTTATGTTCAGCAAAGCATAATCCATTGTTATATCTACAAAAATCTCCTTCACCAAAAACTTCAAATTTTACTTCTGGAAATTCTCCAGCTATTTCTTCAATTTCTTTTAAAGTCACTTCTCTACTCAAAATAACTTTATTTATTTTATAATTATCTAAATAGAATTTAATAGTTTCAGAATTATAAGCTGCTAGAATTGTAGAAATATTTATTTTTCCAGCATAATTTATTTCTTTTAAATATTCTAAAATAGAAATACTACCACAAATTATTCAATCCATTCATATTTCTATAAATTCATCTACCATTTTTTTGATAATAGGAAAAGTTTCATCTGTATAATACCAAGCATTTAGGTTAGCAAAAATTTCCAAATCATATTTATGAACTTCCTCCACAGTTTCTTTCAAAGTTTCAAAACTTGTTATTTGTTCATGTTCAGCAAATCTTCCATTTGGACTTACTTCAAAACCAAACTTATCTGACCAATAAGGTGGATTATAACCAGTGAAAAATTCTCCTGCACCAGATTTTACAAGAGATTCTATATAACTAGATAATGCCTTTTTATTTTTTCAAGAAGTTCAAAAACCTAAACCTACTATTTTTTTAAACATATTCTTTAAATTAAAATATTTTTATTTATTTTACAAAAAAAAAGTAAAAACACAAAAAAAATAACTAAATATAATTTAGTTATTTTTTTGTCATCAAGTAACTAGAAGTAAACTTTAGTATTTAAATCTCTGTAAAGTGATCTAATAATAGCTTGTTCTCTTACTTTCCTTTTACTTGGTTTTTTAACCGCGTATCTAGTATTTCTTATTTTTGTTGCCAATCTAGATTGGAAAAACATTTTTTTATATCTAAGAACTAATTTTTCATTAGTTTCTCAGTCATTTTTTACTGCATATATCATAATTTCTATCTTCTTCTTATGAAATTAATTTTAAAAGTGCTGGAATTATATAGTTAATCTTTTTTTTGTCAAAAAGAAAAGTGTGATTTTTTCTAATATTATTTTTTAATTTAATAAGTTATAAAAATACATCTACAAAATTTTCATCTACATTTTTTCTGTTTTTGAAATAAGAATTTTTATTTCATTTATTTTCTAATTCCAAAATAGCATAATTTCTTAAATCTTCATTTCACATCTCAAATTGAACATTTTTTCACTCTTTATAATATTTTTTTGCTAATCAATGTAATGCTCATTGTCATTGCCAAGATGCATTTGATAAATCTAATCTATTAAATCCTTTTTCTATTGATTTTTTCATCATCATTTCAAGCAACTTAATTGAATATCATTTTTTCTGATATTTTTCAGTTATATATAATCATCATATTGATAATCTGTAAAAAATAGTCAGGTTGTGTAGAAAGAGATTATGAGTAAAATTCATAAAATTTGAAAGAATCAACTTTAAATCATAACCTCTTTCCAATGCACAAACTGACTAAAATTACTCCATTTAT
>Ga0256827_10003082_pt1 | contig 10626 bp, 7 predicted proteins | sample CV84metaG_FD_185977 | JGI IMG/M metagenome (GOLD analysis project Ga0256827, IMG submission 185977) | Hydrothermal vent microbial communities from East Pacific Rise, Pacific Ocean - CV84 | ecosystem: Environmental > Aquatic > Marine > Hydrothermal vents | place: Pacific Ocean: East Pacific Rise...
GATATCATCTTTTTCAAGTACTGACAATTTCTCTTCATGGTCATTTTTGAGTCTTTTTTTCTGCTTGAGGAAATAGTTTTTCAATGACTCATATTCATTTTGTACATCATCAGAATAGGACTGTACAACTCCCCTGAGTGCAAACCTGTTCACACCCTTGATCATCTCTTCAGGTATTTTGCTTCCCGCTTTATACTCATTGTCACCTATTGTAACATCTTTAGTCAACTCTTGGGTAGACAGATAGTGTGCGATACGGAGTATCTCTTCCCTGTCTATCATAAGCAGTTGGTCATGGTGGTCAGAATCAAGGACAGCTTTCTCCTCTTCGTATGCCTGGATAGCCCTGGCATCTTTTTCATAGCCTTTTTTGGTAAATACTTTAATATCGACAACCACACCTTCCATGGAAGCGGGGCAGTAGAGTGATTTATTTACAACATGCCCTGCTTTTTCACCGAAAATCGCTCTAAGCAGCCTCTCTTCAGGAGTTGGTTTGATTTCCCCTTTAGGACTCACTTTACCAACCAGGATCATTCCCGGCTTAACATAAGTACCTATCTGGACAATACCGCTCTCATCAAGGTGGAGCAGTTCATCTTCACGGATATTTGGAATATCTCGGGTAATCTCTTCCGTACCGTGTTTCAGTTCTCTTGCTTCTACCTCTTTTTCATAGGTATGGACAGAAGTGAAAGTATCTTCCCTAATGACCTTTTCGGAAATAATAATCGCATCTTCATAGTTGTATCCATACCAAGGCATAAATGCAACCATCATATTTTTACCGATCGCCAATTCTCCCTGATCCATATTGGCACCGTCGGCAATAACCTGTCTAGCCTCTACTTTGTCTCCAAGTTTTACAATAGGAGTTTGGGTAAAGGTAGTGTTCTGGTTGGTTCTCATATTTTTCTCAAGAGGATAATGGTCAATGAAAACACCGCTCTCATCTTCCCCCATAACATAAATATTTTTGGCATCGACTTTTTCAACTGTTCCGGCTCTTTTGGCTTTTACACACTCCCAGGCATCACGGGAAACAATCGCTTCCATTCCTGTACCTACGATAGGTGCATCCGTCTTCAACAATGGTACTGCCTGGCGCTGCATGTTCGATCCCATCAGGGCACGGTTGGCATCATCGTGCTCCAGGAACGGGATAAGGGCTGCCGCCGAACCGGAAATCATCAATGGAGAGATATCGATCAGATCTACTCTGCTTCTGTCATTCAACTCAATATTCCCATTGAGTCTTGTTTCGATCAGATCTTCAACAATATAGCCGTTCTCATCAACTTTGGTTGATGCCGGTGCGATACATTTATCCTCTTCCTGTGTTGCCGTTACATAAACGATCTCATCTGTCACTTTTCCGTCTTTGACCACTTTATACGGTGCTTCGATAAATCCATGTTCATTGACTTTCGAGTAGGTTGCCAAAGTGTTGATCAGACCAATATTCTGCCCTTCCGGTGTCTCGATCGGACAGATACGTCCATAGTGTGTCGGGTGAACATCCCGAACTTCAAAACCGGCTCTCTCTTTGACAAGGCCGCCTTCTCCCAGCGCAGAAAGACGTCTTTTGTGTGTCACTTCCGAAAGTGGGTTTGTCTGGTCCATAAACTGTGACAACTGACCTGACGAGAAGAACTCAAGGATCGTATTGGTGATCATTTTCGAGTTTACAAGATCATGTGGCATCAATTCGTCAAGGGTACCGGAAATTGTTGTCATTTTGTCCCTGATGGCCTTTTGCATCTTGACGAGTCCGTTGTGAAGTTCGTTTCCAAGCAGTTCACCAATCGCTCGAATACGACGGTTTCCAAGGTGGTCACGGTCATCGATATGCCCCTGTCCGTTTTTCACTTTGATCAGATACTTTACTGTATTAATAAGGTCTTCCGCAGTCAGAACCGTTGCATATTCAGGAATGTTCAATCCAAGTTTATGGTTCATTTTCATACGTCCGACTTTTGTCAGATCATATCTTTCCGGATCGAAGAAAAGTTGCTTCAAAAATGCTTTTGCCGCTTCAGGTGTTACCGGTTCACCCGGTCTCATCACTTTATAGATACGGATCGCTGAGAGTACATTCTCATCATCGATCTCTTCTGTCTGCTTGAGAAGTCTCAAACTTTCATTATCCGCAATGAATGCATTGATAATAGACATATCGGCACCCTCTGCAAGGTCGTTGATGATCTCTATTTTGTCAATTCCCTGCTCGATCATCTTTTTAAGTTTCGCTTCATCAAGTGGAGTAACCACATCATACAGTACTTCACCGCTCTCCTGGTCGATTACCGGCGCTGCCAAGTGTCTCTCCATAAGTACATCTAGAGGATATTCAATCCACTCCAGACCCTCTTCGATCAATTTTTGCGCTTTTTTCTTTGTCAGTCTTTTCCCTGCATTGACAATGGTATTTCCATCCATATCTTTGACATCGTACTCTGCCCTGCCGCCAAAATCTTCTGCATCGAAACGTACAAGGAATCGGTTTTCCTTAATGGATATCTCTTTGGTTGAGTAGAAAAGTTTGACAATATCGTCTTTGGAGTAATCCAACGCCCGGAAAAGGATTGTAACAGGAATTTTTCTTCTTTTATTGATACGTGCATAAAGGATATCTTTTGCATCATATTCAAAGTACAACCATGAACCACGGTCAGGAATGATCTGTGCCGAGTAAAGCAGTTTGCTTGCAACCGTCGTACCCTCTTCTTCTTTAAAGATAACGCCGGGAGATCTGTGAAGCTGATTTACAATAACTCTTTCAACACCGTTGACAACAAACGAAGTCCTGTCTGTCATCAATGGTATATCACGAACGAATACTGCCTGTTCCTTGATCTCTTTGGGATCAAGTTTTTCACCTGTTTTTTCATCTCTGTTCCAGATGGTCAGTGCGATATTCATCTTTAGTGAGACAGAATAGGTCAATCCTCTTTCCATACACTCTCTTACAGTATATTTAGGCTTGATGATCTCTGAGTTTTTATAGGTCAGAGTCAGTCTGTTTTGCTGATCATGAATAGGGAAAGCAGATCTGAAAACTCTCTCCAAGGTAGAGTTTTTTCTGTCTTTTTCGCCTAGCATCAGAAAATCTTCATAACTTTTTTGTTGAAGTTGAAGCAAATTTGGAATTTCGATTTCTCTTGGGGTTTTTGAAAAGTCGACACGGAGTCTGTTACCAGAATGCAAAGAATTTAACATGTTTATCCTTATGAATGGTTGGTTAGTATGGTTGTATTAATATCTCGTTTGTTTAGATGGTCTCTAAATGTTAGATACACAAAGAAACTATTAGAGGAGGGTATGAAATGTCTCCGAATAGTTTATCAGTATATCTATGCAGTTATATATCTGAGCTCAGGCAGTCTGCCCAAGCTCTCTTAAATAAGAAGGCTTATTTAAGCTCACAAGAAGCACCAGCTTCTTCGATTTGTTTTTTGATCTCTTCAGCTTCCTCTTTAGATACACCCTCTTTAAGTACGCTTGGTGTCTCTTCAACTGCAGCTTTAGCCTCTTTAAGACCAAGACCAGTGATCGCTCTTACAACTTTGATAGCGTTGATTTTCTTAGCACCTGCATCTGTAAGCACTACGTTGAATTCTGTTTGCTCTTCAGCAGCTTCACCGCCTGCAGCAGCACCGCCAGCAGCTACAACAGTAGCCTGTGCAGATACGCCAAACTTCTCTTCAAACTCTTTTACCAACTCAGACAGTTCAAGTACTGACATGTTTGAGATAAACTCTAATACATCTTCTTTAGTTGTTGCCATTTTTAATTCCTTAAAATATATATAATTAATTGTAGGGTCGGTTTACCGACCAACGCCCAGTAATCAATGATATTGGTCGGTAAACCGACCCTACATCATTTCTATGCTTCTTCTAATTTTGCAGCCAATGCGTTCAAGCCGATAGTAAAGTTCTGTACCGGTGCATTCCAGACATTAAGAAGCATACCGATAAGCTCGTCTCTTGTTGGAAGTTTCGCCATTGCATTAATGGTTTCCATACTTGCGACTTTACCTTCGATCAATCCAGTTTTAATAGAAAAACTGTCTTTGAATTCAGTTGCTGCCTTATCAGCGATTTTACAAGGAAGTACCTGTGTATCACCCCAGATCACAAGGTTCGTATCTTTAAAATCAACTGCTTCACAACCTGCATTTTCCAATGCGATTGCAGCAAGTTTGTTTTTAATGACTTTGACTTTTGTATCTTCAGCTTTTGCAAGATTCCTTACAACTTCAAGATTTTCAACAGTCATACCTTTGTAATCACAAACGATGATGGCACCGGCATCTTTGAATTCCGCTGTCATTTCTGCAACTAGTTCTTCTTTTCTAGTTCTTGTCATACTCTTCTCCTTCCGACCTTCTAACAGGGTATATGGAAACACCATACACATATACTTTTTCAAGTATACTAATTAAGCTTTCGCCCCTATTATCTTCAGCCTAAGATAAACGACCTAAGTCTTAACAAGTAGAACTTCAAAACTTCTACTTGGTAAAACCTGGAAAAACTGCCGGCAGACAGATTTCTGCCGGTAGTTTAAAAAATTGCTTATTTTATTTCCATAACTTCTGTAGCATCAAGTGTGATAGAAGGACTCATTGTCAATGATATTGCAGCATTAGTAATATATCGACCCTTTGCAGATGCAGGTTTTGCTTTATTGATACTCTCAACAAAAGTATTGAAATTCTCTCTCAGTTTTTCTGCATCGAAAGAGATTTTTCCGATACCTGCATGAATATTACCTTTTTTATCGACTCTATAGTTTACCTGTCCGCCTTTTGCATTTTCAACCGCTTTGGCGACATCCATAGTCACTGTACCTGTTTTTGGGTTTGGCATTAAACCTTTTGGCCCAAGGATTCTTGCTACTTTTCCAAGAACACCCATCATATCTGGAGTAGAGATCACGATATCGAAATCAATATTTCCAGCCTGGATAGACTCGATAAGCTCTGTTGAACCTACAAGCTCCGCACCAGCAGCTTTTGCTTCGTCTGCTTTCGTATCTTTTGCAAATACCGCTACTCTTACTTTTTTCCCTGTACCGTGAGGCAGTACAACAGAACCTCTTACCATTTGGTCAGCGTGTCTTGGATCTACATTCAGGTTCAATGCAACTTCAACTGTCTCATCAAATTTCGCTGATTTAAGGTCTTTCAGGGTAGCCATTGCCTCATCGACACTGTACTCTTTATTCGCATCTACTTTTTTCAGTAGTGCTTCTCTTCTTTTACTTACTTTTTTTGCCATTCTATTCTCCGCTTTCATTGCTCCCACATTTTTTAAATCATGTGGTTAAGATTATCTTTTGTTTAAAATTAGTCTACTATTTCAACACCCATACTTCTACAAGAACCGGCAATGATATTCGCTGCCATCTCCCTGTCATTCGTGTTAAGATCCGCTATTTTTTGATCAATGATCTCTTCAAGTTGTGCTTTGGTGATAGACCCTACTTTGTTAAGCAGTGGGTTGTCCGTACCTTTTTTCAGTCCTGCAGCTTTCAAGATCAGGTCACTCGCAGGCGGTTGTTTTGTTTCAAATGTGAAACTTCTGTCCGCATATACAGTAACGATAACAGGAATTTTGAATCCCATTTTATCTTTTGTCTTTTCATTAAACGCTTTACAAAACTCCATAATGTTAACACCACGCTGACCCAATGCTGGACCTACCGGTGGTGATGGGTTTGCTGATCCGGCAGGGATCATCATTTTGAACTTTTCAGTTATCTTTTTTGCCATCTGTTCTTCCTTTATTTGATTTGACGTTTAAGTCTTATATGATTTTTTCTACTTGTGTGTAGAGGATTTCAACCGGTGTATTCCTACCAAAAATTGAAACATTCAACTTCAACTTTCCATGGTCAAGATCGTACTCTTCAACCATACCCGTAAAGTTTGCGAAAGGGCCATCTATGATACGTACCATTTCACCTGTTTCAAAATCGACTTTAGGCCTTGGGGCAGCTTTCTGCTCCATCTTGTCCAAAATCACTTTGATATCTGCCTCGCTGAGAGGTGTGGGTGTCTTTTGTTCACCGATAAATCTAGATACTCTTGGCAGAGACTGTATCTTGTGCCAGAGATCAGTATCCAGGTCTATATGTGCAAAAGCATAACCGGAATAGAGTGTTCTTTCCGTAATCTTTTTTTCACCATTTTTAACTTCAATTACTTCTTCTGTAGGAACAACGATACGTTCAACTTTATCTTCGATACCATGATCGACCACAAGTTGCTCAATTGCTCTTTTTACAGCTTGTTCACTTCCTGAATATGTTTGAATTGCATACCACTGATAAGCCATCTTTTATCCTATAAAACTGATGATACGATTGATGACATCAAAAGGTCAACCAATGCTAAAAATATTGATATTACAGTTACTACGAGAACAACTGCTAAAAATGCCTGTCTTATTTGTACTTTTGTTGGAAATATTACTTTATGGATCTCCGCTTTCGCGTTTGCAATAAATGTTGAAATTTTTCCCATGTCTGTTACCTTTGTTATGGCAGGCCAAGAGGGACTCGAACCCCCGGCACCTGGTTTTGGAGACCAGTGCTCTACCAACTGAGCTATTGGCCTAAATACTATTTAGGTCACCATTTAAATTATCACAAGGGAAGAAACCTTACAGTTTCATCTCTTTGTGAACAGTATGTTCTTTACACCATTTACAATATTTCTTCAGTGCAAGTTTCTCTGTTGTCGTTTTTTTATTCTTTGTTGTATGATAGTTACGTCTTGTACACTTCTCACAACCCAAGTGAACTGTTTCTCTCATTCTTATCTCCTATATTATATGCAAGAGGCGAACCTCTTGCAGTGCGTTATTAAGCGATGATCTTAGAAACAACACCGGCACCAACTGTTCTACCACCTTCACGGATAGCGAATCTAGTACCTTCATCAAGTGCTACTGGAGCAATAAGTTCAACGTTGATCTTAACGTTATCACCTGGCATAACCATCTCAGTACCTTCTTGAAGTTTTACAGAACCAGTAACGTCTGTTGTACGTACATAGAACTGTGGTCTATAGTTGTCAAAGAATGGAGTGTGTCTACCACCTTCCTCTTTAGTCAATACATATACTTCAGCTTCGAACTGAGTATGAGGTGTGATTGAACCTGGTTTACAAAGAACCATACCTCTTTGTACATCTTCTTTAGCGATACCACGGATAAGAACACCACAGTTGTCACCAGCGATACCACAATCCATTTCCTTACGGAACATTTCAACACCTGTTACAGTTGTTTTCTGAGTATCTTTAAGACCAACGATCTCAACTTCGTCACCAACACATACCTGACCTCTGTCAACTTTACCAGTTACAACAGTACCACGACCCTGGATAGTAAAGATATCTTCGATCGCCATAAGGAAGTCTTTATCAGTTTCTCTTTCTGGCTCAGGAATATATGCGTCTACTTCTTCCATAAGTTTAAGGATCTTTTCAGACCATTCACCAAGTTTACCGGATTTTGCCTCTTCCAATGCCTGGAAAGCAGAACCAGCTACGATTGGAGTATCGTCACCCGGGAAGTCATATTCAGAAAGAAGTTCACGTACTTCCATCTCTACAAGTTCAAGCATCTCTTCTTTATCTTCTTCGTCAAGTTGGTCTTCTTTGTTCAAGAATACAACAATGTATGGTACACCTACCTGCTTGGAAAGAAGGATGTGCTCTCTAGTCTGAGCCATTGGTCCATCAGTTGCAGCGATAACAAGGATCGCACCGTCCATTTGAGCAGCACCAGTAATCATGTTTTTAACGTAGTCCGCGTGACCTGGACAGTCAACGTGAGCATAGTGTCTGTTTTCTGTTTCGTACTCTACGTGAGAAGTAGCGATTGTGATCCCTCTTTCTCTCTCTTCAGGAGCGTTATCGATCTGATCGTAATCCATAAGAGCTGTATCATTCTTAGTTGCAAGTACTGCTGTAATTGCAGCAGTCAGCGTAGTTTTACCGTGGTCAACGTGACCGATAGTACCGATGTTAACATGCGGTTTTGTTCGTTCAAATTTTTCTTTAGCCATGCTTTTTCTCCTAGCGTAAATGTTTTAAAGGCAGTATTATACCTAAATTATCTTAGACCCCATACCCATATGGACAGAACTATTACAGGATTGTAATACTTTTGTCCATACCATTGAGAGGGTGGAGCCCATAGTGAGACTTGAACTCACGACCTCTTCCTTACCAAGGAAGTGCTCTACCCCTGAGCCATATGGGCATTGTTTAAAATACATTTTTTGTATTTATAATAAAATGTTTAAAGTCATAATAGGAAAGCTTAATTATGTGAAGTAATTTCTGTTAAGTACATAATTCACACAGCTCCCAGTTTATGGAGCGGGAAACGAGACTCGAACTCGCGACCCTCAGCTTGGAAGGCTGACGCTCTAGCCAACTGAGCTATTCCCGCGTCTTTATGTGACTTAACATATATGGTGGTGAGTGAAGGATTCGAACCTTCGAAGACATAGTCAGCAGATTTACAGTCTGCCCTCGTTGGCCACTTGAGTAACTCACCACTTAATTGTTTGTCGTATACTGGTACAAACACTGATAATTATATTTCATGGAGCTGGTGAAGGGACTCGAACCCCCGACCTGCTGATTACAAATCAGCTGCTCTAGCCAACTGAGCTACACCAGCGCCATCACTAAAAGTTCATAACTAAAAAGTCATTCCACTTAAAATGGACGGGAATTATAGACAAAAATATTTTAAATGTCAAGGGTTTTTGTAAAATACTTTAAAATTTCTCTTTTTTTAACTATTTACGCAGCATATACATTAATGCCCTGCCCCATATAAGCATCGAATACATGTTGATAAACCATCTCAACAGAATGTGGCCATATTTTGTCATCATAACTCTGTGGAAGTTTGTCCAAAACATTTTCAATCACCCTCTTCACTTGTGCTTTCGCTCTCTGCTTTTTACGCCAGTCGATGACCAAGGCATTAGTCAATTTCTCCAATAATGCCTTGGCTATTTGTTTCACTTCTTTACGCTCTTTATCACTCAACTCCACCTCTGAAGCGAGAAGATCAAAGATTGCCAGTTCTTCTTCATTTAAACCTTCGCGTGCACTTCTTTTTTCTTCAGGCTCAAGTTCATCTTGTATAAATTGCTTAAGCTTTTCAAAAAACTCTTCAGCAGTATATGCACCCAAATTGTATTCTTCTATTAGCTCTTGAAATTTTTCTTGCAACTCTTGACGCAGTTTATTTCGCTTTACCATACTGGGTAACTTTCGAGCGATCAAATTTTTGAGTTTATCTGCATCTGAAGCTTTAGGTTTTTCAATACGTTCAAGCATTTTTGCCAGAGCTTCAAAATCAATATGCGATATATCTATCGGTTCTGGCAGATGCGACTCAATGGCTACTGTCTCTATAGATACATCAAGCAGCTCATTCACCTGATTTCGGATAACCTGCAATACATCTTCATCATCTATATCTTCACCCGTTTTAATCTTCATCTGTCGATAGATCACATTAATCGCTACACGCTGCTTAACATACTCGTCTGCCCTTGTATCAGGAAGTATTCCCTTAAATATACGATTGATCTGCCTAACATAGGAAGTAAATTCATCTTCATTAGCTGGAAGCAATAATATTTCACTGGCTTCATCCAAAAGCTTAAGCTTTTCAAAATCATCCGTTCGTGCACTGATGATATCATCCAAATGGATATTCCGCTCTCTTAAGTATTTTGCAACATCGGTAAGGGCATCTTGCAGGGCATGAAAGAGTACCGTTTTATCTTTTGCCGGTGTATCAGCTTTATCATACGACAAGGCATCTTCATCAACACTCCCATAATGCCCTAGCGCCTCCTGTAGTGCACCAAAAATGTTTACATAGTCAACAATCTGACCATTTGGTTTACCGGGGTAGACTCTGTTCGCCCTTGCAATGGTTTGCATCAGGGTATGGTTTTTCAACGGTTTATCAAGATAGAGGGTTGAAGTAAAAGGTGCATCAAAGCCTGTCAACCACATCGCACAGACAAAGACAATGTTGAGTGGATCATCAGGATCTCTGAACTTGTCATCAAGTTTTTCATGCTTCATACGTTCACGATGCACTTTCAGGTCAAGTCCTTTGGCTTTCAAACGTTCATACTCATTTTGACCACCAGATACAACAACAGCCATATCGGTCTTTTCCATATAGACAATATCTGATTTAATTTTTTCAAGCTTGGAACCATGCAGTACTCGTGATTTTACTTTCAGACGTTCTAGTTTGTGTTTCCAGGCTTTCTGTACTTTATTATACATACGAATAGCCGTTGCTTTATCTATAGAAACAACCATTGCTTTACCCATGAACTCCCGACCCATAAAATGCTCAACGATATCTTCAGCTATGGTATCAAGACGTTCTTCACGGGTGATGATGTGATAAGCATTGGCAAATTCACGTTCCAGTTTAGCTTCCTGCTCATCACTCAGATCAGCCTGGTCAAGGATCGTCACAATCTCTTCACCCAGATCATCACGGTTAAGATTGACTTCGGGTACACGGTTTTCATAATACAAAGGCAATGTTGCATTGT
>Ga0256827_10003083_pt1 | contig 10626 bp, 9 predicted proteins | sample CV84metaG_FD_185977 | JGI IMG/M metagenome (GOLD analysis project Ga0256827, IMG submission 185977) | Hydrothermal vent microbial communities from East Pacific Rise, Pacific Ocean - CV84 | ecosystem: Environmental > Aquatic > Marine > Hydrothermal vents | place: Pacific Ocean: East Pacific Rise...
TACCTCGTTCACTCAACCTTGCACTCTCAGATGTGAAGAGCTTCTCTGAAATACTCACACCGCCAACAGAGCGTCAAGGGGTGAGAACTTTTGTGAAGTCTTATGATGATAAAGTGATCAAAGAAGCGATACTTCGTGAGATGCGTAGAGGAGGGCAGATATTTTATGTCTTTAACTCCATTGCAGGGATAGAAGAGAAGAGAAAAGTACTTTTAGAGATACTCCCTAAACTTCGTATAGCAGTACTACACTCTAAAATCTCAGCTAAAGAGACAGAAGATGAGATGATGCTTTTTGAGGATGGAGAGTATGATGTACTTCTTTCTACTTCTATTGTAGAGTCAGGTATCCACATGCCTCATGCCAATACGATGATAGTCGATGGGGCAGATAACTTTGGGATTGCAGACTTGCATCAACTTCGTGGACGTGTAGGACGTGGTGGTAAAGAGGGGTACTGTTATTTTATGGTGACAGACAAAGAGCGTTTGACTGAAAATGCCAAGCGTCGACTACTTGCTCTTGAATCTCATTCAGATCTAGGAAGTGGTGCCGTATTGGCTTTTCATGATTTAGAGATACGTGGTGGAGGGAATATCATCGGAGAAGCACAGTCAGGACATATTAAACAGATAGGTTATTCACTCTACTTGCGTATGCTTGAAGATGCCATCAAAGAGCTAAGTGGACAAGACAAAGAGGTAGCACACAACATAGACATGAAGCTCTCTGTGGATGCTTACTTGAATGAAGAGCTTATAGAAGAGGATAGGTTACGTCTGGAGCTCTACCGTCGTCTTTCACTTTGTGAGAGTGTAGGAGAAGTATATGAGATAGAAGCAGAGATTGCTGACAGATTCGGTAAACTCGATACTATTACCAGACAGTTTATTGATGTAATCGTGATGAAAGTATTGGCCCGTGAAAAAGGTATCTCTAAAGTCTCTTCTTATGGTGAAAATGTCTTTATAGAGTTTAGGCAAGAGGGTAAAGAGCGTGTGGTGTTAAAATCACGTAGCAAAGATGATGATGACATTATTGCCATAGCAATGGGGTATTTGAAAAAATAACAAGGAAAAGTTCACTATCTAAGTATAGTTTGATAAAATAGAGGAGATAAATCGTAGATAGAGTGAAAGGAGAATAGCTTGAATATTGAAGATGATATCTTAAGAGGTAAAATGTTACCACTTAATGATAGAGATAGATTAAAAGCAACCATGATCAATTTGCTTCTTTTATTGGCTATTATCCTATTTTCTCTTGATTTGTATGAAAGTTTTAGTAGTGATTATGCAGCAATGAGTGTCATAGAGATAAGTACAATTTCTTTTTTGATACTTCTGTATCTACTGTTCCCCTATATGATCTCCTTAAAATATGTTATCAATCTTTCTCTGTTTACTACTACTACTTTTTTGCTTACTTCATTGATGGTTAGAGATGTCAATCCTGAACTTTCTCTTTTTTGGATATCTGTGACACCAGTTGCTTTTTTTTATTTTTTAGGTGCATCTAAAGGTATAAAATGGAGTTTTGTTGTTTTTACTGTCTTGTTGTTGCTCATACTTGCTATGGGGTTTGGGTGGATAGAATTATTGTATGATCGTGGGCTTATGTTTCAAATTGCTATGGGTTATTTTATGATTGCTTATTGGATATATTTAATAGAAAAAGAGAGAAGTAGTTATGAGAGTAATCTTGGGACAGCATTGGTAGGACAAGAGGTGCTTTTTAAGGAAGTCCATCATCGTACAAAAAATAATATGCAGGTGATTATGGGATTACTTGAGACGCAATCATTTAAAATTGATGATCCTCAATATAAAAAAATGTTTCAAGCACATGTAGAGCGTATTAAAGCAATGGGGCTTGTACATGAAAATCTTTACAAGAATGAAACCTATGAAAAAGTAGATATGTATAGGTATTTGGGAGAGCTCTCAGATAGTTTACAAAAATTTACGTCCCATACGATTATTACTGAAATAGACCCTATCTTTTTAGATATGACAACAAGTATGAGTTTAGGTCTTATATTTAATGAAGCTGTCTCAAATGCTATTGAACATGCATATGGTGCAGGGAGTAACTATATTGATGTCTCTTTAAAATGTAATAAAGGAAAGTGTATGCTTCGGATTAAAGATTATGGACAAGGATTTAATGTTGATAAGGCATACCATACATTAGGTATGACCCTTATAGATGACTTGAGTGCATCATTGCCTCATGGAAAGATGGAGATTAAGGGTGATGAAGGTACCGAGATAAAGATATATTTTACTATAGAAGAGGGCAAGTTATGATCTTACCAAAAAATATTGTGATTGTAGAAGATGAAGTAATAACACAGCGTTATCTAAAAAATATATTGGCACAGTATGATATAGCTATATCGGGCTGTTTTGATAATGCTATAGATGTAGAAGCAGGCCTACCAAATTGTCACTGTGATATGTTACTTATGGATATTAATATCAAGGGTCCTACGGATGGTATACAGTTAGCAAGAAAACTTTTAACACGCTATAATTTTCCTATTGTATTTATTACCGCACATAATGATGAAAATACATTTCAGGAAGTTTTAGAGTTGGCGCCGTATGGGTTTATTGAAAAACCATTTAGTAGTAAAGATATTATTTTTTCTCTTCAGCTTGCTTATCAACGATATCTTGCCTATGACAAGAAGGATGAAATTGATACGAGAGTAAAGAGTAAAGAGGAGTCTCTAGTCATAGATGACAATTATAAATATATGCGTAAAACAAAAATCTTATACCATAATGACCAGATAGTTAAATTGAATATCAAACAGACTAAGTTATTGGAAATATTGGTACAAAATATCAATAATGTAGTCAGTTATGATATGCTTGTATCTGAAATCTGGCTGAATAATGTAGTTGCTGATTCTGCTTTGCGTACCTTGATCTATTCTATACGTAAACTTCTTCCGGATCTTCCTATTGTTTCACATAGTAAAATAGGATATTCTTTGGAAAAAAATAATTGATATACGGTATTGATATTAAACTCCCATTAACCTCACTCAAGTATACTTTTCCTAATTAACTATTCAGGAGAAAACCTTGAGTCAAATTATTCAAAATATTAAAACAGAAATTTCTAAAGTACTTGTTGGACAAGATAAAATGGTAGAGGGGTTGCTTGCAGGGCTTCTTTGTCGTGGTCATATACTGCTTGAAGGTGTACCGGGACTAGCAAAGACTACAGCAGTGAATGCCTTGGCAAAGACACTGGGGTTGAACTTTAAACGTGTACAGTTTACGCCAGACCTGTTACCTTCAGATATTATAGGAACAGAGATTTATGACCCCTCTAACAATAGTTTTAAAATTAAACAGGGACCCGTCTTTACCAATTTACTGCTTGCAGATGAGATCAACCGTGCTCCGGCCAAGGTGCAGTCTGCACTGCTTGAAGTGATGCAGGAGAGACAGGTGACCATTGGGGATGAGACCTTTAAGATAGATCTACCATTTCTTGTTATGGCAACACAGAATCCTGTAGAGCAGGAGGGTGCCTATGAACTTCCTGAAGCACAGTTAGACAGGTTTATGATGAAAGTGGTGGTTGGCTATAACACAAAAGAGGAAGAGCTTGAGATCGCAAGACGTGTAGCAAACAATAGCTTTGAAGAGATAGAACAAGTTGCAACACTAGAAGATCTGAATGCTATCCGTGAAGAAGCTTTGGCTGTACATATGGATGAAGAGATAGAAGCGTATATCATTGAACTGGTAGCTGCAACACGTGACCCAAAAGCCTATGGTCTTGAAGAGTTAGAAGCCTATATTGAGTTTGGAGCAAGTCCAAGAGCAAGTATTGATATGTATAAAGCAAGTAGAGCTATTGCCTATCTTAAGGGGCAGGATTATGTCTCTCCTATAGAGATAGCTTATATTGCCAAAGAGATACTTCGCCACCGAATCATTTTAAGTTATGAAGCGCAGGCTGAGGATATTACACAAGATTATATTATTGAAAAAATTCTTTCAGCTGTGCCGATCCCATAAATTGTAGGGCAACAATGAACAAAAAAGCTAAAAAGATCATTCTTAAAACCAAAAAGCAAGTCTATGGAGATATGCTTGGTAATAATGCCTCTATGTTTCAGGGGGAAGGTTTTGAATTTGCAGAGCTTCGTGAGTATGTCTATGGAGATGATGTTCGCAAGATAGACTGGAAGACCACGGCAAAACTGGGTAAACCCTTTGTAAAAGTCTACAAGGAAGAACGTGAACTTAATGTCGTGGTAGTTTCCATGCTTTCTGGTTCAATGTATTTTGGTACAGTCAAACAAAAGTCAGAGCTACTTGCTGAAGTGGTAGCTACATTAGGTTTTTCAGCAGTAAAAAATGCTGATCTTTTTTCGCATATGATCTTTGCAGATAAGTTATACAGTCTCAACAAGGCAAGTAAAAAGCTTTTTGCTGTGCATAAAGCTGTAGAGGAGAGTGTTGCATTTGATCCTCTGGGAAAAGAGGGAGATTTTAAGGCACTGGTAGAGACTTTAAATAACAGACTCAAAAAGAAAGCCTTGCTTTTTATTGTCTCAGATTTTGTAGGTGAGATTGACTTGAAACTTTTGAGTAAAAAGCATGATCTGTTTGCGGTGATGGTACGTGATAGATTTGAGGAAGATCCAAGTGAATTGGGGTATTTGAGACTTATAGATATGGAGACAAAGCAGAGTTTTGAAGGCAATATCGACAGTGGAATACTTAAAAACTATAAAAAAGCATTGCATGACAATGATGAGAAGTTATATAAACAGTTTAAAAAACAGGGTATTCGTTTTACGAAGATCTATACCCATGAAGATGCTGCATTGAAACTGATGAAATCAATGCGATAGGAGAATGGTGATGAATGAACAAAATCTAACCGCACAACTTAAAGATATTAAACCACTTTTAGAGATTCCTGATAACTCTTATTCTCTCTATTTGGGGATCATCATTATTGGGTCTTTACTGCTTCTTGGTACTCTTTTTTTCATTGCTAAAAGGTTGTGGGAAAACAGAAAAATCAATCTTGCCAAAGGGTATTTAGAGAAGCTTAAAGCTATTGACTGGAAAGATACAAAGCATTCGGCTTATGAGGCAACACACTATGCGAGACTTTTGGCAACAGATGAGAGAAGAAGGGAGCTCTTTTCTCAACTGGAACCGATGTTGGAAAAGTATAAATATAAAAAAGAGGTAGAAGTGGTTGATCAAGATACTTTAAATAAATTTAACCTTTATATGCAGGTGGCAGATGAGTCAATTTAATTTTGAATATCCGTTTTTTTTAGCACTGATACTGCTTTTTTATGTCTGTGCCAAATGGTGCCAAGAGCGTAGCCGTGCCATTTTCTTTCCACATGTAGGTACACTCATTGCTAAAACAGCCAAGAAAAGCTCTCTGCTTGCTTGGTTAAAGTGGATAGGGATCATTTCAGCAGTGATAGCTCTAGCTTCCCCTGTGATAACCAAGAGTTACTCTAACTCTAAAAAAGAGGGTAGAGATATTGTCTTAGTGATAGATGCGAGTGATTCAATGCGACAGCAAGGGTTTGATCCCAATGATATTTTTAAGAATAAATTTGATGTAGTCAAAGAGGTTGTAAGTGACTTCATTAAAAAAAGAGAGAATGACCGTATAGGAATGGTAACTTTTGCAGATGTAGCCTTTATTGCTTCACCCCTTACCTTTGAAAAAGAGTTCTTGACCAATATTACAAAAATGCAGAGACTTGGTATGGCAGGAAAACGTACAGCGATCAATGATGCATTGGTACAGGCGTATAATCTTATGAGTAAGAGTAAAGCAAAATCAAAAATTATGATACTTTTAACAGATGGAAAAAATAATATATACTCTATATCAAATAATGAATTAATAAGTATGATAGAAAAACAAGATGTCAAGCTCTATACCATCGGTATAGGTGGACCCAGAGATTATGATGGACGATACTTGCAAGCGTTAGCAACAGCAGGTAAAGGAGAAGCCTATGGTGCAAGAAATGCTACAACACTCAATAAAATTTACGATGAGATAGATAGACTTGAAGCGAGCAAACTCGATGATAAAAAGATAGTGGAGCATACCTATTTGTATGTCTATCCTCTCTTTTTGGCAGTGCTGAGTCTGTTACTGTTTATCTATATTCGAAACAGTAAAGGCGTCTAAATGGAATTTGTTAACCCCTATCTTTTTTGGATCATGATCATCCCTTTTGTACTCTTTGCCTTTCTCATCAGTACAAATAAAGAGAGACTTGCACGTATTTTTGATGAAAAGGTGCTAGCACGTTTGAGTGCAACTGATGAGAGTATGCCTTTGATGGTAAGGAATATAGCAATGTTTTTTGCGATATTTTTGATGATCGTAGCCCTTGCTAGACCCGTCATAGATGAGGGAGATAAAACTGTAGAGATACAAGGCTTGACAGTTTTGACGGCGTTGGATATCTCTGGTTCTATGCGTAGTAAAGATGTTTATCCTAACCGTTTAGAATTTGCCAAAAAGAAAATGGCTCAACTCTTTGATGCTATGCCAAGTGATGAAGTAGGGATCATGGCATTTGCCTACTCTCCTTTTGTTCTGGCACCTTTTAGCTCAGACAAAGAGACACTCAAAATGATGGTTGAGGGTGTAGATGACAGCTATATCAACATGGGATCAACTGATTTCAGAGCTTTGGCAGAACAGGCGGCCCAACTTTTAGAGAAAAAAGAGCCTAAGATATTGGTACTTTTTACCGATGGGGGTGATGAAGAGGCGATTGCTGGTTTTGGAGTACTTTTAGAAGAGAATCATATAGACCTTTATGTGGTATTGGTAGGAACGGATAAAGGAGCACCAGTATTGGATGAGGGTGGTAAACCTTTGAGTCTAAAAGATGGTACTATCGCCATTACCCAAAGAAATGATGCGTTGGGTAAACTGGCAAAAGCAAATGGTGGAGCCTATGTGGTAGCAGGTAATGGAAAAGTAGATATAGAGCGTTTGGTTTCTGTTATTAGAAGCAAATATAAAAATCAGCAGCAGGGTGTTGTAAAGATCAGACAGCGTTTGGAACTCTTCTATTATCCGTTAGGATTTGGTTTGTTACTGTTGCTTCTAGCACTTAGTTCGATACCGAAATTAAGTAGGAGCGATGAAGTAGGAAGCAGGAATGGAGGTAAACTATGAAAAAAACAATAATGATACTGTTCACTGTTCACTGTTCACTGTTCACTCTCTTAAGTGCTGGCTTAACAGACTTTAAGAACATAGAAAAAGCAAACAGAGCCTATGAAGCAAAAGAGTATGGAAAAAGTGCTACATTTTTAGAAGGTATAAAAAAGAGTAATGCAACAAGTGAATTGCATTATAATTTAGGCAATACATATTATAAAAAAGGTGACTATGATAAAGCAATTGAAGAGTATAACACAGCCAAAGGTGTTGATGAAGCATCAAGACAATATAACTTAGGAAATAGCTATTTTAAAAAAGGTGAGTATGACAAGGCAATTAAACACTATGAGGAGTCTTTAAAACATCGTGATGACCCTGATGCCAAACATAATCTAGAAGAGGCTAAAAAAGAGAAAAAAAAGAGACAAGAAGAGCAGAAAAAGAAACAGAAAAATAAAGACAAAAATAAGAAGAAAGACGACAAAAAGAAACAGGATCAAAAAAAACAAAATAAAAATAAAAAAGATGATCAGAAAAAAAAGAAAGACCAAGACCAAAAACAGAAAAAGAAGCAGGATCAACAGAAAAAAGAGAAAAAAGACCAAGAGGGTAAAGAGAAAAAGAACAAAGAGGGTGATAAAGATAAGTCAGATGCTAAAAAGAAGGAGCAGAAGCCTAAAGATAAAAAGGGTGATAAGGCTTCAGGTCAACCCAAAGAGCAGAAGAAAATGAGCAAAGAAGAGAAACGTAAAGCGCAAGAGCTCAAAAGGCTGCTTAAGAAGATGGGTGGTAAAAAAACCCCGACAATGATCTATCAGATGGGTGAGAATAAAAAACATAAAAGGGATAATAATGTCAAGCCATGGTAAAACCACCCTACGGGCTAGATGTTCCTTTGTCGCCATAAAAACAAAGAACGATTTTTTTACAGGAGAGATAAAACGATGAAAAAACTATTGATACTATTCACTATTCACTATTCACTATTTGCTTTTTTAAATGCAGCAAGTGTAAAAGCCATACTTTCAGATACAGAAGTAGTACAGGGGAATATGGTGCAACTTCGTATTGTGGCAGAAGGAAAGAGAGCAGCTTTTCCTAATATTCGTGAGATAGGTGGTTCAAAAGTTGTAGGACGACATGAAGAGCAAAAGAACTCCTTTAGCTATATCAATGGCAAGATGCAAAGTAGACATACCACAAGTCTTACTTTAACTTTTGCTCCACAGCACGATATGAGCATACCCTCATACAGTGTCAATATAGATGGTACAGTCTATAAAACAGACCCTATAGTGTTAAATGTGGTGAAAACAAATGCACCACAAGTAGCCAATAGCAGTCAATTTTCACTACAGTTACGTTCCAATAAAAAATCTGTATTGGTAGGAGAACCTTTAGTGGTGACAGTGTTTTTTTCAGTCAGTAAAAATATACGACTCTCCCAAAATCCTGATTATATTAAACCTGAATTTAAAGGTTTTTTTGTCAAAGAGTTGGGTAATGAGAAGACCTATATGCAAGGTAACTATCAGGTTACTGAGCTGGGTTATCTGCTTACACCAAAGAGTGAGGGTAATTTTAGCGTAGGACCTGCCACTGCCAAAGTGGGTGTTGCTGATACAAGCAGAAGAGATATGTTTGGCAGGTTCTTTGGTACGATATGGACACCTGTTGCTTCTAATACCTTAGAGATTGAAGTAAAACCAACTCCAAAAGATACAGATTTGGTAGGAAGTTTTATATTGCAAAGTAGTGTAGATAAAGAGGATGTAAAAGCCAATAAACCAGTCAACCTTACAGTGAAAATAGAAGGGGAGGGAACGCTTGAAGATTTTGAGTTTCCTTCGTATGAGATAGATGGTGTTACAATTTACAGTGACGATGCAAAAGTAGAGACGCAGGTTATCGACAAGCAACTCAAAAGTACGTATGTAAAAAAGTTTGTATTTATTTCTGATCATAACTTTACGATACCTGCACGGAGTATCTCTGTTTATGATACAAAAAAAGGTGAAGTGACAACACTAGAAGTTTTTGCGTATGAGATCAACGTTGAGGGTAGTAAAATAGCAGCAGAAATGATGCAGTCAACATCAGCTAAAGGTGTAGTACAGACGAATTTAAAACAAACACAGGAGACTTATGAAAGTGAAAAGACTCCTCTATTTGCAAAAAAAGAAAATATTGCATGGTGGATGTTGGCAGTTGCCTTTGTATTGGGTATGCTTACAATGTATGTGGGTAAATTTTTACCTCTATTCAAAAGAAAACCGAGTCCATTTAAAGAAGAGGAAGCCTTAAAAATTCTCTATGGACATATGAGTGGAGACAAAGCTGTAGAAGCCATGGTACGAAAACTCTATGCCCGTAAAAATGGCGATAAGTCAGTAGAGATAGATAAAAAAGAACTGAAAGTAATGGTGGAAAGGTTTAGGTAGGGTTGTTATAATGCTTCTATGATTTATTATATATATGCAGATAACAAAGAAGCGTTTGTTGAAGAGTGCCAACTTTTTTTAGAAAAGCAAAAAGTTGTCTATCTTCCTTTTTCCAAGTTGGGGGAACTCAATGTCACTGAAGTTACCCATCTTCTTGTAACAGGGTGTCTTAATGAGATCAAGCTTCTCATGGGGATCGCACATCAGAATAATATGAGTTTAGGGATCATCCCTACACCTGAGCAAAAAGAGCTTATGAAGACATTTGATCTGTCTGCTAAAAAAGAGGATGCGATCGTTCAGGCACTTTATGTGAGTGAAAAGAAGATCGACCTTCTCTACTGTAATGGAGAGATCGTCTTACAAGAGGTAGTTGTGGGGAATGCACCACCTTTAGATAGATTTGATACCACACTCAATGGTAAGAGCTATATTGACAGAGTGAAGATTTTTTGGCGTACGATGAAACGTGTTAAAGAACTTAAGCATACACCAATAAAGATCATTGATGCAAAAGAGAATGAGATCAAGCTTTCTGCTGTGGGGATCGTGGGGATCGAGTATCATAACTCTACCTTTGCCTCAAAGCTCATCTCCTCACAACTTAGCTCAACAGACGGGAAACTCTCTATCGTTATTCTCTCTCCCACCTCCATTATGCAATATATGGGCTACCTGTTTAAATCATTGGTTTCTCATCTGACTCCAAAAAATTTGCCGAAATCAGTAGGTTATATTCGTAGCAGTAAAATTACCATAGAGCCTAAAGAACAAATGGATGTGTTGATTGATTCTGCTGAAAAACAACTCACTCCTATAGAGTTGGAGGTACAAGAGAAAGCTTTAGCATTAAGTGTGGGTGAGGCTTTTTGGGAAAAACAGGGTAAAGAGCAGAGCAGCAAGGATAGTATTAAAATAGACCACCTCCCTTCAGATGAGGAGAGTGCAAATTATTTGAGTAAAGCGATCCCTCTTTTTTCCCATG
>Ga0256827_10003084_pt1 | contig 10625 bp, 6 predicted proteins | sample CV84metaG_FD_185977 | JGI IMG/M metagenome (GOLD analysis project Ga0256827, IMG submission 185977) | Hydrothermal vent microbial communities from East Pacific Rise, Pacific Ocean - CV84 | ecosystem: Environmental > Aquatic > Marine > Hydrothermal vents | place: Pacific Ocean: East Pacific Rise...
TGTGTGAATGAAAACGCAGAATTGACAGCGGGATTGGTCCGCGTATAATCCACAATGGAAAAGAGTTCTTTGAAAGTAGGCAAGCGCCACTTGTCCATACCATTCAAAGCCAATTTTTCACAGTAGTCATTTGCCTCGTACCAATCATCGGAATTCTTTTGAGAAACCCTATTGTCCTGCCAATACAGATGGAGTCTTTTGTCCAATACGATGCCGGGGAGATCCTGTGCATATATTGGTGTACTCATCGCTGCCAGAAAAACTGCGAGAGTCAAAATAATATTTTTCTTCATTCATTGACCTTTTTTCAAGATATCACTCTATTGGCTGATATTAGGCTATTATAGCAGGATATATTTTAGGGCTGCTCTAAAATTACAAATCCCGAAATAGGGATTTGGAAAAATGATTTTTATATCATGACGCTTTCCATAAGCCCAGATAGTGTATATTTTCACAAGGGTACCATCAAAGGAGAAAAATCATGACAATCACAAAGCAGGTTATATTTGTAGCCAAAGAAGAGACTATCGGGGAGCTTAAAGCACTGCTTACCACGATGGTGGAGCCTTCCCGCCATTCCAAAGGGTGTCTGCTCTATCATATCTATCAAATGGAAGACAAACCGACTACTTTCGTCGTGATCGAGAGTTGGGAAAATGAAGCGGCGCTGGAAGGCCATAAAAACTCGGCGCATTACAAACATTATAAGGGAAATTTCGAGCAGTATACCGCGGAAAAATATTCACATAACCTGATCAGCCTCGGCTGACCGGATCATTGGTCGAAGGTCAACCTAGAACTCTGGCAAAGATAATACCTTCGACCATCAAAAGTTTCTCAAGTACTTCTTCACCGATCTCACCATCGACATCGATAATGTTGTAGGCAGTATCCCCCTTGCTTTTGTTGAGCATATCACCGATATTGATACTGTTCTCTGCCAACAAAGTAGTGATCTCACTGATCATGGTCGGAATATTTCTGTTCGCAATGATCAATCTCTTTCTCCCAGCCTTGATCGACATTTCACAGTTGGGAAAATTGACTGAGTTTCTGATATTTCCTGTCTCGAGAAAATCCTTGACCTGCTGGCACGCCATGATCGCACAGTTGTCTTCGGACTCCACTGTAGAGGCACCGAGGTGCGGAATGGGGATCACACCTTTGATCCCAAGTAGGTCAGCACTTGGAAAATCTGTCACATAGGTCGACACTTTTCCTGATGCCAGAGCCTCTATGATATCTCGATTGTCGACCAGGCCTCCTCTGGCAAAATTGAGGATACTGATACCATCTTTCATCATAGCGAACTTTTCGCTGTTGAACATCCCCCTGGTGCTCTCCAGCAAAGGTACATGGATACTGAGATAATCGACTTCGGAAAGCAATGTCTCCAGCCCCGTCGCTTTCTGAACACTGCTGGAGAGTCCCCAGGCGGCATCTACAGAGAGATAAGGGTCATATCCGATGACCTCCATACCCAGTGCAAGGGCATCGTTGGCAACCATGGCCCCTATGGCACCAAGCCCGACAATACCAAGCTTCTTACCTCTGATCTCATGCCCTGCAAATTGCGATTTGTTCTTCTCCACAAGTGCAGGTACATCATCGCCCTGATCTTTGATACTCTGCGTCCAGATGACACCCTCCACAATGTCTCGTGAAGCCAACAAAAGAGATGCCAGGACGATCTCTTTGACCGCATTGGCATTGGCACCCGGTGTATTGAATACGACGATACCTTTCTCGGAGCAGCGATCGATGGGGATATTGTTCGTACCTGCTCCTGCTCTTGCGATCGCATTGAGAGTGGGAGGCAACTCCATATCATGCATCTTGAAACTGCGAAGTACGATCGCATCCGGATTCGCCATCTCGCTGGCAACCTCGTAGTTGTCTCTGGGAAAGAGATCCAAACCTTTGGCGGAAATCTTGTTAAGTGTTTGAATTTTAAACATCCATATCCTCCTTACCGGTGCTCTGATGCGAACGTTTCCATCAGTTCGACCAGCGCTTCGACAGCATCCATACTGACTGCATTGTAGATCGAAGCACGCAGACCGCCGATGGAGCGATGCCCCTTGAGTCCGATCATTCCCTGCTCTTCGGTGCGTTTGATGAGCTTGGCTTCGAGATCGGCATCCTTATCTTTGATATTGAAAGAGACATTCATCAGAGAACGTGAATCTTTCTGTGCATGGCCCACATAGAAACCATCACTGTTGTCGATCGCATCGTAAAGCAGAGCCGCCTTTTCCCGATTGATCTTCTGGATAGCTGCGATCCCGCCCTTACCCTTGATCCACTTCATGATCAGATTGATCATATAGATACCGAAGGTGGGTGGCGTATTGTAGAGAGAGTTGTTGTCGGCATGCGTTTTATAACGCAGCATAGTCGGCACGGACTCCTTGACACGATCAAGCAGCGCCTTTTTCGCAATAACGATGGTGACGCCCGAAGGCCCGGCATTCTTCTGTGCCCCGGCAAACATCAGATCGATTTTCGACCAATCGACGGGGGATGAAAAGATATCGCTGGAGGCATCCACGACGAGTGGTGCTTTCGTGGCAGGAAAATCGCGATACTCGGTTCCATAAATAGTATTGTTCGATGTAATAAAAGTGTAGTCCGCCTCATCGTCAAAGACGATATTCTCAGGAATTCTATCGAATGCAGTCTCTTCGGAACTCGCAACGATCTCGATATCCAGCCCCTGGATCCTGGCCTCTTTGATCGCTTTTTTGGACCAGCTTCCCGTATTGACATACTGGACCTTTCCGCCCAATCCCAGGTTCATGGGTACCATGGCAAATTGCAGTGAAGCACCCCCCTGAAGGAACATTACCTCATACCCTTCGGGTATTTCATAAAGTTCCCGCATCATAGCGATAGCACCATTGTGTACTTCATCGTACATTTTTGACCTGTGTGAAGCTTCCATGATCGAAATCCCGGAACCTTTGAAGTCCAAAAGTTCTTTTTGCGCCTCTTCAAGTACCTCTGTAGGTATTGCGGATGGCCCCGCACCAAAGTTAAACGCTCTCTTCATTCTTTCTCCTATTCTTAAAATAGTATTATTCTATCCAATGCAAGAGCAGAGACTCCTGAAAAAATCGAAATCTGTTTCTACCTCACTCAATAAAAAAAATTTACCTGAAACCACTTTCTCTATGCACTGCCCTATATCTCAATTATCGTACAATAAAGCAAATCCAGAACAAAAGAGTAATGATGCATTCAGAGTATTTACCGGGAAAAGAGGGGCTTTACGACCCCGAGTTCGAGCACGATGCCTGTGGTGTCGGCTTTGTTGCCCACTTGAAGGGAAAGCGTTCCCATTATATCGTAGAAAAAGGTATCGAACTTCTGATCAATCTTGAACACCGCGGTGCAGTAGGTTCGGAAAAAAATTCAGGTGACGGCGCCGGCATATTGACACAGATGCCTGACCGTTTCATGAGAAAGGTAGCCGGAAATATAGATATAACACTGCCTGAGTTTGGGGACTACGGTGTGGGGGTGGTCTTCCTGCCAAAGGATCCCCAAGCGTACGCCGAATGCAGATCCATCGTAGAGCAATGTGTCATTGAAATGGGTCAGGAACCTCTTGGGTGGAGGAAGGTCGACACAAATAACGAGGCCCTGGGTGAAAGGGTCAAGGCGGTAGAACCCCTTATCTATCATCTCTTTGTCAAAAAGAACAAGACAATAGACCAGGATGCATTTGAACGCAAACTTTACGTCATACGAAAACATTCGCATACTCTGGCAAGAAAATCCGGTATCAGTGGTACCGAGTATTTCTATATGCCCTCTATGTCCTATAAAACGATCTCCTACAAAGGGCAACTGATCACCCATCAGTTGACGGACTACTTTTCCGACCTGAACGATCCCGATTTCGAATCTGCCATCGCACTGGTACACAGCAGATTCTCTACCAACACTTTCCCGACCTGGCCGCTGGCACAGCCCTTCAGATATCTGGCGCACAATGGCGAGATCAATACTCTCAGAGGAAATATCAACTGGATGAGAGCCAGGGAATCGATGCTCAGTTCCAAACTCTTCACCAGTGATGAACTGGACAAGATCTACCCCTATCTCATCAATGAATCTGCGGGCTCGGACTCTTCCGTCCTTGATAATGTAGTAGAGCTGCTGACCCTTGCCGGCCGATCACTTCCCCATGTCTTGATGATGATGATCCCCGAAGCCTGGAAAGACGAAGAGATGGATACGAAGAGAAAGGCGTTCTATGAGTATCATGCCACTTTCATGGAGCCATGGGATGGTCCCGCTTCGGTGGCTTTTACCGATGGTAAAATCATCGGTGCGACACTCGACCGAAACGGACTGCGCCCCTCTCGATACTCTTTGACAAAAGATGACATTCTGGTCATGGCATCGGAACAGGGTGCACTGGAATTCCCAAGCGACGAGATCGTACTCAAAGGCAGGCTGCAACCCGGAAAAATGTTCCTGGCCGATCTGGAAAATGGCAGGATCATCCATGACGAAGAGTTGAAAAGAGAGATCGCCGAAGCCCATCCCTATGCCAAATGGATAGAACAGCAGAAGATCAATCTCGATGACCTCCCGCTGAACTGTGAGGTGAAACAACCCAATCATGCCACGATCCTGGAGAGGCAAAAGTGCTATGGTTATTCACGTGAAGATATGAAAATGATCCTGACCCCAATGGCCAATGAAGCCTATGAAGCGACGGGATCCATGGGAAACGATGCGGCACTTTCCGTGCTCTCTCACAGATCCATCAATCTCTACAACTATTTCCATCAGCTTTTCGCGCAGGTAACCAATCCTCCGATCGATCCCATACGGGAAGAGTCGGTCATGTCCTTGACCGCTTATATCGGCCCCCAGGGAAATCTCTTTCAAGAGGTGGACGAGAATAGAAAATTCATCAAATTGACCAATCCTGTCCTGACCAATGAACAACTTGAGAAACTCCGAGGGGTAAGTGAACTCAATTTCAAAGCCAAAACGATCAAGATACTCTTCGATGCCAAAAAAAGAGGCTCGATGCAACTCGCGCTCGATACAGTGATAGAAGAGGCGGAACAGGCCGTCAGAGACGATTATCAGGTTATCATACTCTCAACCAGGGGTATCGGCAAAAGCAGAGCTGCCATCCCTACCCTGTTGGCGACTGCCGCCGTTCATCATCATCTGATCAAAAAAGGTATCAGAACCAATTGCGGCCTTGTCGTCGAAAGCGGTGAGGTCAGAGAGATCCATCATTTTGCCACACTGATAGGATATGGTGCCAATGCGGTCAACCCCTATCTAGCCTTTGAAACCATCGAAGATATGCGAAAGCGGAAGTTGATCAGAGAAGAGATATCTCGTGAAAAAGCCATAGCCAACTACATTACTGCAATCGGAAAGGGGATCTTCAAAGTGATGTCCAAGATGGGGATCTCAACGATCAGATCCTATACCGGTGCCCAGATCTTCGAAGCGGTTGGATTGAGCCAGGAGCTCGTAGATAGATACTTTACGGGTACTGCGACCCGACTGGGCGGTATCGGGATGGAGACACTGGAGGAGGAGACGCTTCTGTGCCACAGGATCGCCTATCCCCGGGAGATCATCGAAGCCAACGATCTGGGTGTCGGTGGACACTATGCGTTCAGACAACGTGGGGAGCATCATCTCTTTTCACCGGAAGCCATCTATCTACTTCAGCAGTCAAGCAGGAGAAACGACTACGAAATCTATAAACAGTATGCCAAACTGATCAATCAGCCCGATGAAAATTTCGTCACACTGAGAAGTCTGCTGGAATTCGACAAGGCTGATCCGATCGATATCGATGAAGTGGAACCTGTAGAGAGTATCATTACCAGGTTCGCGACAGGTGCAATGAGTTATGGCTCCATCTCGGAAGAGGCGCATACCACCCTGGCGATCGCCATGAACAGCATCGGGGCAAAAAGCAATACCGGTGAAGGGGGCGAAGATGTCGCCAGATTCGGTACGAACAAAAATTCCAAGATCAAACAGGTAGCCTCGGGACGCTTTGGTGTCACTGCGAATTACCTCGTCAATTCGGAAGAGATACAGATCAAAATGGCACAGGGAGCAAAGCCTGGCGAAGGTGGACAACTCCCCGGCCACAAGGTCGATGAGATCATCGGAAGAACCAGGCACTCCACACCCGGGGTCGGGCTGATCTCTCCTCCTCCCCATCATGATATCTACTCTATCGAGGATCTGAAACAACTGATCCACGATCTCAAAAATGCCAATGTCCATGCGCGCATCAATGTCAAACTCGTCTCCGAAGTAGGCGTAGGAACGATCGCAGCCGGTGTAGCCAAAGCACATGCCGATGTCGTTCTGATATCAGGCTATGACGGCGGTACCGGCGCCTCTCCCCAAACCTCCATCAAACATGCAGGGCTTCCCTGGGAACTGGGACTGGCAGATACACACCAAACCCTTGTCAAAAACGGTCTACGATCACGGATCGTCGTCCAGACGGATGGACAGCTTCGTACAGGCAGGGATCTCGCTATCGCCACACTGCTGGGCGCCGAAGAGTGGGGGATCGCCACAAGTGCACTGGTAGTAGAGGGGTGTGTCATGATGAGAAAATGCCATCTCAATACCTGTCCGGTCGGGATCGCTACCCAGGACAAATCGCTGAGAAAAAAATACAACGGCAAACCGGAACATATCGTGAACTATGTCAAATTCATGGTGCAGGAGTTGCGGGAGATCATGGCAGAGCTGGGATTCAGAACGGTGAACGAGATGGTGGGTCAGGCAGACAGATTGAAGGAGAAAGAGAATATCAGGCATTGGAAAGCCAGGCATTTGAAACTGGACAAGCTGCTCTACCGCATGAGACTCGACTCCAGCGACTCCGGACACAGGACGATCGAGCAGGAGCATGGTATCGACGAAGCCCTGGACAACAGACTCCTCGAGCTGGCAGCTCCGGCTATAGAGTATGGTCAACCCATCAGAGAAGAGATCCACCTCAGGAATATCAACAGAACGGTAGGAACCATACTCTCTGCGGAGATGACGAGAAAATACGGAGAGAAGGGATTGCCTGACGATACCATTCACTTCAAAGCGACAGGCAGTTGCGGGCAGAGTTTTGCCGCTTTCGTCAACAGAGGTATCACTTTTGAAGTCGAAGGCGACGCCAATGACTATTTCGGCAAAGGGCTCAGCGGAGGCAGGCTGATACTCTATCCACCCAAAAATTCGATATACAATGCCAATGACAATGTCATTCTCGGGAATGTCTCCTTTTATGGAGCGACAGGCGGTGAAGCTTATATCTATGGACTGGCCGGCGAAAGATTCTGCGTCAGAAACAGTGGAGCGGAAGTGGTGGTCGGAGCCATCGGTGACCACGGCTGCGAGTATATGACCGGCGGACGTGCGGTGATCCTGGGCGAGATAGGCAAGAACTTTGCAGCGGGGATGAGTGGAGGCATCGCCTATATCTATGATGCGGATGGTACACTGAAAAAACGTATCAACACCGGCATGGTGGATCTGGAGACGATAGAGGAGGATGCGGAGGCGGATGAAGTGAGAGAGATGATCACAAAGTATGCGAAATACACAGGCAGCAGAGAGGCTGAAAGTATCCTCGAAGAGTGGGAAGGCAAGCGCAGCTGTTTCATCAAAGTGATGCCTGTCGATTACAAGCGTGTTCTGGCCCATATGGAGAGGATCAAAGATGAACAAGATGTCACAGCTTAAGGGAGCCATATCATGGGGAAAATAACAGGATTCAAAGAGTTTGAAAGAAAAGATGTGACATATGCTCCGGTGGAGGAACGCATTAAACATTACAGGGAATTCACGAAACCGCTCAGAAAAAAAGAGCTTGAGGAGCAGGCAGCCAGGTGCATGGACTGCGGTGTACCATTTTGCCACAGTAACTATGGCTGCCCTATCGCCAATATTATTCCACAATTTAACGACCAGGTCTATCTGGACAGGTGGGAAAATGCGTTCAGAACCCTGATGAGTACCAACAACTTTCCGGAATTTACCGGTCGTATCTGTCCGGCAACCTGTGAGTCGGCCTGCGTACTCGGTATCAATGAAAAACCTGTCACGATCAAAAACATCGAATTGGCCATTATAGAGAAGGCGTACAAGAAAGGCTGGATGAAGCCCAGGCAGCCCAAGAACCGAACCGGGAAAACGGTCGCCATCGTAGGTTCAGGACCCGCGGGACTGGCAGCGGCGAACCAACTCAACAAGGCTGGACACTCCGTTACGGTCTATGAACGTGACAGCAGGATCGGTGGTCTGCTGCGCTATGGTATCCCCAATTTCAAACTCGACAAAAGAGAGGTCGTACAGCGTCGAGTGGACTTGATGACAGAGGAAGGCATCACCTTTGTCACGGATACTTATGTAGGCAAAGATATTTCGGCCGATGAACTGTTGAGGAGTAATGATGCCGTAGTACTTGCCGGAGGCGCCACACTCCCCAGGGACCTGCCCATAGAGAACCGTGACGCCAAAGGGATCTATTTCGCCATGGAGTTTCTAGGGCAGAACAATCGTCGTATCGAAGGAGACAGTATCGCTCCGAATGAAGAGATTCTCGCCACAGGAAAACATGTAGTAGTCATTGGCGGCGGAGATACAGGCTCCGACTGCGTAGGTACCTCCATACGGCAACAGGCGACTTCCGTGACTCAGATAGAGCTACTCCCCAAACCTCCCAGCGAGAGAACCGAGCAGATGCCATGGCCACTCTACCCCAGGATCTTCCGGCTCTCCACTTCTCAGGAAGAAGGCTGCACACTGGATTACAATGTACTCTCGAAATCTTTTATCAAAAATAGAGAGGGACTGGTCACCGGTATCCATTGTGTCAGGATCGAGTGGGAGGAGAAATCTCCCGGTGTACTGGGCGGTTTCACGGAGATTCCCGGCAGCGAATTCGTTTTGAAGGCCGATATTGTACTTCTCGCCATGGGTTTCCTCGGACCTGAGCAGGACGGCGTCGTCACGGAGTTGGCATTGCAGACCGATCAGCGAAGCAATGTCAAGACGGATCGAAAGTATGAAACTTCACAAAAGGGCGTTTTTGCGGCCGGTGATATGCGCCGTGGCCAATCACTGGTCGTTTGGGCGATAGCTGAAGGCCGCGAGTGTGCCAGAGCGGTAGACGAGTATCTGATGCAGAGGCCAAGCAGGCTCAACGCTATCAGCCGCTCACTCTGTGAGTATCCTGCGCAACTGGAGAGCGCAGACTAAGAGTCCGATTGACTCTCGGGCAGCTTGGAACAGCGAATTCATTCGCTGCCACACAAATGAATTCACATCTTCTACTGTAAATTTATCCCTCGATTCAATGATATTGAGCTGCCTCATAAGCAAAGTCTATTCTATGATTTGTGATAATTAGGTAATTAGAGTGTAAGGAGGTAATGAATATGGGAACAAAACGCGATATGGTGGAAACGGAAGCGCAGGAGAATGGCACAATGCCTGAAGAGACGAGAGATAAGCGCAGGGAAGCCTGCCTCAAGCTTTTTGAAGAAGAGGAGCGCCGCAACAAACACAAGAAAAAACGTGTGCCGATCTGGATCAAAGAGGAGGTGCTGGAGTATGAAGAGGAGCTTCAGAAGCTTCAGATAGAGCTGCTCAAGCTTCAAAAGCATATCAAAGAGCAGGGTTTGAAGATGCTGATCCTCTTCGAGGGGCGTGATGCGGCCGGCAAAGGCGGCACGATCAAGCGTATCACTGAACACCTCAATCCCCGTGGCGCGAGAGTCGTTGCGCTCAACAAACCCTCTGATGTAGAAAAGACACAGTGGTACTTTCAACGCTATGTCCAGCATCTCCCAAGCGGCGGTGAAATCGTCCTCTTCGATCGCAGCTGGTACAACCGTGCCGGCGTCGAACCCGTCATGGGTTTCTGTACCCAGGAGGAGCATCAGGAGTTCCTGCACGAAGTCCCCTTCTTCGAGAGAAGACTGGTCAACAGCGGCATCATTCTGATCAAACTCTACTTCTCAGTCTCCAAGGATGAGCAGGCCAAACGCTTCAAAGAGCGTGAAACCAATCCGCTCAAGCAGTACAAACTCTCCCCTATCGACAAATTCGCCCAGGAGACCTGGGACAAATATACGGTTGCGGAGTACTCCATGTTCATGGCATCCCATACCGAGAGTACACCCTGGACCGTGATCCATTCCGACAACAAAAAGAAGGCGCGCATCAATTGCATCAAGCATATCCTCAACCAGATCGACTATCCCGGCAAGGTCAAGCAGAAGCATTTGAAAGTGGACAAGAGGATCGTCTGTTCTGCCGATGAAAAGATAGCGGAATTCGACCAGATCGTACCCAGTCATCTCTCTGAGGAGTAAAGTCGAATCAGGGGATGCGATTTCAGTCACGCTCTATTGGATTTGGAAATGAAGGAGGTTCATAATAAAAAAGTTGATTTTGTTACTGGCTATTGTGTTTGCCTATTCCAACACATTGCCTCAGGACATGGTATGCAAAAAGGTGGAACAAAGTGATGTAGAAAATATGCTGGGGGTTACATTCGCACATGAAAATGCAGGCAAACTCCCTATAGAACCGCCTTATGATGT
>Ga0256827_10003085_pt1 | contig 10624 bp, 8 predicted proteins | sample CV84metaG_FD_185977 | JGI IMG/M metagenome (GOLD analysis project Ga0256827, IMG submission 185977) | Hydrothermal vent microbial communities from East Pacific Rise, Pacific Ocean - CV84 | ecosystem: Environmental > Aquatic > Marine > Hydrothermal vents | place: Pacific Ocean: East Pacific Rise...
CTACTTATACAGATAATGACATATATATCAGACGATATAGTAATTGTGTTTTAAATTCATCAACATATACAAATATTGTAGGTAATCGATTACCAGGTACATATCATTACAAAAAAACATTACAAGTTAATTGGAATGATGCTAGTTCTGGTTGTTTTGCAATTAGTATTAATGCTGCAAAATTTGAATATGGTTTTGAATTCATCAAATCTATTTCAGCACCAACAAATCAAACAGTTAGTAATGAAACAGAGAATGGAGCGACATTAACTTGGGCTGGTCCAACTTCATCATACTATGATGTTTATGTAGTTCCAACAGGAGATCCAGCACCAACACAAAATTCAACACCAACTGGAAATGATTTAACAACATTAACATATGATTATACAAGTGGAAGTTCAAATACAGATTATGATTGGTATGTTAGACAAGATCCAAATCAAAACAACACAAATACAAGTACTTGGGTTGGACCAAACACATTTACAACATTAAGTTCAACAATTGGAATTTGGGATATAACACCAACAAACAAAGAAGTTAAAGTATATCCAAACCCTTGCGAGAACACACTTAATATTGATTCTGATGGACTTAAAAGGTTATTTGATACAAGTGGTCGTTTGTTAACAGAAACATATGAAAAGACTATTGATATGAGTAGCTTTGATGTTGGAATTTACTTTTTAGAGCTTGATGGAGTGAGAGTTAAGGTGATGAAGAAGTAGAAATGATTTTAGATTTCAGAATTAAGATTAGTGATTTCAGAGGTAAAAGTTGAAAAAACTTCCATTGCTATTTCTCCCTTAAGGGCGGGGTAAAAAATAGCAATGGGAGTTTTTTGATTTAAGAGGTAAAAGACTAAAATTTAAAGTAGAAATTAAAAAGTAATCAGTAGGCAGTCAAATAACCAAATCACCAACTCAACAAATCACCATATTATATCTAGTTTAGTTTAATTAAGCATCAATATGCCATTTTGGGGTGCTGTTGCTTTTTTTTAGGAAAAGAATTTTAGCCAAAAAAATCTCTGCACTAATCCCAATTGCTTTGGAACAAAGCAAGACCCGCCTTAGGAAAATGGCGTAAAGAAAGAAAAGGCCAAAGGTTAAAAATAAAAAATTAAAATAAAAAGTAGACGTCAAGCTGAGTAATTTACTACGTCAGACCTTTGTACATGACAATTTTTAAATTATTAATACAAAGTCGCTTTGCTCCAATTAATAGACGCAGATTTGTATGATTAATTATGATTTCATATTTTTCCTTTGGAAAAATTATATCATATAAAATCATATACCGATACTAATCGGTACAGCGTCTAATATTATAGCGTAGCTATCTAATAATTTAATAGGTTTTTTCATCATTAGGTATTTATTTTTTGTCATGTACTGTGACGTCAGACTTTAAAAAAACAAAACAAAACCTCTCCACTTGATAAAATAAATTCTAAAATTATCGAGTATTAAAATTACTCAAATAAGCTAATAATTGTGATTAAAATAACACAGTAACAAGCGTTGTTTCAGTATGTTAAAGCGTATGTAAATAGGTAATTAGCCTAAGCTTTATTTGTTTATGATATATATTAGAAAATTTAGTAATTTAGCAAGATAATGATATGAAATATTTATCATTTTTGTTCTTGTATTAAGAAATTGTGCAAAAGTGTACAAAGATTTATTAATAGATTAATAATCACAGTATAATATACACCGTATTTATATGTCAAATAATATAAAAATTAAACGTGGCTTAGACATTAAACTCAAAGGGAAAGCACAAGAGCAAGTGCAGGAAGTATCTTTGAGTAAATTTGCTCTTAAGCCGACAGATTTCCACGGATTATTTCCAAAGTTATCTGCAAGAGTAGGAGATAAGGTTAAGCGTGGTAGTATAGTTTTCTTTGATAAAAAAAGAGAATATATTCAGATTCCTTCACCTGTAAGTGGTACAATAACTGAAGTAATTCGAGGTGCTAAGCGTAAAATGCTTGAGGTAAGAATTGAAGCAGATGGTACAGATGATTTTGCTGCTTTCAAAAAGCTTAGCTCTAGCGAAATGAATAATGATAATGTTAAGGCTAATCTTTTAGAAAGTGGTCTTTGGTCATTAATTCGTCAGCGTCCTTACAATGTTGTGGCTAATCCTACAGAAAAAGCTAAGGCTGTTTTTATCTCTGGTTTTGAAAGTGCTCCTCTTACAACTAATGTAGATTTTATTCTTCAAGGAAATGAATCTGCTTTTCAAGTTGGACTTGATGCTCTTTCTAAATTGACAGAAGGAAAGGTTTGTTTGGGAATTAACTCAAATACAAAATCACAAGCTTTATTGAATGCTAAAGGTGTTGAGATAAACAAATTCGATGGTCCTCATCCAGCAGGAAATGTTGGTATTCAGATTCATCATATTTCTCCTATTAATAAAGGTGAGATTGTGTGGACTGTTCAAGCTCAAGATGTAATAACTATCGGTAATTTATTCTTAACTGGTGAATATAAACCAGAAATTACCATTGCTCTTGCTGGTTCTGAGGTTCAAAATCCTCAGTATTATAAAGTAAAAAGAGGTTTTGAAGTAGCAGAACTACTTAATGGAAAACTTACTGATAGAGGTGATGTTAGAATTATTAGTGGTAATGTTCTTACAGGTACTAAACTTGAAAAGGTTGGTTACCTTAGTTATTATCACAATTTGATTACGGTAATTCCCGAAGGCAATAAATATTCATTCTTTGGTTGGCTTGTTCCAAGTCCAAAAAAACATAGTGTTTACAGAACAGCTTTCTCTTGGTTATCGCCAAATAAAGAGTATGTACTTAATACTAACCTAAATGGAGGTGAAAGAGCTTTTGTATTTACAGGTAATATGGACAGGGTTCTTCCTATGGATATTCTTCCAATGGAGCTTACAAAAGCCATTATGGTTGATGATATTGATATGATGGAGAACCTTGGTATTTACGAAGTTGATGAAGAGGATTTTGCTCTTTGTGAATATGTTAATACTTCTAAGATTGATATTCAGGCTATTATTCGAGAAGGATTGGATAGCATTCGTAAAGAAATGAGTTAGTAATAGCAAAAATTATATAGATGAAATTTATAAGAAATATATTAGATTCAGTAAAGCCACATGTGCAAAAGGGAGCAAAGTTTCACGCTTTCCACTCTATGTACGACGCGGCTGATACTTTATTTTTTGTTCCTGATGTGGTTACCACAAAAGGAAGTCATATCCGCGATGGTGTAGATATGAAAAGATCGATGTTTATGGTTGTTATAGCAATGATTCCTGCACTGCTTTTTGGTATGTGGAATGTTGGTAACAATCATTTTTTGTCGATGGGAGAAACAGCAGAATTTTGGGATGTATTTTTATATGGATTCTTGAAAGTTCTACCATTAATACTTGTTACTTATGGTGTAGGTCTTGGAATTGAAATAGCCTTTGCACAAGGTAGAGGTCACGAAGTAAACGAAGGTTTCTTTGTTTCTGGAATGCTTATTCCATTGATAGTACCAGTAACAACACCTCTTTGGATGGTTGCTGTTGCAGTAGCTTTTGCAGTGGTATTTGGTAAAGAGGTTTTTGGAGGTACAGGAATGAATATTGTAAATCCTGCTTTGCTTACAAGGGCAGTACTTTTCTTTGCTTATCCTTCTGCTATGAGTGGTGATAAGGTTTGGATTTCGCAAAGTGCTGATGCAATTTCTGGTGCTACTCCTTTGGCTGAGCTTACTGCTGGTCATGGTGCTGGACTTAGTCCTTTTGAAATGATGATAGGTGCTTATCCTGGTTCTGTTGGTGAAACTTCTGTTATTGCCATTGGAATAGGAGCTTTTATTCTTTTATTCACTGGAGTAGCAAACTGGAAAGTGATGTTTTCTTTCTTTATTGGAGGTTTAGCAATGGCAGGTATTCTTCATGCTTTCGCTGGTAGTTATCCTGATAATACATATTTACAACTTTGCCCATGGCAACACCTATTAATAGGTGGTTTTGCTTTTGGTGGTGTGTTTATGATTACTGATCCTGTTACGGCGGCTCAAACTAATACTGGTAAATGGATTTATGGATTCCTTGGAGGCTTTATTGCTATTCTGGTGCGTGTTCTTAATCCGGCTTACCCAGAAGGTGTAATGCTTGCAATATTGTTTATGAATATATTTGCTCCTACCATCGATTTCTATGTTGTAGATGCGAATATTAAGAAGAGACTTAAACGTGCTAAGGTAAGCGCTTAATTTTAACCATTAAAACTAAGAAGAAATGAATAAAAACAGTAATTCATATATATTTATTTACGCTTCGGTAATGGTAGTGTTGGTGGCAGTGATTCTTACATCTGCTAACCTTGCTCTTAAGCCATTGCAGAAGAAGAATAAAGAGAATGAAAAGATGATAAATCTATTGAAAACAATAGGTATAGATTCTGATGCAAAAACAGCATCAAAGCTTTATAATGAACATCTGATTAAAGAAATAGTAATAGATGCTGATGGAAATGAGCTTAGTACTTATGAAAATGGAAAATTGCAAGGAGACGAAAGAGCTTTTAATGTCAATTTGAAATCTGCATTGAATGATATTGCTAAGAATAATAAAGTTGCAATGCCTCTTTTTTTAATGCAGAATAATGGACATAAATTTTATATAATACCAGTTTATGGTAAAGGACTATGGGGACCAATATTTGGTAATGTAGCTCTAAAAGAAGATAAGAACACAATTGCAGCTGTAACATTCGATCATGAAGGAGAAACTCCTGGTCTTGGTGCAGAAATAGTGAAAGAATCATTTACAGGAAGATTTGTAGATAAGGAAATATTTAAGGATAGAAAGTTTGTATCTGTTTCTGTAATAAAGGGTGGTGTTGCAAATCAAAGCGATGTGGCAGCACTAAATGGTGTTGATGCAATTTCAGGTAGTACTTTAACAAGTAATGGAGTGAATAATATGCTTAGAGATTGTATGAAAAATTATGTGAAATATTTAAATAAGGAGGACAACTAATTATGGCAAAAGAAAAAGAACCTTTGTTCTCACCAAAGAACATAAAGCTATTAACAAATCCTATTAATGTGGATAATCCTATTACCAAACAGGTATTAGGTATTTGTTCGGCACTTGCTGTAACAGTTAAACTTGAGCCAGCAATAGTAATGGCAATATCAGTAACTGCTGTTTTAGCTTTTGGAAATGTTATTATCTCAATAATGAGAAATAGTATTCCTTCTCGTATTAGAATTATTGTACAATTAGTTGTTATTGCAGCTCTTGTAATTTTAGTTGACCAAGTGCTTAAAGCTTATGCTTATGATGTAAGCAAGCAGCTTTCTGTATTTGTTGGTCTTATTATTACCAACTGTATTATTATGGGGCGTTTTGAGGCATTTGCTATGGCAAATAAGCCTTGGCCTTCTTTTCTTGATGGTTTAGGTAATGGAGCTGGCTATGCTTGGATACTTGTTGCTGTTGCTTTCTTCAGAGAGTTGTTCGGAACAGGAGCAATTTTGGGTTGGCAAATTATTCCACAATCATTCTACGATATGGGATATGTAAATAATGGGTTGGTAATTCTTCCTCCTATGGCATTATTTGCTGTAGCTACCATTATTTGGATTCAGCGTTCTCGCAATAAAGAATTAATTGAAGACTAATTGATAACATAATAAAGATATTGATATGCAAGATTTAGTAAATATATTTGTAAAATCCATTTTTGTTGATAATATGGTATTTGCCTACTTCCTTGGGATGTGTTCCTTTTTGGCAGTATCAAAAACCGTTAAAACATCAGTTGGATTAGGTGCAGCAGTAATTTTTGTATTAATTATTACTGTTCCGGTAGATTACTTAATGAATGAATACCTACTTAAGCCAGGTGCTTTGGTATGGATGGGAAAAGAATATGCAAGCATTGATTTAAGCTTCCTTAGCTTTATTATGTTTATTGCAATTATTGCTTCTATGGTTCAATTAGTAGAAATGGTGGTTGAGAAATTCTCTCCAACATTATATGCTTCTTTGGGCATTTTCTTGCCTCTAATAGCTGTTAACTGTGCAATCCTTGGTGGTTCGTTATTTATGCAACAAAGAGAGTATGAGAGTGTAGCAGAAGCTACTGCCTTTGGTTTGGGTTCTGGTATTGGTTGGTTTATGGCTATTGTTGCCATTGCTGCTATTCGTGAGAAGATTCGCTACTCAAATGTACCAGCTCCACTTCGTGGCTTAGGTATTACCTTTGTAATTACTGGTATTATGGGTATTGCTTTTATGACTTTTATGGGAATTAAACTTTAATGGTTCGTCAATAGATGAATTAATATTATAAAATTTAAGATATGATTTTAGCAGAAATTTCAACCTCAACAGTAATAATGATAAGCGTAGTTGCCTTTTTGGGTGTTATGCTTCTGTTGGTGAGTATATTATTGTTTGCAAAGAAAAAGCTGACACCACAAGGAAAAGTTAAGCTTACAATAAATGGAGAGAAAGAAATAGAAACTGATCCAGATGGAAGTCTTTTGGCCAAGATGACAGAGCAAAAAATATTTCTTCCTTCTGCCTGTGGTGGTGGTGGAACTTGTGGAATGTGCAAGGTTCAAGTTCACGCTGGTGGTGGAGATATTCTACCTACGGAGAAAGGTTTTTTTACAAGAAAAGAAGCTCAAAATGACTGGAGACTTGGTTGTCAAGTGAAAGTACGTAATGATATGGAAATTGGTATTCCAGCAGAAATATTTGGTATTAAGAAATGGGAATGCGAAGTTGTTTCCAACGATAGTGTTGCTACTTTTATCAAGGAGTTTGTTGTTAGACTTCCAGAAGGTGAATCTATGGACTTCCGCTCAGGTGGTTATATCCAAATTGATGTGCCAAAAATTACTGTTAATTATAAGGATATGATTATTGGTGATGATTATAAAGAAGACTGGGATAAGTTTAATATGTGGAATCTTGTCATGAAGAATCCAGAGCCTATTTATCGTGCTTACTCTATGGCCAATCATCCTGCTGAGGGTAATATTGTAATGCTGAATATTCGTGTTGCAACTCCACCTTGGGATCCAAAGACTAAAGGTTTTGCTAAGGTAAATCCTGGTATTTGCTCTTCTTATATCTTTAACCTTAAGCCAGGTGACAAAGTTATGGTTTCAGGACCTTATGGAGAATTCTTCATTAAAGATACTAAGCGTGAAATGATGTTTATTGGTGGTGGTGCAGGAATGGCACCAATGCGTTCTCATATTTTCGACCAGTATTTAACTCAAAAGACTGACCGTAAAGCAACTTTTTGGTATGGAGGACGTTCAAAGCGTGAGCTTTTTTACGTAGATCAGTTTGAAGCTATAGAAAGAGATAATCCTAATTTTAAATTCCATATTGGACTTTCAGAGCCTGATAAAGAAGATAATTGGGAAGGATATACAGGATTTATTCATCAAATAATTCTCGATAATTACTTATCAAAGGTTGAAGAACCAGAAGAAATAGAGTATTACTTATGTGGCCCTCCAATGATGAACCAAGCTGTTTTGCAGATGTTGGAAGATCTTGGGGTTCCAGATGAAATGATTGCCTTCGATGATTTTGGCGGTTAAATTGGTTATAAGAAAATCTTAATTTTTTCGTTGGGTTTCCATTGTAATTAGTTAGCCCGATGTATCGTGATTCCCTAATTTTATAAACTTCAAAAGTCTTGCCTTTGAGGCTTCTTAGGGAATTGAAATTACGTCAAAAATAAAAATATATAAATATAAACGACTGCCTTTGGTGGTCGTTTTTTGTTCCTATAAATATGCAGTTTAGTATAAAAGATATTTTTGTATTTTAGTCACTGCTTATAAAATTAATTAATGGGATGGTATTAAGAAGTATTAGAATTTTTGTTATAACGATTTTTGTATCGTTTTTCGTCTTTTCGTGTCAACAAACTTCAGAAGAAAAGAATAAACATCAGTTGGTTGAAACTTCAATTGATACTATTCAGCAAAATGAAGCACATAGATTAGAGATGAAAGAATTGGCTGATTCTTTGGATATGGTATTTGCTAAATATGCTGATTTGTTGAAATATAAGAAGGGTGGTGAATATAGAAATAAGATTTTCTATAGAAAAGTACATATTCAACAGTCAGAGATTGATAGTTTAAAAACTGTAATAAATATTTTACAAAAGAAGAATTTAAAAAATACAGAAAACTCTTCGAAAGTTGTTGAGGTATTGAGTCAAGATGAAAGAGAAATTCGAGAAATGATTCATTCTTTGAATAATTCGTGGGTTAAAATGCATAAAACAAGAAAAGCAAAGGAAGTTTTGCAGTATTTTAATTCAAATTTTCTTGCAAGTTGGATTATGGTGGAGAAAGATAATTATGCAAATGCAGCTTTTTATACACAAAATGATTTTGGTAATTTCCTAAGAGATATTATTCGTAATAAAGGAATTACTTATGAATTTGGAAATGTTAAGTTTTTTGAAATAGAGATTAAGAATCATCATTATTTTAATGTGGCTTATAAGTGTGAACGTAGAGCGTATAAAGATGATGTTTTGCAGCATAAGGAATCTGTTTTGGTAACTATCGCGGGAAAAAAGGTGAAGAAAAAATGGAAGATAGCGAGTTATGCTTGGATTGGTTTTAAGTATAGTGATATCTCATCAAGTAAAACTATTGATAATGAATAGATTGGTTAAATGGCTTTCTTATTTTTTATTGCTGATATTAACTTTGTTTAGTTTAAATGTTAGTTCTCAAGATACATTATCAGATAATTATGATCATCAGTTATTTGTGGGAAATATACTTGCTTGGTCCAAAGGTAGTTGGCATTATTCGGGAGAGTTGCAATTCAGATTAAAAGATGATACTCGTAGTTTCAATATGTATTATATTGAGGGAATAGCATCTTATCTTGCAAATGAAAAATGGGAAATAGTTCCGGATATGAGATTTTCTGTGATGTCTGATAGGTTGGAATACCGTCCAGGTCTTGGAATTATTTATAAGAACCTTTGGTTAAATAATAGACTAAATCAATTGGTACATCAGTTGAAGTGGCAAACAGATATTGAAAGCACAGGTGTAGTAAAGAATGCGGTTCGTTATGTTGCTTTTTATAATGTTGTAATGAATGAAAAACTACTATTGCAGGTTGCAGGGGGAGGTCTTTATCGTTGGTCGGAGGCACATACTGGATTTCAGTTTTTTAGAGCTTTAGTGGGAGGCTCTTACAGTTTTACAAAGAAAACTAGATTCAATTTTTCCTATTTTGTGGGTTATGAGAATAGGATTTCTCGTTGGTCGTTTATTGGAGGTCCTGTTTTGCAGTTTGTTATCAATATGGATAAAGACAGTAAATATATTCCTGCAAAGTATTTTAATTTTTAAACACTATTGTTTGAAAAAAATCGAAATGTAAATCACTGCCATTCAATTTTTGCCTCTTTTATAATATTTTAATTGGACACTAATATATTTTAATTATGAAATCTTATAAAAAATTATTCTTGCTGTTATTTTTCCTTTACTTAAGTGCTTATTCTAGAGCCACTATAGATACTACTAAGGTATTATTTATTGGTAATAGTATTACTTATTTCAATAATATGCCGCAGATGTTTTGCAATTTGGCTAATGATAAGGGAAGAAATGTAATAGCAAGTATTCATGCTCCTGGAGGCTCTGGTATTGTAGATCATTATGTGAGTACTGTTTTGTATCATACAATTAGAGACGAGAACTGGGATATTGTAGTTATTCAACCTGGAAGTAGTGAGTCTGCGGGTGTTTCTTTCCCTGTTGATACAACAGTTAAAAGAGCAAATCAATTGCTTGATTCAATTTATAAATATAATGAATGTGCAAAAGTATATTTATATGAGATTCCCTATGGTATTCCTGCTAATGGAGGCTATAATCAGTATTTTACAGTACAGCAAATGTTTAGAGATTCTGTGACAAAGATGGCAGATAAACTCAAACTTCAGATGTTGCCGGCAGGTGAGTGTGTGAGAACATATTATTCGAAATATCAGAATCTGCTTTTACATTCAAGTATTAACGATATTCACCCCAATGCAAATGGTTCGTTTATGATAGCAGCGAGTTTCTATGCTGGAATTTTTCAAGATTCTACTTTTGGAGCTTCTTATTATTCAACAATAAATGTTGATACTGCTAAGAGATTCTTTAATCTTGTTGATAGTATTGTGCTAAATAATAAGTCTGATTGGAGAATTAATACTTATAATCTTCATGCCGAGTTTAGTTTTGTTCAGAATAATGATACAGTACAGTTATCGAATAACTCAACAAATTTTACCAACATATTATGGGATTTTGGTGATGGAAGTAACTCTTCATTAAACAATCCGGCACACATATATTCTGCTTCAGGTAATTATCAAATTAATTTGAAAGTTAACAAGCACGCATGTTTTGACACAGCAAACGCAAATATTACAATAGATGTAATTAATAGTTTCAATACTTTGAAAGAGGATTTTATAAGTTGTTATCCTAATCCGGTTACGAACAGTCTTTATTTTAAGGCTGATAAGGATATTGATAGAATTAAGATTTATGATATTAATGGAAAACTTTTATTT
>Ga0256827_10003086_pt1 | contig 10623 bp, 10 predicted proteins | sample CV84metaG_FD_185977 | JGI IMG/M metagenome (GOLD analysis project Ga0256827, IMG submission 185977) | Hydrothermal vent microbial communities from East Pacific Rise, Pacific Ocean - CV84 | ecosystem: Environmental > Aquatic > Marine > Hydrothermal vents | place: Pacific Ocean: East Pacific Rise...
AATGTGGTGAAAACTACGAAAGACAGACTAATCATGGCTAACTTGTTCTTGCGAAAACGTAGCCAAGCCAATTGATTTAATGATTTATTCTGAATTTTGTCACTCATAGTTTACTTGTATTTTCGGTCTTTCCAAACAAAACTTTTGAAGGGAGAAACAATAGCTACAAAACTAATATAAAAAGGATATATAAAAGACAGAATAGGCGAGTAGATTATTAAACTTGTTCTTTTGTAAAACGATAAAATAGGAAATAATAATAGGTAGTCGAGAAAGAACTTTGATACAAAAAATACTAAAAACAATTCTTTGTACATATCGATAAAGAAAGCTGCAAAAAAGCTAACTAGTAGTGCTATATTTATTAAAAACACCAAAGAACCAATAGCAATAGTATCAAAATCCCTGTAATATTTACTTTTAGATGCCCAGCGAATTCTTTGATTTAAAAATATCTTCAGATTTGATGAGACGGCTGTACGAACTGTTGCATCTGTCGATTTAAGAAAATGAATCGTATTAGTTCCATATTCTTTTTTAATGTAATGCAACAGAAAAATATCGTCACCAGAACTCGTTTGTGGATTTAAAACATCAATGTTTTTTAGTATTTCTTTTGGATAAATAAGGTTGGCTCCATTAGCCATTACGGGGTGCTTTAGCTTTGTTAATCCGGCAGTTGACATGATTAGTGCAAAGAAATCTAATTCTTGTAAGCGAGAGAAAAAAGAACTTTCTGCCTTAAAAATAACAGGAGCAATTAGCAGTTTAACCGAATGAGTGTTTAAATATTTATCGATACTTGAAAGCCAATTTTTGTCTACGCTACAGTCGGCATCGGTTTGTACGATGTATTTGTTTTTTGCTTTTGTTAGGCCTGTTTCAATGGCTGATTTTTTTCCTTCTCCTACGACTTTAATGAGTGTTAAATTTTCAATTTTTAGATTATTAACCAGCTTAAAACTTTGGTCTGAAGAATGGTCATCGATTATTATTATTTCGTAATCTTCTTTGTTATAATTCTGATTATTAATATCTTTTATAATATTTAGAATGTTCTTTTCCTCGTTGCGCATGGGGATAAGAATAGAAAAGGAGATAGATTCCTTATTTTCTACTTTGGAGGTTTGGACTAATTTAAACCAGCCTAATACAACAGATATATTAAACACAAAATAGAGTGTCAGAAGAACAATTAGTGATATATATATTACTGTAGGAATCATTTTTCGGCTAAGGTAAAACTTTTAGTTTATACTAACACCTAACCTTTAGTTTCTATTGATTTCCAGAATTTCGAAATCAGAAATTTTACCATTTTCAATGATAAAACGAACTGCTGTTCTAATTTTATGAAAGCCGGATTTGCCATAAGCTCCGGGATTGACATGTAGCAAATTTAGTTTTTCGTCGTTAATTACCTTGAGAATATGTGAATGTCCCGATATAAATAGATTGGGCTTTTCTGTTAGAAGAAGTTTTTTAATTCTTGGAGCATATTTATTAGGATAACCTCCAATATGTGTCATAACTACTTTATAGTTTTCTAGAGTAAAAACCTGAAATTCTGGAATAAATGAACGAACTTGATGATTATCAATATTTCCATAAACTGCACGAACTTTAAATAAGGATTCCAAAGTATCGAGTACAGAAATATCGCCAATATCGCCAGCGTGCCATACTTCGTTGCAGTCTTTAAAAAAGTCTAGAACTTTTTGGTCTATGTGCGAGTGTGTGTCCGATAGTAACCCAATTTTCATTAATTGTAATTTTATTGTCAGTTGTTGTTATTATAGTATCGAATTCTTAAACTATTGAAATAATATATAACTTTACAAACTTAAGATTTAAGAATAAATAATTAAGGAAAGATGCGTTTATTTTATGCTCCCAATATAGAAATGCCCAATTTTACTTTCGATGGGCAAGAGAGTAAACATATTGCTAAAGTTTTACGATTGAAAGTTGCAGATAAACTGTACTTAACCGACGGTAAAGGTTATTTTTACGAGGCTGAAATATCTGAGATTTCGAATAAAACTTGTTCGGTAAATATTTTAAAAAAAGAGTTACAGAATAAGCACAATTATTATTTGCATGTGGCTATTGCACCAACCAAAAGCAACGATAGATTCGAGTGGTTTTTAGAAAAAGCAACTGAAATAGGAATAGATGAAATTACTCCTTTGTTATGTAAAAACTCAGAGCGAAAGAAAATAAAGTTAGAGCGTTTTCAAAAGGTAATAGAATCGGCCATGAAGCAGTCGCATAAGGCATATCACCCCAAATTAAATGATTTAACCGATATTAGAGAATTTTTAGAACAAGATTTAGACTACGATAAAAAACTAATGGCACATTGTTACGATGCCGAAAAGTTTTCGCTTAAGCAATCGGTTTCTGAGAAACAAACGGTTCTTATAATGATAGGTCCCGAAGGTGATTTTACACTTGAAGAAGTGGAACAAGCCAAAGCTAAAAATATTTTGCCCTTAAGTTTAGGGACGTATCGTTTACGTACTGAAACAGCAGGAGTGGCTTCGGTACAGTCTGTGGCATTTATTAATGAGTAAGAAATCTAAAATGAAACCTCAAGTATTTGAGATTAAAACGATTCAAGATGAATCGCTTAAGCAAAAAAAATTCGCCTCGCTTAATTCATAGAATAAAATTACATTTCAAGACCTTGTATCAAGAATTAATTCAAGAAAATGCAAAACACTAAAATACAAATAGGAATGGTAAAGCCATTGCCTAAGCAATATAGGAAGTGGTTTGTGGGTTTTTTAGGATTATTTTCTGTTTTTTTATTTTACATTTATTCTCATATTCAAAAAGATGATTTTTCTGCTATTTTCTTAACATTAATTCAATTACCTTCGGTTATTATTGTATCTCTGCCTAGTTTATTTCCCGAAAAAGAGATTTTTCAGCTGTTTGTGCAGTTTACCGATAATCAATTGTTGTATCGGAATAATTATTTGAAAGGAGCTTTGCTTATCGATTATTCAGAAATACAAGCTATAGAAATAAAGCCGACTAAAGTCATTTTACTTATAGAAGAGAAATCTGTAGAAATTGCATTTAATACCATGGGATATAAAACCACTAAGAAAATAAAAGCTAACTTTGAGAGTTTGAAAGAAGAATTGAATAAATGAAATTTCTATTAATATTTATACTATCCTTGAATGTAGCTTTGGCACAGGAAACTACCGTAAAATTAGGCTTGCTAAAATATAATGGTGGTGGCGACTGGTATGCGAATCCAACATCTTTGCCCAATTTGATTATCTTTTGCAATAATAATTTATTTACTAATATAGAGAAAGAACCTCAAACGGTAGAGGTAGGAGGTATCGAATTATACGAATTTCCTTTTGTGCATATGACGGGTCATGGAAATGTGATTTTTTCCGATGCAGAAGCTGAGAATCTGCGAAATTATCTGATTGCCGGTGGTTTTTTGCATATATCCGATAATTACGGTTTGGATAAATATATTCGTAGAGAAATGAAAAAGGTTTTTCCAAATCTTGATTTTGTGGAGTTATCTTTTTCTCATCCAATTTATCACATCAAATACGATTTTAAAACTGGTTTGCCCAAAATTCATGAGCATGATGGCAAAGCACCTCAAGGTTTTGGTATTATCTACGAAGGTCGCTTGGTTTGTTTTTACGATTACGAATGCGATTTAGGCGATGGGTGGGAAGATTCCGAGGTGCATAACGATTCAGAAGAAATTCGACTAAAAGCCTTAATGATGGGGGCAAATCTTATTTCATATTCTTTCACGAAATAGAGTAAATTATTTTAGGAAATACTTTGTCCTATAAATTCGATATTACTTTCTTAATTCAAAAAGATTTTTATCTTTGTCTTTCTTAAAAAATGTTAAATTTTTAAAACTATAAAAATATGTTTAAAGGACATCCTAAAGGATTAATTGCTGCGGCAATGACAAATATGGGAGAGCGTTTTGGTTTTTATACCATGATGGCTATTCTAGTATTGTTTTTACAAGCTAAATTTGGTTTAGACGGGAAAAATGCAGGTGTTATATACTCTGTTTTTTATGCCTTAATTTATGTGCTTTCTTTAGTCGGTGGTATTATCGCAGATAGAACGGGTAAATTTAAGACAACTATTATGTCGGGACTTATTGTTATGTCCTTTGGTTATGTTTTAATGTCTATTCCTTCTGAGATTACAGCAGAAAACAAGAGCTTTTATTTGATATTAACTTTAGTTGCATTGTTTGTTATTTCTTTCGGAAACGGTTTGTTTAAAGGTAACTTACAAGCACTTGTAGGTCAAATGTACGATAATCCAAAATATGAGGCCATGAGAGATAGGGGCTTCTCTTTGTTTTATATGTTTATTAATGTAGGAGCTATTTTTGCTCCTTTTACAGCAATTGGCGTTAGAAATTGGTGGTTAGAAAAGCACGATTTTGTTTATAATGCTAATTTACCAGCTTTATGCCATGCATATTCCGATGGAGTAATAACACCTGAAGCTACTCAGACATTGCAAACGATGGCTGATGAAGTAAGTAAGGCTCCTGTTACCGATTTAGGTTCTTTTGTTAGTAATTACTTAGAAGTATTTGTTACGGGATTTCATTATGCTTTTGCTGTGGCTATTATAGCAATGGCTATATCTTTTGTGTTTTGGGTATTAAATAAAAAACATTTTCCAGATCCTCAAAGTGCAAAACAAAAGGCTGCAGACAATAAAGAAGCAGGTATTGTAGAAATGGATATAAAGGAAGTTAAACAAAGAATGTATGCTTTATTTGCTGTGTTTGGTGTAGTTATTTTCTTTTGGTTCTCATTTCATCAAAATGGTTTAACACTAACTCATTTTGCACGAGACTATACAAACTTAAAGTTTTTAGGATTAAACTTATCAGCAGAAAGTTTTTCTGCAATGAATCCGTTCTTTGTAGTTTTCTTAACGCCGCTAATTGTTTGGCTATTTGCATGGCTTAATAAAAGAGGAATTGAACCTTCTACTCCAAAGAAGATAGCAATAGGTATGGGTATAGCATCTTTGGCTTTTGTTATTATGTCTGTAGGTTCGTTAGGCTTACCAAATTTTTCTGATATTAATCCAGTAGAAGGAGGAACCCCTCTTAATGATGCTTTAAAAGTGTCTCCATTTTTGTTAATATTAACTTATTTCGTACTGACTGTAGCAGAATTATTTATTTCTCCATTAGGAATATCTTTTGTTTCGAAAGTAGCGCCACCTAAATATCAAGGTTTAATGCAAGGTATGTGGTTAGGAGCAACGGCAGTTGGTAATCAATTATTATTTATAGGAGCTATCTTTTACGAGTCTATTCCAATTTGGGCTACTTGGTCTATTTTTGTTGGAGCAACAGCAGTGTCTATGTTTACTATGCTTTTTATGGTGAAATGGTTAGAACGAGTTTCTGAATAATTAGAATATTTATAAAAAATCCCTTACTAAATTTTTAGTAAGGGATTTTTTTTATGGAAATATATCTATGACAAATTATCCTCTTCGTAAGATAATCATAGTTGCACCAAAACCATATTCCTTAAACGATGCATCTTGAAAATATAACTGAGGATAATCGCTTTGTAAGGCTTTTCTAAGTTCATTTTTTAAAGTTCCAGCCCCAACACCATGTATAAAGACCATCTTCTTAATATCGTGATTTTTTAATCCAGATGTTAGCTCTCTATGGAATGTTTCCATTTGAATATTTAGCATTTCTGCATTGCTAAGGCCACGGAAATCTTCTAGTAATTCATGTATGTGTAAATCGATTTCCTTTATTCCACTGTTGTTTTGGCTTACCGAGAATTTATCTTTTAAGCGATTTGCAATTTTATCCGATTCCGATTTTTCTCTTTTTATCTTTCTGAAATCTTCATCTGGGATTTTATTGTAAGCCGAAGCTAAATCATCTTCGTTTAGTTTTATTATTATCGATTTTTCGTCGAAGTAATCGTTTTCTAAGAAACTTCCTGTTTTGTAAAACTTTAAGGGAGCAACCTCAATATCTTTTTGCAAAGGACTTTGACTTGGAAATTTCCCGTATCGGTAAAACAAAAATTGGAAACGGATTTTTGGAAAAACACCTAGCTCAGTTCTGTTATAGGTTTTAATTAACACTTTTGTGTTTGATTCTAGATGGATATTCCAAATCATAGATGCTTCGTTGTCGTCCAATTCAAAAGCCATGGCTTGTGCCTGAAAATTGCTGTCGTTAATTACATATAAAGCCATTTCGCTTTCGGTAATCTTATCAGCATCTATCGGTACGAGAGCGGCATAAATATTTAATTCGTCGTTACCTTCTATATATTCGATTGTATTTTCAAATTCTTCTATTATATCGTCTTCTGGTTCATCTCTATCAGTTCTGAAATCAAAATCCTCCTCTTCTTCAAAAGTATCTTCATCTTCAACCAATTCTTCTTTTAGAATTTCGTTTTCGCTTGTGCTGATACGAACCAAGTCAGCAGCTAGTACAGGAACTTCGAAATCGTCGTCGTTCATTATCTCCACCATCTTTTGGTCAATTACTCTAATGACTATTCCTCCACCTACATCGTTTAAGAATCGAACTTTATCGCCTTTTTTTAATTTCATGATTATCAAAATTACAAGTTGAAAGCTACCAACTGAAAGTTTTTTGGTAGTAGCTTTATAAGTCTTACAAAGTTAGTTATTTTTGCGGCATGCTTGAGATGCAAAAAATAAAAATATCGGATTTCGATTATAATCTTCCAGACCATAGAATTGCAAAATTCCCTTTGGAGAATAGAGATGACTCTAACTTGTTGTTTTACAATAATTCCAATATTGAAGATTTAAAATTTAATGATTTACCTAATTTGATAAATGATAAAACGCGCTTAATTTTTAACAATACAAAAGTTATTCGAGCTCGTTTACATTTCGAGAAAGTAACGGGAGCTAAAATTGAGATTTTTTGTTTAGAACCTCATGCCCCTGCAGAATATGTACAATCTTTTGAAAGTAATGTATCTTGTCAATGGTCATGCATGATTGGAAATGCAAAAAAGTGGAAAACCGATGATTTGCTAAAAGAACTAACGATTGCCGGTGATAATATTACTGTTCGTGCATCGAAAATACAAAGTCGAAGTAGTACTCCAATAGTTGAGTTTTCTTGGAATAATTCGAACTATACCTTTTCTGAAATTATAGAGGCTATGGGGCAGTTGCCTATTCCTCCATATTTGAATAGAGATACAGAAGCGAGTGATTTATTACGTTACCAAACGGTATATTCTAAGATTAAAGGTTCTGTGGCAGCACCAACAGCAGGTTTGCATTTTACCGAAGATGTATTTAAGAATCTTCAAGGCAAAGGTGTTGTTTTAGAAGAACTGACTTTACACGTTGGAGCGGGAACGTTTAAGCCTGTAAAATCGGAAGAAATAGGAGAGCACGAAATGCATATCGAACATTTTATAGTTCAGAAGTCGACACTCCAAAATTTACTTGATGATAAAAAGAATATTCCTGTAGGAACTACTTCTGTAAGAACTTTAGAGAGTTTATTTTGGTTGGCTGTAAAGTTAGAGAAAGGTTTAATTTCGGATAATTTGCATGTCCATCAGTGGGATCCGTATCAAATAGAAACATCACTTTCTAAAACAGAGGCTTTAAATTTATTGATTCAGTTTCTCGAGAAAAAGAATTTGAATTTTATTGAAGCATCAACAGAAATAATGATTGTTCCTGGCTATAAATTTAGAATGGCAGATGCTATTATCACCAACTTTCATCAGCCCAAAAGTACCTTGCTGTTATTAATTTCTGCATTTATTGGTGAAGATTGGAGGCGAATGTATAAACACGCATTAGAGAATGACTATCGATTTCTGAGTTATGGAGATAGCTCGTTGTTAATGAATAATTGATAATGGAGAATTGCTTTTGTGTTTAACTGAGTAAGCTTATAAAAATGAAAATTGGAACTATAGAATTTCAGAATTATCCTGTTTTTTTAGCACCTATGGAAGATGTTACCGACCCAACATTCCGATATATGTGTAAGCAATTTGGTGTAGATATGATGTACACTGAGTTTATTTCTGCCGAAGGTTTAATTAGAAATGGGAAGAAAGGTTTACGAAAGCTCGATTTGTGGGAGGCTGAACGACCTATTGGAATTCAGATTTATGGTGCCAATATTGAGCCTATGGTCGAGGCGGCTAAGATGGTAGAGCAAGCTAATCCAGAAATATTAGACTTAAATTATGGTTGTCCTGTAAAGAAGATTGCAGGTCGTGGAGCAGGTTCAGGTTTGCTACGAGAAGTCGATAAAATGATTGAAATGACACAGCGTATTGTCGATGCTGTAAAAATTCCGGTGACAGCAAAAACTCGAATTGGTTGGAATTCCGACGAAATAAATATACAGGAAGTTGCAGAGCGTTTGCAAGGAACAGGAATACAAGCTTTAACCATTCATGGACGTACTAAGGTGCAAATGTATAAAGGTCAGGCCGATTGGAATCCAATAAAAGCGGTTGTAGATAATCCTAAAATTACCATGCCCATTATTGGAAATGGAGATATCGATTCGGCAATAGTTGCCAAGCAGCGTTTCGAAGAGTCGGGTGTCGATGCTATAATGGTAGGACGAGGAAGTATAGGTAAACCTTGGTTGTTTAAAGAAATACGCCATTATTTAGATACTGGAAAATTATTGTTATCGCCCACTGTGGCCGAGCGTGTAGAAATGGCCAAAGTACACTTGGCAAAATCAATAGAATGGAAACAAGAATATGGTGGTGTTATGACTATGCGTCGTCATTTTGTACACTATTTTAAGGGAATCCCAGATTTTAAAGACACACGCTTAAAGCTACTAACTACCGTTCCTCCAAAAGAGGTTTACGAAATTCTAGATTATATTAAAGATCGATTTGGCGATTTTAGACCAGAGTAAATATTTTATTTCCCAAACAATAATAAATTAATGATAGCGTTTGAATTCTAAACGTAAATTATTAAATATGAAAACCTCATTGAAATTATTATTATCGGTATTTATTTTAGTTGTAATTTTTTATTCGTGCGATAAACCTGAGAATTCTGAGTTAGAGACTAAATCCGAACAAGAAATTGTTTATCAAACTACTAATAGAGAACTGGTTTTACAAAGAAGTGTTGAAGCTATTCGGAATAGTGATGATGAAATATCGAATCATGTAGATAGTATTATTAGTGGCTATTCTAATGCAGATATTATTTCGACAGGTGAAAAATCATTTAACTTGGATAGAGATTCTATATTAGATATTTCTTTCGATATTATCGATTTAAACCATTATAATACGAATCTTCCAGATACTTTAGACTCTTTAGCTGCTAGAGTTCATCCCCTAAATATTGAACTTTTAGATAATTCAACTTGGGGTTACCCAGATGCTTTAGAATTTAATGAAGAAATAAATGAGAATGGACATTGGGATAGTCATGAAAATAATGTGCTAGGTACATTTTTAGGAATAGGAGAATTTGGAATTAGTAGTGGTGAGCGTTATTTAGGGATTCGTTTTAATCGAGATGGACATTATAATTATGGTTGGATAAAATTGTATTGTAGTCAGCATAACGATACTCTAATTATAATTGATTTTGCTTATAATACCGTTCTCGATAGTTATATTAAAGCAGGCCAATTAGAATAAGTTTTGTATACGTTCAGTTATGCCAGATGCTCGTTGTACCGGTTTTTTGGAAGTAGCCTCTAAAACCGATGCTTTCGCAAAAATCCATAAATGTTTTTTGGCTCGAGTTAGGGCAGTGTACAATAATTCTTTGGTTAAGATAGAAATATCTTCTTGCTGAGGTAAAACAACAGCAATGTTTTTAAATTCGGAACCTTGACTTTTGTGTATAGTCATGGCAAAAACAGTTTTGTATTGGTCGATAAAATTAGGATTAATTGTTCTTAAAGTTCCATCTTCGGCCTCGAAATAAGCTTGTAAGTCTCCATTTTTATCTTCTCGAATTAAACCAATATCACCATTAAATAGTTTAAGGTGATAATCGTTTTGGGTTATCATTATGGGTTGATTATGGTAAAACCCAGATTGAGGAGTTAAGAAGCCTTTGTCTTTCAGAAAGTGTTCTATTTTATGATTAAAATATTCGACGGAAAATTCCCCTTCGTGCATGGGACTGAGTAAACGAACATCTGAAAATAGTTTTATAGCAGATAATGTATCTTTTTCCGATATGTATTGTTGATATTCTTCGTAAAATAGTTCAAAATCCGATGTTTTATAATCTTCAAAAAGTTGAACTTGTACATTGTTTTTAAAATCTTCGATACGGGTTTGATTTAGAGAACCGTCGAGAACGGCATAGCTAATTTGTCCGATACCTTTGTTTTTATCGAAACGATAGCTTTTTTGTAGTTCAACAATATGTGCAGAAAGTAAATTAACTTGATTATTCGTGAATTTAGAGTCGAGCTGAACGCTTGAGAAATTATTGATAATATCTAAATAGTTTGTATTAAAAGTATTAATGTTTTTTTGTGTTTGACAAATGTCGCCAAATACAGAACCTGCTTCTACAGAGGCTAATTGG
>Ga0256827_10003087_pt1 | contig 10622 bp, 9 predicted proteins | sample CV84metaG_FD_185977 | JGI IMG/M metagenome (GOLD analysis project Ga0256827, IMG submission 185977) | Hydrothermal vent microbial communities from East Pacific Rise, Pacific Ocean - CV84 | ecosystem: Environmental > Aquatic > Marine > Hydrothermal vents | place: Pacific Ocean: East Pacific Rise...
TACAAACCAGATTCAGTTACATCAAATCCCATAATTCCATATTTGATACCTAGTTTTTGGGCTTTCTTTTCGCTAATTTCTACGATTCGAGCTTTAACATAAACCTGTTTTCGTTCAATATCAAGTTTAGAAATCAGTTCAAGAAATTCAGAGTATTCAATTTCAGAAGCAATAAGAATAAGAGAATTCAGCTCTTTATCAAAAGTTACACTAGCTTTTGGGCTACCTTTTTTGTAAATCTTTTTAGAAATAACTTGATTCATAACTTTTACAACATCTTCAGCATTTGAGTTATTCAATTTCACAAAGTAGATATTTTGTTTTGTTGCTTTATCTGGTTTATCTAATTTTTTCAAACTTCTTTTTAGAAAATTAATTTGCTTTTGAGTTGCAATTAAGATAATTGAGTTTGTTGTGTCATTTTTGAAAATAGAAATCTTTTCAGAGATGATTTTTTGATTAAACATAGTTGCAGAAATGCTTTTTAGTTGAGAGTAGGCATCACTTGCTTTGATATGTTTCAATTCAATAAATTCAAGTTTCACATCACTTCGTTTATCTAGTTTTGCAATTAGAGTTTTTACCGTTTTAATATTTGTAGGCAAATCTGTAATTACCAAAGAGTTAGTTTCTTGAGAAATAAGAATCCGACCTGAACGACTTAAAAAGCTTTTTAAATTACCTGAAATCTTTGAAGCATTCATATTTTTGATTTTGATAATCGCGGTATGAACTAAATACTCATTTGTATAATTTGAGATTCTAGGCGAGTTCTTATTTGCATCAGAAATTCTGCTGACAATATAATAACCTTTGGTTGAATCGACAATCGTAAAACCTTTCTCTTTTAAAATTGTTTGCAAAAGAGTAAAGATATTCTTTTTTAAAATAGGCTTTTTAGAAACATAGTTTATTTTTCCTCGCACATTTAGAGGAATTAAAATATTTTTGTCATCTATTTTTGCTACCATTTTGATGAACTGCTCAATTTCCATATCGCTAATATTTAGCTGAACGGAATCACTTTTTTTCGCCTCGACAACTGTAAAAATTGTCATAAAAATTAATAAAAATCTAATTAATATCATATTCAATATCCCTTTCTTCACCATTTCGTGAAATCGTTAAATTTAATTGTTTAATTCTATTTATATTTTTATAGAACTTTTGAACTTGAGAATAGCTACGAATTTCCTCGCCATTTATTGCTGTAATAATATCACCTGATTTCAGACCCAAACTATCAAAAGCTGAACCTTTTTTTACATAAGTAACTTTAAAACCGCGAAGCCGTCTATCAACCCGATAATCTTTAATTCGGATATTTTTCCAAATCTGACTAACATTTTTCATATAGAAATTTATATCTTTCCGCTTAATTTTAGCAGATTCAATTTCGTTTGTTTCAGGATTAATCGAAGATTTAACTTTGATATTTTCCTCAATTTTCTCATTTTCTAAAAGAGTGTCAGCGACATCTTTTTTATTTTTACTATTTCGTCTTCTTTTTTTCTTAACCTCATCGAGTTTTAAACTGTAAAATTTACCGCGACTTTTGAAAATTCCCTCATTATCTTTGACCTCAACAAGTTCGTAACCTTTGTAGCTGTAATCGAGATAGATGATTTCAGTTTTTCTGCCATCTTTCAACATTACAAAACCATCTGAATCACTTAAATATGTTGCGACCAATTTCCATTTTTTCAAATCATAGATTTTCTCTTTGATTTTAGGTTTTTCAACAGGTTTCGGTTTAGGTTTTGCTTTTTTGACATCAACGAATAGTTTTCCAATTTTGTAAATATGAAAATCGTGGAAAGGAGCTTCAGGCTGTTTATCAACTCCGTAACTTGGCAAAAGAAAATTTAAAGAAGCTGAAAGCAAGATAGCTGATGAGGTTGCAAAAATAATAGTGTTCAAAGTTGAATTTTTAGAATCTTGCATTATAAACATACCCCCCATTTTCTATCTTTTTAAAATGTTTCATAATAATTTTCACTTTTTTAAATTTATCAGTTGGAAAAATCAGTAAATCGATTGTGTTTTCAATAAAGTTAATTCGACCTTTTAAAGTTCCAAACTCTCCATTACCCGAAAGCATAATTTTTTTAGGTTGAAAGATGGAATATGTAATATCGAGATTATCCATAGATAGCTCTTTAAATTGTTGCATATTTTCGCCAACCGTTAAATTTGTGATTGAAATCGAGTTAAAGAAAATTAGAGGTAGAATTTGAGCAGATTCAAAAACTGCGACACTCATTCCTGAAGTGATAATTTCGCCATTTTCAACATTTAAAAAAATTGGATTTGAACTTATAGTTTCTCCGTGAATTACCACATCTTTTTTAAAGATAACTTCTTCAAGCTTAAACCATAAACCTGTTTTTGGTAGAAATATTATTAAACCTATTAAAAATACAACTACAAATATTGCAAAGTTTTTCAGAAATTTTTTCATCTTTCAACCTCCAAAATAAGTTGTACTCGAAAATCATCAACTTTCTCAACTTCAAACTTTTTAATTTTGATTGTAGATTGGAGAACTTTTTTTGTTAATTTATCAAAAACATATTTTGTCATCGGCTCAAATTTGAAAGTCGTTTTATCTCCACGAGTTTTAGCTTTTGGTCGAGGTTTGAAATTTTTTAAAAATCGTAAAACTTTCTTTTTCTGCTTCTTATTATCCCATCGACTTTTTAAATCATTTAATGCAATTCCATTTGTCTCAATTAATTGTAAAGTTGCTGAACTTTCTGCAATTTCATCTGACAAACTTGAACTCTTATTAAATAATAGAAATGCCACAAATGAAAGTGCCGACAAAATTAAAATATTTTTATTACTCATTTTGGAAACTTACTTCTAAACTATTTTCATCTTTATTAAAATCTACATTTTTATCTTTTTTTTGAAGAACCAATTTTATCTTATTCAGATTTGCCCCCTTTTTTAAATCTAATTTAAAAGCTAACCCCTTTTTATTTGAGCTTAAATATGAGATTTTCCCATATTTTGCAAAATTATTAGTTTGTAGCCAGTAAATGGATTCTCTAATTTTGGTTTGTTTTTTCTCAATGTCCAAATATCGGTTTTTTATACTTTTAATTTGAAAAGATGTTGATGGTAATTTGTATAAATCTCGTCTTTTTTCAACTTCACTATTTACATAATTTAAATCTCGATTCTTTTTAACTATGTCCGCCCCAAAATATAGGATAAAACCTAAAGGCAAAAGTGAAGCCACAAATAGACTTGTTCCGCCCTGATTTATATCTGCATACTTTAATTTAAATTTTGTTCGACTCTCTTTTTTTAGATATTCCGTCGCATAATTTACAGAGGAATCATAAGAGTGTTTGGGAATTTCAGAGATAATTCCATCAAAAGAAACTAACATTTTTTTGCGATTGACAGATAGGGTTTGGGTAATTTTTGCTAATTCAGTTTGCACAGTATAAATATTGCCGATGAGGTTTTCAGAAATACCAAAATCATCTTTTAACATAGCTAAAATCTCTTTTGGATTATATGCAATAAAAATAACCTCATCGCTATTATATTTTGTAGTTATATATCTGTAATCTGAAATATTTTCAAATTGCCCCTCAAAAATCGATGATGCAAATTTCATCGCATCTTTCTCATTTTTGATACTTATTTTCTCTTTTTTCACCCAATAATAAATGGGAGAAAGAACAATATCAACCCGCCCCTTTGTTTTTTCCTCAATTACAGAATCTTTTGTAATATAAAGAACGGGACGATTTTTAATTTTCGGAATCTTGAACTTCAATATCAACTATCCTTTTTGCTTTTAAATTGTAGATGAATTTAAACGAGTCGCTTACTGAATTTGTAGAGTAATAAACTGAACCTTTTAAAAAATAATTTTTGGTGGTATTAAATTCCGCCATATTATATATTTTCATCTTTTCTATATTATCGTCGCTTTCTAACATTTCGCAACTAAGAGGTATTTCTCCAATATCGGAATCGGAAGAAAGTTCAACTGCTTCAGAGTCTTGATTTTCGTAAATATCAAGTCCAATAGAATATGCTAAATTTCTACTCATAAAATTACAGTCAATAATCGTATTATCTTTATTGTAACTAAAATAGAAAAAATCTTCCCAAGGCACTTGTAGAATTTCCTTGTCATCGCTTTTTGCCTGATATTCTGAAATAATTTGATTGAATTGAGAACGATTTACAATTAAACCATTTAAGAAATTTATATCGTTTAATACAATTTCAGTATCAAGATTTCTAGCGATAGAATCAGTGTCAAGAGTATCTAATAAAAGTTGGAGGAAAAACTCGCCATCTCGGATTCTGTAAGTATTAAAAATATATTCAAAAATTGGCATATATTTCTCTTTTACTTTTAAAACTCTGTTTGGGGTAGTTTTATTAAAATCTTCCATTATTAAATTTATATTGATAGCTTTTGACATTATTTCAAGTTCAAATGCAAGTGAAAAAAGACCATCTTCATCAGAAATTGGTGGGTAAGCTCCAACTAATAATTCTAAAGTTTCTGGGTCTTTTATCTCTTTTGTAATGGCGGATAAGACTTTTTCAATATCATTTATTACGACTTTTGTCTGATTCAATTTCTCAACATTTTCAATATGCTTAAAACTTTTTGTCATCAAATCAAAAGAGTTCATAATCATAAGTGAAATGAGGGATAAAATTCCTAAAGTTACAAAAAGTGCAACAGCTTTTCTCATATTTCTTCTTTTTTCAAAATTATATCAAATCCAAAAATTTAAATACTAAAAGCTTGAGTTGGACAAGTGGAAATACAAAAACCACAGTTTGTACATTTATCATAATCTATTTCGGGTCTAAAAAGCCCCAAAAATTGAATCGCATTATCTAAACAGGAATCTTTACAACTGGAGCAAATAACATTTTGCCAAGCTACACAAGATAAAATATTTAGTGTAACTTTAGCATTTATATACTGTGGGTTTTCAAGATTTAAAACAGGTTTTTTACAAGCATCTACACAATCTTGACAATAGGTACAACCACTTTCTGCAAACGAAATTTGCGGAGTATTGTCAATTATTTTAATAATATTTTCATCACAGGATTTTGCACAATCTCCACCACAATCTACACAGTATTCTAAAAAAAACATATCCTCTTTTGGGGAATGTGGCGGACGAATATATTTTGATACCTCATCTTTTTTAAACATCTTTTTGAAGAAGTTCCGTCTTGATTCTTCCACAAATATCCTTTTTAATAAATTGTAGCAAATTTTAAAGATGTCGATATATTTTTTAGAAAATAAAGGATTTTAAATGAATAAAAAATTAGCTTTTCTAGGTTCAACTTTGATTCTAGCTTCTGGATTAGTAGCAAATCAACCAGCTCAAATCTTGAAAATTCCAGGAAACAGTTGGCAACTATTTGGCTTCAATCAAGAGGTCGATTTAGATAAAACTTTTATTGGAACTTCTGTAAAGATTGTGTGGGCTTGGGATAATCATAAGGGTGATTGGGTTTCATACTCTCCACAATATGCAATGAAAATGGCTTTAAAAGAGCAAAATCTGACATTTGTAGATACTCTTAAACCAAATCAAGGTTTTTGGGTTCAAAGTTACGATGATGTAAATGTAACCGTTCAAGAGGTTTTCTATCCACTTTATGATATGTGTGTAAATGTAAATTCAGATTTATACTGGTCAAATGCCACAGATGAAAATAATATAGCTTTGACTACTCCTTATATGCAATGTGAGAATTTTTTGGCAACACTTCCTTCATTTGCAATTACAGAAAGTGCTTTAACCGTTACAAATAGTTCTGAAGTTAAGGGTTATTTCAAAACAAATATGCCTGTTGTATTTGCTAAAAATATAAACACAAACTTAATGGTAAAAGTTAGCGATATTCAAGATGCAGATTTAGTAAATTATATGGAATTGAATGGTTCAATTTCTAATATATCGTTAAACAGTATTTCAGATGATACGAATGATTTCGAATTGACAGATTTTAACTTTACTCTAGATAACAGTTCAAATACAAATAAATTCTTTACTATGTTTATTAGCAATTCAAACAATGTAGAAAAAGTTGTCGAGTTAAAAATAGCTTTTCCAAACCAATAATTCTATTCAAATCAAATAAATATTAGTTCTCTTATATTTATTTGAGATGACCTTTTACTCACCATATTTAGTCAGCCTCCTTATTTACACCTACTTTAATTGTTTTTGCTTTTAGATATAATAATTTATGTAAAATAACAAGATTTTTTATAAAAAGGAGTTAATAGATTTCATCAAATCTATTTAAAATATTATTATGAGTGTAGAAGCAAAAGTCGGATTTTTTGTTGTTTTAGGAATTGCGATGCTTTTTCTTTTAACAACTCAAGTTAGTGAATTTAAAAATATGAGTAAAGACGGTTACCGAATTCAGGTTTTCGTCGATGATTCCACAGGATTAGAAGTAAATTCAAAAGTAAAAATGAATGGAATCAATATTGGTTGGCTTGAAAGTTTTTCATTTTCTGATGACTTTATTATTTTAAATATTTTTATCGAACAAGATTATCAAATCCCCATAGATTCAGAAGTTCAACTTGTAAAGGAATCTCTTTTAGGCAGTAGCATTATTGCAATTACACGGGGATCATCAAATCAATTTTTAGTGAATAACTCATTTTTGAAAAAATATAAGAAATATGCCTCGTTTGAAAATACAAGCGATAGTTTTTACCAAACATCTGAAGAATTCAGAAAACTTGCAGAAGAAATTAGAGAATCTTTAAATAAGCAAACACGAGATAAATTAGGTGAAGCAATTTTAAACCTTAGTATTATTTTAAAAGATATTAAAGAGATGGTAAGAGAGAATCGTCAAGGAGTAAATAATTCTGTTGGAAATGTAGAAGTTACAACTGCTCGTTTTCCTGAAATATTAGAATCCTTAGAAAGAACCTTAGAAAAATATCGAAATGTCGGAACAACTTTAGATAATCAATTGCCCGAAGTTTTATCTTCAATTCAGATTTTAGTAGAGGAATTAAACGGGACGGTAGCAGAAAATAAAGTACCTTTAAATAAAAGTCTTAAATCATTTAATAGTTTTTTTACAAAAGGCGAAGAGTCAATAGAAAGATTAGACAAAATTATTATGTCTTTAACAGAATCAGAAGTGCAATTTTCTATGAGAGTTGAGGGCAACTTAATGGATAAGACATTTTCAAGCTATGCGAATATTTCATATTTGCCAAATCCAAATACCTATTATTTATTTAGTATTATTTCTGCTCCCGATTTTAGTCAATCTTCGGACGGTCAAAATCTACACGAAAAAGGAACTGAACTTTTTTCTGTGCAATATGGAAAGCGATATAAAAATTGGTTATTTCGAGCTGGAATTATTGAAAGTCGCGGAGGAATTGGATTTGACTATTTTGCAAAAAAGGATAAGTTAAAACTATCTTTAGAAGCTTTTGATTTCAATTCTGTAAATGATGTTCGCAATAAATATGCCAATGTAAAATTTAGTGCAAGATACAGATTATATAATCATCTCGACCTTTTCGTTGGAGGGACAAACCTCATCAACGACGATGTAGGAATCTTTTTTGGTCTCGGTTTCTATTTTATAGATAATGATTTGAAAATATTTGCGGGTTCTATTTAGATGTTTCAAAATATCGATGAAGCTATTGAAATATTGCTTGAAAAATTTCCAAAACTAGATAATAGTTGGTTTGTAATTTCTATTTCTCAAAAAGGGGACAAAATCGCTGAAAAAATAGCTAATAGATTTAATCTAGGTTCTGACCGATTATTTTTACAGTCAGTTCCTTGTCCGCATAATATGGATTGTAAAATTGCAGTTATCAGTGAATTTGAAGATATTATTTTCAATAAACCTATCAAAGAGAGTTTTGATATTGATTCTGATAGCCTTATAGAAACAATTAAAGTTATTTACGATTACAAACTAAGACAAGACCTCAAAGCTTACAGAGGTGAAACAAGAAATCTTGAGATGCCTGAATATATTTCAAAGGTTATTTTAGTCGATAATCAGATTGAAACAGGTTTTTCTATGGAATTAGCTTTAGAAAGTATGCAAAGATTTAATATCGATGAGGTTCTTATCGCATCTATTTTAATTCCAGAATATATTGAACCAATTTTCAAACAAGAGAATACAAAATTAATCTGCTCTCAAAAAATAGAATTTTATACAGAATTTGACGATTACTTTATCGAATAGATTTACAAAAGGAAAAAAATGAAATATATCTATATTCTGATTTTTGTCGGAATTTCTCAAATTTTCGCTAATAATTTAGTTGAAATAGTTTTACCAAATGACAAATGGAAACTTATCGGAGTTTCAGGTGCTTTTATGGAGGGTTCAGATTCAAGCGAAATTCAAATGAGCTTTCCTTGGCATTGGGGAGTTGAAAACAATTCTTCAGATGGTCATTATACAGGTTTAAAAGATGGTGGAAATACAGCGGAATATAATTCTTCTACTAATTTAGTAGGTTTTTCAGTTATCAATCCAGATTATTACTCAGTAACTATAAGTTTTAATGGAGATGATTTTAAAATTGATACAACTTTGCCTCGTCGTCGAATGTATATTGATACAAATTTTGATGGTTCAGCAGATTGTAATGTCAGTTATCAATCAGATTTAGAGGGTGAAACTTTCAATCTCCTTTTAACAAAGACGAATACCTCATCTCACTATTATGGAATTTTTAACTCATCTTATTCTGAAGTTAATCCGATGACACTTTCAAAGCTCACGGGAACAAGTTCAACTTATACTTTAAGAATTCGCGATATTATCGATATGAATTTTTCAAATAATCCGGGGAAAGCAGGACAAAAAGGAAATATCAACGATTATGAAAAAGCTACAAATCGAGATGTCTTACAACCTAATGATTATTTAAAAATATTTCGTTTAGATTCAACAAAATCTGTATGGGAAAGTTTCTATTCTAACACTGCAATTGCATCAAATGATTTTGAAAATTTAACAAGCGGAAGTGCATATTGGGTAAGGCTTCACGATGACGACGATGATAATACAAAGCACGGTTTAATTTTAGGCGATGGAAATATTTCAATTTCAACTTATTCAGCAGAATCTCTTTCAAGCAGTTTAGGAACTTCAAGATATGGCGGACACTCTCTTTTACACGAGGGTTGGAATATGCTATCTTTTCCTGATGGACAAATTCGACATAGCGGAACTGGTTTGATTTTAGAAGTTAATAAAACAGAGATTAATGGAAGTGAGTTTAATATTAGTGATGAGGTTGGAAAAGAGTTTGTACAAATTCACATTTACGAATTAAATCGCACAGGAGCGAATAATCAAACTATTGAATTAGCTCAAAATATCAATCTCCAAATTATGTCAGCTATCGAAGAGGGAAATATTTCACAAAATTTCAATATCCGAGCTTATGCTCAAGGTGAAAAACTGACTTTAATTTCAGATAAAAGATTTCGGATTTACGATTCTTCAGATAATAAAGTTTTTGGGGCTGTAACAACTTTGGGAGGACAAAATCCTTATGATTTAGATATAAATTCAAACTCTTATAATAAAACTATTTCAGATTTGCAAAATACAGGAGTTGCTTCAAAATATGGAGAATATAGTTTAATTGCTACGGTTACAAATGATGGTGAAGGAAATGTTGCAGGAACTTTTATAAATCATAAAATCGGTGCAATCAGAATTAATAATGAAAATATTTCAATCGTTCCAACTAATAATAAAGTTAGTAATATTTCACTTTCAGAGATAAATACTAAGTTAGGTTTAACATCACAAATTATTGATTTAGATTTAAATGAAAAAAATGACTCAATTCTTTTAGTTGGAAATTCTCCTTTTTATATTCGAGACAATACTTTTACAAAAGTTTTTCGAGCAGATGATGATTTTAACGGAACTGTATATTTAACTCAAAACGGAGAAGATAACTTTACAGCAATGTTAGGAAATACAACCGCATCTTTAGGTGGAAATATAACTGCAAACTCTAGCATTAATGCAACTGTAAATGGAAACTATCTGTATTTAGCAACTATAAATTCTAATTATAGAAATTTTGATTTAAGAGAAAGCGGAACTGATGATAATCTAACTAGAGTTATTTCAAATAATGCTACAAGTTTTGGAGCAATCAAAGAAGTATATTCTTTAATAAATCTAGGTCGAAGCGATGTGAATAAATCAATTTTCAAATTAATTATTGATGCAAATAGTTCAAAAGAAGGAGATGATTTTAATTTTACTATTGATAGTAGTTTTTTTGATTGTAATGTTACAAGCGATGATGTAAATGCAGGTAAAATTTGTATAGATTGTTCAAATATAATTAATCAAACCTCATCGGTTAATGTTTTTGCTGAATGTAACTCTTCTAATGAAAATGATACAAATGTAACTTTAACTTTAACAGGATATTTTACAACTGCTACATTTGAACTAAATTCAAGTAAAAGTGAGGGTAATTTAACAGTTAAAGGTGATGCAAATATTTCAGAATCAAATTGTTCAAATTTTTGGGAACAACATTCAACGGGTGGAGTTGCAAC
>Ga0256827_10003088_pt1 | contig 10619 bp, 14 predicted proteins | sample CV84metaG_FD_185977 | JGI IMG/M metagenome (GOLD analysis project Ga0256827, IMG submission 185977) | Hydrothermal vent microbial communities from East Pacific Rise, Pacific Ocean - CV84 | ecosystem: Environmental > Aquatic > Marine > Hydrothermal vents | place: Pacific Ocean: East Pacific Rise...
ACTTAGCAGGTTTTTAAGTATCTCTTTTTTCTCATCAGTATTTTTTACTTAATACCACACGAGGGTAACCTCAATAGGTTAAATACTCTTCCATATGTGTTGATATTTTTTTAGAAGGTACCAAAGAGATACCCAAATAAATCTATCCTAACATTGTTACTAAATCTCTGAATTTGCCTCACTCAATGAAAATTCAAATATTTCTTCCATAGCTATTGCCTCTTCTTTTCCATAGACAATTATATTTTTATCAGTTACAATATTATCTTTAGAAGTTTTATCTGGATACTCAACAAAATTTAAAATATGTTTAATACAATTTATTCTTGCTCTCTTTTTATTATCACTTTTTACTATTGTCCATGGGGCAGCTTCTGTGTGTGTAGCATTTAACATCATAAATTTTGCTAACGTATATTCATACCACAATTTTTGTGACTCTTTATCTACTGGCGATAATTTAAATTGCTTTAAAGGATCTGTCTCTCTCGATTTAAAACGTCTTGCCTGCTCTTTTTTAGAGACTGAAAAATAAAATTTAAAAAGTTGAATACCCTCATTGACAATCATTTTTTCAAACTCTGGCACATCTTTTAAAAATTTACGATGCTCCCTCTCTGTACAAAAACCCATTACAGGCTCAACCATAGCTCTGTTGTACCAACTACGGTCAAAAAGTACTATTTCACCTGCACTTGGAAGATGATTTACATATCTTTGAAAATACCACTGTGTAGTCTCTTTATCACTTGGTTTTTCCAATGCAACAACCCTAGCACCTCTAGGATTTAAATGTTCAGTAATCCTTTTTATAGTTCCACCTTTTCCAGCAGCATCACGACCTTCAAAAATCATCAAAACTTTGAGACCCTTCTCTTTAACATAGTTTTGCAGTTTTAAAAGTTCTATTTGTAGAAGACTAAGCTCTTTTTCATACTCTAAAGTCTCTTTTTTGACCCAGATTTGAATTTTGTTGCCCTTCTCCTTCATTTTCTTTCTTTTACGACTAAAGTTTTTACTTTTATGTTTTTTAGATTTTTCAGTATCTATCTCTTCATTATCTTTAAACTCTTCGTTTATTATGTTTCTATCTTGTCCCATTTTATAGCCTTTATTTTAAGATGTTCCCTATATATCTCAATATAAGGAGCAGGGACTTTAGTCCCGTTAAACGGGGTTAAAACCCCTACTCCAAATGCTAATCCTTTAACTCAATATATTTTACACAATTCTTAGTAATCTTGTCAATAAATTAGCAAAAAGTATTTTTTTACAAAAACGCCAAAAGAGAAGCTGTTACTGCAACGTTAAGAGACTCTACACCTCTTTGCATTGGAATTGAGATACTTTCATTACAAATAGATTCAACATCTCTGCTAACACCTTCACTCTCATTACCAAGTACAAAAATAGTTTTATTGGCATAATTTTGTTCTTTGTAATTTAGCCGAGCATGAGATGAGAGAGTATAAATACTTGCACCCTCTTTTTTAAAAGATTCAAGTGTCTTTTTTAAATTAGAAGTTTTAATAATAGGCATTTTAAAAAGTGTGCCTGCTGAAGCTTTAATAACAAGTGGTGATATTTGTGCAGCACCTTTTGTAGGAAGTAAAATAGCATCTATATTTCCCGCTGCACAGGAGCGTATAATCATTCCTAAGTTTTGTGGGTTTGTTACCCCGTCAAGAGCAATAATACGATAATTTTTATGATTTGTTTTAAAGCTATCTTCATCTCCAAAATGTTCCAATACAATATCAAGTGCCACACCTTGATCCTGTTTGGCATTTTTAGAGATGCGTGAGAGAGACTGCTTGTCATGATAAGCTACCTCTATATCTCTTTTTTTAGCAATATCTTTCATATCTTCAAGAACAGAAGCATCTCTATTTGATTTGGAGAGATGAAGTTTATGGATACTTACTGAGTCATCTTCCAATGCTTCCATAACAGCATTACGACCATATATTGTTAATACTTTATCAAAAAAAGCTTTTTTCTTTAAATACGCTTCAGAGTCTTGTTTCAAGATTGTCCTTTTTTGCTGCATTTTAAGGGACTGAAGTCCCTGCTCCAGTATGTTTAGTCTATTTAGACTCTCCATTCCAAGCAATATGTGGTTTGCCATCATCATCAAATTCAACTGCTGGCATACCCATAATATTATACCCAGCATCTACATAATGCACTTCACCTGTAACACCAGAACTTAAATCTGAGAGAAGGTACATTCCTGAATTTCCTACTTGGTTAATAGTCACATTCTCTTTAAGTGGTGCATGAGCTTTATTCCATTTAAGCATAAATGCAAAATCACCTATGCCTGCTGCTGCAAGTGTTTTGATGGGACCTGCCGATATGGCATTTACCCTTATGCCATCTTTACCAAGATCTTCGGCAAGGTATTTAACTGTCATCTCTAAAGCAGCTTTTGCTACACCCATTAAGTTGTAATTTGGAATATATTTTTCTCCACCATAATAGCTAAGTGTGAGAACAGATGAATTTGATGACATAACTGATTTAAGTTCTCTTGTTATCTCAATAAGTGAATAGACTGAAATATCCATTGCCACGTCAAAAGCCTCTTTACTTATATCAACAAAACGCCCACTTAAACCCTCTTTTGGAGCAAAGGCAATAGAGTGAACTATAAAATCTATTTTACCCATATCTTTTTCTAATGAATCTTTCAATGCTTTTATCTCTTCAGGTTTAGATACATCACAAGGGTACAGTCTTGCTCCACACTCTAAATCTTCTGCAATAGGAGCTAATTTTTTCTCAAATCTTTCATTAAGAAATGTAATGGCCATTTCAGCACCCTGCTCTTGGCATGCTTTAGCAATGCCGTATGCAATAGACTTTTTATTGGCGATACCTAAAATAACACCTTTTTTACCATTCATAACCATAATCAGACTCCTAAAATAAATTCTCTTATTTTATCATCATTGAGGTAAAATGTAAAACAAATATCGTGAAAGAATTAAATATATGGATAAAATATTACTTATTAGTACAGGTGGAACATTTAACAAAATCTACAACCCTCTAAATGGTGAACTAATTATTGATAAAACATCAAAAGCTCTGAATGAGATAGCATCTCACTGGTTATGTGAGTTTGAAGTAGTCAATATTATAGGGAAAGATAGTTTAGAAATGTCTAATCATGATAGGTTAGAACTTTTAGCAATAGTTAGCCAGTCAGAGTATAAGAAAATAATTATTGTTCATGGAACAGATACTATGCTACTAACTGCCCAATATCTTGCTGATGCAGAAGTAGATAAACAACTCATTCTTACAGGAGCAATGGTACCCTACTCCATTAATCCTGTAGAGGCTACTGCAAATCTTACTTCATCTTTTGGGTACATTCAAACTCTAAATTCTACTGGAATTTTCATTGCTATGAATGGAGTATTTGGCTCTTATGAAAAGATAAGGAAAGATAGAGAAAAAGGTAAATTTGTTTTCGTGTGATTTTTAGTTCATTTGGCTATAATTCTACAAATTATAAATACCAAGGATTATGCTTCATTATGAAAACAAAACTATTACTAACACTACTTGCAGGATTTGCTTTTACAGCTTGCAGCAACAGTTTAAACTTACCTACAGTAGCTGTAGCACCAACAGCAACTCAAAAAACTTCAATAAGTAGCTATGAAAACGCTTCAGCTGCAAAAACTGCTGCATATGATAGAGACATGAGAACTGTTGGATTAAGTACTAGAGAGGATCCTAAATACAAGAGTTTTGGCTTTAAAACTACAGAAGAAAAAGTTTGGTTTAGAGATTTAACTTATTCATACTGGCATAGAGACATTACTAGAAGTCAATTTGTATCAAAAGGATTAAAAAAATATCCTTCACATAGCTATGAGTTTAATTTTGTTGCTAATGGATTTTTAAAAGTTTAGTTTAAACTACAAATATGAATATTATAGATTTAGATAATCAAACTAATGAAACAATAAATATTTATATTTTAGAACAGATAGCCCAGAGTCTGACCACAAGAAAAATAGAACTTATTATTACAGACAATGAAACTATACAAGAGCTTAACAGAGAGTATAGAGCCAAAGATACAGCAACTGATGTACTGAGTTTTCCTATAGACTTAAACATTCCAAGCATGCCTTTAGGCTCCATAGTCATCTCTTTTGATTTTGTAAAAGAAAAATCTACAATCTTTAAACACACTTTAGAAGATGAACTATCACTACTTTTCATTCACGGACTACTACATCTCTTAGGTTATGACCATGAAGTAGATAGTGGTGAAATGAGAAGCAGAGAAAAAAATATTATAGAGACTTTTAGTTTACCCGCGAGTCTCATAGTAAGAACAGAGGAGTATTAATTTGAATTTTGTCATATTTGTCATAGCCATGGGTGTTTTAATATGGGGTGCAGAGCTACTCATAAACCAGAGTGAGCGTATTGCTCTAAAATTTAAAATACCTGAGTTTATTATTGGGGCAACTCTTATTGCTCTTGGTACATCTCTACCTGAAATGGCAGCAAGCATAGCAGCAAGCATAAATAATAAACCAGATATTGCTATAGCTAATGTTATAGGTAGTAATATACTTAATATTACCATGGTACTCTCAAGTGTATTTATAATATCAAAAAAAATAACACCAGAAAGAGACTTCTTTGCAAAAGATAGTACTTGGGCTTTAGTTCCTGTTCTAGTATTTATTTTAATGATTATAGATGGTGTTATTTCAAGATTTGATGCTATTTTACTACTTCTTTTAATGGGGGCATACCTACTCTTTTTGCTTCAAGATGCAAAAAATATGCCTGAAGAGAATCTTGAAGACCTTGATGAAAGTACTTTTTCATGGATAAAAGTAGTACCAATTCTTTTTGCTGGTGTTATTTTAGTTATTGTAGGAGCTCACTTTACAGTTGAAAGTGCTTCTGAAATTGCAAGAGATTTTGGTATCTCTGAATGGATTATAGGTATTATAATGGTTTCCATTGGAACATCACTTCCAGAGTTAGTTGTAAGCATATCTGCAGCCGTAAGAGGAAAAGTAGATATGGCAATAGGAAATATTATAGGCTCAAACATGGCAAATACAACTGTTGTACTTGGTGCTGCCGCACTTGCCAACCCTATGTCCATTGATACATCTGCTTATATTTTCGATATTGCAACAATGATTGTAGCTACACTACTTCTTGTATTTATTACTGCAAATAAACTTTATAATAAATCTGCAGGTATAAGTTTAATCATAGTATTGGGACTGTTTTTAAATAATACTATTCAGAGTATGTAGAAGGTTTTGTTTAACGGGACTGAAAGTCCCTGCTCCGAATTGCTCGAAACTAGTTTCGGGTTCCTTTTCTTAAAACATATCAACTGATGAGTTACGTACCTTATTCTTTTTTACATTTTTTACTGCTTTAATACTATTTGTACTTGTAGCATCTGGTACAAATGGACTCTCATTTGCATGTTCTGCAATTTTCTTTTCTATATCATCTTTGATTGTCTTTATTTCACTCTCGGCTGGTTTCTTTTTAAAGTAGCCATATGCAAAAAGCCATTTATAGATATCTTTTACCATAGGTGCAGAAGCACTTCCTCCGTGTCCACCATGTTCTATGAGTACTGTCACAATAAACTGTGGGTCATTGTAAGGTGCATAGGTAGTAATCCATGCATGAGATTTGTGAAAATATGATAAAAGTTCTTCTTTAATACCACCTTTTACAGATTGGGGTATTGCAGTGACCTGTGACGTACCTGTTTTTCCTGCTGCGATAATAGGGAGATCATGTAGTACTCTATAGGCTGTACCGCCTGGAGTATTACACACATCATACATTCCTTTTCTAACCTCATAAATGTATTTATCGAATTTAATTGGTTTTATCTCATTTTTAGTACGATTTCCATCTACAGATCTGGCAATTTTAGGTGTAACAAGATTTCCTGTTGCAATCAATGCAGTATAGCGTGCCACTTGAAGAGGTGTAACAAGGTCATAACCCTGCCCAATTGCTGCAATGACTGTTTCTCCCAAGTACCATGGTTGATTAAATCTCTTTCTCTTCCAAGCTTTATTAGGAATTACTCCAGAATATTCACGTGGTAAATCTACGCCAGTTTTTACACCCAAACCAAAAGAGTTCAAGTATTTTGACATTGCATCAATACCAACTTTTAAAGATTTTTTATAGAAAAATACATCACATGAACGCATAATAGCTCTACGAACAGCCAAAGTACCATGACCCGTATGTTTCCAGCATCTAAATCTATGGGAACTTTTACCTATAGTCATATAGCCGTTACAATGTTCAGATTGTTCTAAAATACCTGGTTTTGCTTTTTCAAATGCCATTGCCATTCCCATTTTAATACTAGATCCAGGAGGATAAGTTCCGTGAATAATTTTATTGGTAAATGGGTGATTTAAATTTGCCTGTAGTTCATGCCAATCTTTAGATGAGATACCACCAACAAATAAATTTGGATCGTACGACGGATAACTCACCGCTGCAAGTACTTCTCCATTGGTTCGCATTACTATAGCAACACCTGTTGTTTTTCCAAAGCGTTCATGAATCATTTTCTGTAAATTTATATTGATATTAAGTGTAATATTCTGATTGTCTTTGGGTTTAAGTTTTGATATTTCACCAACTGCTTTATTGGTAGCTGTTACTTTATTAATAACATAACCGAGTTCCCCTTGAAGAGCTGTATTATAATAACGCTCCAAACCTGTCTTCCCTACTTTTCCAACTTTATCGACTACATCATCTTTGGCATTCTCTTTTTTATTTGAACGTCCTGTATAACCGACAATGTGTGCAGCATATCTTCCATAAGGGTAATAACGTTTTGTCTCTGCTTCTATATGAATTTCATTATGAATACTAAGTTTTGGATATGCTGACATCATATCTGAATAGTGTATAAAATCAACCACTTTTATATATTTGTGATTATAGGCAGAAGAAGCTTTTTTATATACTTTATGCATTATAGTAGCATTCAAGTCAGGAAAAGTATCAACAAGCACATCAATAATCTTATTGAGCTTTGTCTCTTTACCATCTTTTCTTGGCATATACCGTAAATGTGGCATAATAGAGATAGAAAATCCTATCTGATTCATTGCCAACAAATTTCCATTAATATCACTAATCTCACCTCGAACAGGCTTCAAATACTCTTTTCTCTCCACATTATCTTTTGCCAACTTTTCATAGTAAAAATTAGATTTAATACTTATATGATAAAGTCTTGCAATCATAATGCCCCAAAAAAGTAAAAATACAAATATTATAAACTTATATCTCATAATACAGCCGCCATTAAAAGATCTACTACTAAAGAGTATAAAAGTATTTTGTCTAAAACAATAGTATGTGTCTGAAATATAAAATCATACGCTAGCAGTGAGAGTAGATAGAGTCCATCAATAATCAATACAGTCAAAATAGGTCTGCATATAATACATTTTCTAAAATAGTTAAGATGATGATAGAAAAACAGATATACCATAAGTGATACTATTAAGGTCAAAAAGAAAGGTAAAGATAGATTTACTTCAAGGTTTATGAAATATATTAAAGATAGTAAGACATAAAATATTTTATTTTCATCAATACCTTTTATGAATATGTAACCTATAACACCTATAAATAGTGGTAAAAAGACATAAATAGATATAAGCATTGGATAAAAGACAATAAACAGTAAAGCAATCAACCAAACAATTGGAAGTTGTATTATTTTTGAAACTGAACTCATATATACCTACTATTTACGCTAATTTATGGACTAAAGCTATCTCATTACAGACAGGAAAATGAATACATTTAATACAGTCTGTCCAAATTTTATGTTCTGGAATAAGCTCTTTGTCTATCTCTTTAAAATCAAGTTTTTCAAAAAATGCAGGTAGATATGTAAGTACAAGAACATCCTCTTCCACTTCTAACTCTTTTGCCTCTCTCAAGGTAAATTCAACCATATTTTGACCTATTTTTTTACCTCTATATTTTTTATCTACAATAAGGCTACGTATCTCTGCAAGACGTTTTGAGTGAATATGTAATGCCGTATATCCTACAAGAACACCACTCTCTTTAGCTAAAACATAAGATCGTATATTTGTAGCAACTTCATCTTCACTTCTATTTAAAATGGTTCCCTCTTTTACTTCAGAAGCAACTAAAGCTTGCATAGCAGGAATATCACTCAAATGTGCTTTAACAAGTTCTATCACCTTTTATGCCTTATCTTCATTGTTAACATCAAAAATAGTTTGCAATATTTCAACATGTACTCTATCATGTCCATTCTTTTTCAAGTTTGAAACAGCAATAGAACCAGGAAAATCTCTCTTTAGTTTAGAACGCTCTTTTTGGTTAAGTTTATCTATTTTAGTAAAAACAGTAAGGTATCTCTGGTCAGGTCTTATAAACTCAGAAATATACTCTTCAACATCATCATCTATCTTGGCATGTGGATGACGTGCATCACGAAGATGAATAAAAAGTCGTATGGAAACACGATGTTTAATGAACTCCACCAAATTTTTCTGCCATACCTCTTTTAACGATTTAGATACTTTTGCATAACCAAACCCCGGTAAATCAACAAAACGTACTGGGTAGCTCTCTTCATTATAAAGGTACCTTGTCTCAAAAAAGTTAATAAGCTGTGTTTTTCCTGGTGTTGCTGAAGATTTTGCTAAATTTTTTCTTTGAGTCAATGAGTTTAATGTGGAACTCTTACCAACATTCGAACGACCTAAAAAAACTACTTCACTCATATCTTCGGCTAACGAATCAGCAATACTCTGTGCAGATTTAATAAACTCTGCCTCTACTACGCGAGGTACAATCACTTTTTATCCTTCATATCAAATATAAATTTAACAGGTTTTTTTCTACTACCCTTAACATTGGCATTACCTGTAATCATATCAAGAGTTATCTCATCACCATTTACATGACGCTTGTTTATAAGGTCATCTATAATAGCCTTTCCCGTCAAAATATATTGATCTTTCACAGGATAGTATGTAACCTTATCTGCCGAACCCTTGTATGAACTCTTCTCTTCAATAAACTCAAATGTTACTAAGCCGATGGCTTCATATTGCTTGGTTTCATTATTTTCATCAAAATATACAATAATTTCATCACCATGTATCCAGCTTTTCCCTTGTACAACTTTAGCATTACCTACAAAGTGTACCTCTTTTTTCATATCTGCTGCACTCATATTATCGGCAGTAATATCTACTTTTTGAGCAAAAACAGATACAGTCAATAAAATAAAAAATACTATTTTAAAAAAATTCAATTTAAACCTTTATTTAAAAATATAATTATATCATTTTTCTTTCGTATATACGACCGCATTAACATTTGTACCAAAAGCTTCTCTCTTTTTTGTATTGTATATTAGAGAGTCACCATGTACAATATTGTCATTCATTACAGCAACAAATGGTGATGTAATATTTAGTATTTCACTCTTTTTATCATAAATTGCATGTTCTGCTTTGTAGTTAAAACCCTCTTTCTGATTTACAGTAATATTATTATCCAAATAAATTTTATTACCTATATATTTACCCTTTTTTGCTCTAAGTTCTTTAATATTATCATTGTGATATTTCAAATTATCTACAGTCAATACACCTGCATCACGTATGCCATAAGTACCAAATGCCACACCTAATGTTTTATTTGTATCAACTTCCGTAAAAGTAGTGTGAGTAAATTCAAGCTCTTTTGTAAATATTTTTCTATCTGCTTTAGAATTTTTTATTTCAACTCTCAATGCTACAGACAATATACCAACTGTAAGTATTATAAGAGTTAGTTCTAGTTTTAAGCCCATAACTCTAAGTACTTCTCTTCTAGTCCCTCTTTTTTTATGAGATACTCTATCATTTCACGTACTGCACCATCACCACCTTTTTTAGAGAGGATAACAGTTGCAACTTTTTCTACATACGATGATGCATCTCTAGGAACAAAAGAAATTTTGGAAGCTTTTAACATTTGAAGGTCATTCAAATCATCACCAATAGAGGCGACGTTCTCCATGCTTAAATCAAGCTTTTCAAGTAAATTCTCTAAAACTTCTCTTTTGTTATGAATACCCTGATAAAAATGCTCTATATGTAACTCTTTTGCACGTCTTGCTACAATATTGGAAGTTCTACCTGTAATAATGGCTACCTGTTTACCAAGCTTTCTCCATGAGGCAATTGCCAATCCATCTTTTACATTAAAAGATTTAATCTCATCACCGTTTTGACTGTAGGTAATGTGACTGTCTGTCATCGTACCATCTACATCAAGTACAATTAGTTCTATGCTCACAGCACACCCTTTGTACTTGGTATTCCTGCATTCTCATTAACAACTACTGCTCTTCTGAGTGCAACTGCAAGTGCTTTAAATGCAGCTTCTATAATGTGGTGTTTATTTTTACCACGATTATATATAAGATGAAGTGTAAGAGGTAAATTGAAAGTAAAAGCTCTAAAGAACTCTTCAACCAATTCAACATCAAACTCACCTACTTTTCCACCTATAGGAAGTTCGAA
>Ga0256827_10003089_pt1 | contig 10618 bp, 8 predicted proteins | sample CV84metaG_FD_185977 | JGI IMG/M metagenome (GOLD analysis project Ga0256827, IMG submission 185977) | Hydrothermal vent microbial communities from East Pacific Rise, Pacific Ocean - CV84 | ecosystem: Environmental > Aquatic > Marine > Hydrothermal vents | place: Pacific Ocean: East Pacific Rise...
TATCAAGGATCTGAACAATCAGTATATTCGAAACTTCAAAACCATTATCGATGACACAACCAATAGTTTTGAACGGATTACTACCCATATGGAGAGTGTCTCTAGAGATCTACGTAAAACCATCGAACAGATCGATGAACGTAAAGAGAGTGTAGAAGCGGTAGCAACGGTAAAAAAAGATATCGGTACCTTTATAGAAGGGGTAACGCATCTCAACCGAGGGCTGGAAAAGTTTAACGGAAGTGTGGATCATACCTTTAGCAAGATAGATCAGGAGTTGGCAGAGGCTGTGGATAAACTGGGTGAAATGGCGGAGATGATTGTGGAACAAAATCTCAGTATTCAGCATAGACTATCCGATACTGATAAAGAGTCATAATGTTCAAGCGACGAAGTCATAATGATCAGAGTAACTTCTGGATCTCTTATGCAGACCTCATGGCAGGGTTACTGTTTGTTTTTATACTCCTGATAGGAGCGATCGTCTCCAAGTCAATGATCATGCGAGAGGATCTACATAAAAAAGAGGATAGACTGGAGAAAGCTGAGACCTCTCTTGCGCAAAAGAAAGAGAGACTGAATCTTACGCAAACAAAACTCAAACAACTCACTGCAGAGTTGGACAGCAGAGAAGCGGTACTGAGGGAAGTCAATAGTTCACTGGTAGACAATAAGATCCAAGTATCCAAACAGAAAGACATTATAGTCAAAGATAAAAAGAAGATCACTTCACAGGAGAAGCTTATTGATGTTAAGGAAAAGATAGTTGTTGCGCAGACGAAAGAGATCATCAAAAAGAAAACAATCATTACGGAGCAAGAGGAGCATATCAGGTTGCAAGCAGAAGAGGTGAGGAAGCTTCATCTGCTTTTGACAGAGTTACAAAGTAGTATCAAGAAGGCAGATACGGACAAAAAGAAACTTTCGGGAAAACTTTTTGTCGCACGAGGTGATCTGAATCGTACGCAGGGTATGTTGTTAAGCCAAAAAGAGCTTAGTCAAACGAAAGAGGAGAGGATAGGGCAGCTTCAGGCACTGATCACACTGACAAGAGACTCTCTGCAGCTCAAAGAGAGAGAGCTGGAAAAACTCAATCAACTGCTGCTGGCACGTAATAGCAAAGTAGATACGCTTAGCAAAAAGGTTGTATTGCTACAGAATTTGACCCAAGAGAGCAATACAACATTGGCGCAAAAGCAGAAAAAACTGCAGGAGTATGTGGGGCGTGTGATCGTACTCTCTAACAGTTTGACAGATAAAGAGCAGGAGCTCAAACTCAAAGATGAGAAGCTGGTAACACTACTGGATGCACTGGATAAGAAAAAGACGAGATATGATGATCTGGTCGCCAAGTTACAAAGCCAAAAGGCACAGATAAGATCTTTGACAGGTATCAAACTAAAAGTGATCTCTGCACTGAAAGAGACCCTTGGAGATAAGATCAATATTGACAAAAGAAGTGGTGCATTAAGACTCTCCTCAAATATATTGTTTGACAAAGGGAGTAGTGCACTCAAAGATGAGTCCAAAGAAGAGCTCAGAAGTGCATTTGAAGACTATATAGGTGCACTGGTTACCAACCAAGCGATCAGACCACATCTTGATCGTATCATCATAGAAGGGCATACAGATAGTGACGGGACGTATCTATATAACCTCAAGCTCTCACAAGAGCGCGCGTTGGCTGTCATGCAGTATCTGTTGACGCTTCCTATCGCGCAGAAGTACCACCTCAAGAAGTATCTCGTAGCCAGTGGTCGTGCCTATCTGGATAGTATTCAAATAGGAAGTTCAGAAGACAAAGAGGCTTCTCGCAGAATAGAGATAAAGTTTCAACTCAAAAACCAAGATGCAATGCATGAGATAGAGAGGATACTGGATGATGGCAAGCAACTCTTCTAAAGGTTCACATCTGCATAGTGCCTCAGAGAAGCTCTCTGATAAGATAAGGGAGTTAAAGGTAAAATTGCATGACAATAGTGTACAAAAAAGAGATCAAAAACGCAGAGGGTTACTGCGTTACTTCACGGACTGGTTTAGACCTTAGAACACCGTTTTAAGAGCTTTTACTGTATGGTTTTGTATAGGAAAGAATATTTTATTAATAAAACTGAGATAAACAGCATCCTTTTGACATTTTTTTGATAGTATTGACATATAATTAAACAAGAGTTGGGGGCAACATGGCGTTTTTAAATGAGTTTTCACTATATGATGTGTTCTTGGTAGCGATAGGGTTGGTACTGGCTAGCCTTATTCGTATTTTTTATGATTCCTATAAAGAGAAAATGCGGCTTAAAAAGTTAGGCCAAATGATCAAAGTCTATAATGAATCCATGGATATCTATGAAGAGGGTGTTTTGATCATTTCAGATAAAGATGAAGTGATATTCGCCAATAAAGAGTCATCAAGAATATTTGCGGCTAAAAACGGAGAGGTTACGATGGAACACCTCAAAAATAAAGTCAGTATAAGAATGAGCGGATCCATCCATGAAGAGAGCTTTATAGATATTGTCCAAAAACGAAGAAATATTCCCCATGCCTATATTGTAGTCGGAAATGCATCTGTACCTGTTTCCATGAATACCAATAAGTTTCATATGCATTTCAATCATGATGACTCCTGGAGAATTATTATTTTACAGGATATAGCCAGTAAACTCAAGCTTCAAGAGAGGATCGAAAGTATCGGCTCCTATAAAGATCTGCTTACTAATCTCCCTACACGGTACCATTTAACTTCGGATCTTGTATCCGTGATCCTGAAAGCAGCACAAAATGATCATCAGTCTGCAATCGCTCTATTTAGTATTAAGGACTACAATATACTCCAAGCTATGAACGGTATAGAAAAAATGGATCTTTTACTGAGAAATATGGCGAGAGATATTTTCTCTATTTTAGAAGAAAATGAAACACTATATCGATTTGACTGTGATGCTTTTGCAATCGTTTTTGAAAATATTTTAGATGAAAATGAGGTTAGAAGAAATGTAGACAGAGTGGTGACGAAAATGCAGAATATCTTCATCAGTGAAAATATTAAAGCGGTAACAATGCAGGGTCTCTACTTTATCGGACAATCAGAATCTACGGCAGAAAAAATTCTGAATGAAAGCTATCGCGTATTGCGTAGCAAAAGTAATGAGAGAATCATTGGTACGAATTCAGTCTTTTTAAATAGCAATACAGATGTGGATGGTACAAGATATCTGGCAAGTAAGCTTACCAAAGAAGATTTTCTTAATGGCATTCAAAATAAAGATTTCTTTTTCTTCTATCAACCTATTTACAACCTGAAAGACAATAGGGTGATTGGGGTTGAAGTATTGACTCGGCTCAATCATAAAAAATATGGCTTTCTCTTGGCAGACGACTTTATGAATAAGGCGATAGAGTATGGGATCATGTCTGAGATCACCTCGCATCTGCTTGATAATGTATTGGGACAGAAAAAGTTTTGGTACACAGAGAGAAAGATCGATTTGGATATGACGATCAACCTTGCCTTATCGGATCTACAGTCAGGTATCTTTACGGAAATGTTAGAGGCAAAATTATCTCAATATGGGGTTGACCCCACCACGATCACCATAGATATACCAGAAGTTGTACTTGCAGAAGATTTTGAATCTGTTTCAGAAGAGTTCTATATGCTTAAGAAGATAGGGGTGAAGCTTGCAATAGACCATTTTGGAAAAGAATACATCAATTTAAAGCATATAGCAAGACTGCCCCTTGATGCCATTAAAATCGATGGTTCGATCATTAGGAATATGTCCGGAGATGAAGATAAAAAAAGGCTGGTTTCTGGCATTGTGTCTATGAGCAAAGAGTTAGGGTTACATATTGGGGCAAACCATGTGGATTCAGAAGAGATTAGAGGTGTGCTTAAAGAGTTGGGATGTGATTTTGCACAGGGACATTATTTTGGAAAGGCAGTACCTGCCTTTGAGATTACAGATATTATCAAAAAACCCCTATAGCTACTGGCTGTGGCTATAGTAGCTTAGGGTACTTTTCCCAAACTTTTTTTTCTTTGTTCGTGTCAATGTTCCGATTATTTCGGGCATGACCATAGCTGTCATATGTTCTACAATGACCTTTTCACAGAGCTCAGCTTCTATCATTTCTATCAAAGTGATGGTCTTATCATAGATATCTTCCATGCCTTCTCTTGTCGAGAAAGGGGGGTCAAAATAGAAGTAGGTTTTGATCCCTTGTTGCTTGAGGTTTCTGTAGATAGTCGGAAACTCATTGAAACTATCTCCCCGTATCGCAGTAGCCTGCGTGACACCCAATTGACTGATATTCTCTTTGAGCAGTGCATAGACAGTATGGTTTTTCTCTATGAAATACCCATGAGCAGCACCACGGCTGAGTGCCTCAAGCCCTACAGAACCACTACCAGCGAATACTTCTACAAAATGTTTGTCGATGATATCAAACTGAAGGGTGTTAAAAAGTGATTCTCTAAGTATCGATTTAGAACTTCTAGTAGTAGGGAGATCAGGAATCAGTATCTTCTTGCCTTTGAGTTCACCTCCAATGATGGTACTCTCAAAACACTTGAGTGTCTCTTTATGCTTTCTTGTCTTCTTGCTGTTATAAGGCTGTTCTCTCATAGATTTTCATCATCTCCTGTACCGAATATTCTGTCTCCAGCATCACCTAGACCTGGTACGATATAGCCTTTTTCATTAAGCTTTTCATCCAGTGCAGCCGTATAGATGGTGACATTGGGATAGGCTTCATTGATCGCTTTGACCCCCTCGGGAGCAGCAACGAGGCAGACGAAGGTCACATCGGTCACTCTTTTACTCTTGAGGAAATCAAGGGCACTGAGAGCAGAGCCACCGGTTGCCAACATAGGGTCAAGCAGCAGGACTTTGTTATCCAGCGCCTGCATGGGGATTTTATTGTAGTAGCTGTGTGCGATGAGTGTCTCTTCGTCACGGTTCATCCCGAGAAATCCTACACGGCTTTTGGGAAGAATCTCCATAAAAGGATTGAGCATACCTATACCTGCTCTGAGGATATTGACCAGTACGGGATGTTTTTCAAGCTTTTGGGCTTTGGTAACGGCTACGGGTGTCTGGATCACTGTCTCTGCGAGTTGCAGGTCTTTGGTGACATCAAATGCCATGAGCAAACCTATCTCATGCAGGAGCTTGCGAAACTCAGGCATAGAACGTCTCTCATCTCTGAGAAATGCCATTTTATGTTTGATCAGTGGGTGGTCTATTACTTTGATTTGCATATGTTTTCCTTCTGGTAATGTCAATTATTAGATTATCTCTAAAAACTCCTAAAACTTACACAAGTATTTATTGGTATTGTGATACAATCATAAAATTTCACAAAAGTTTCACAAAAAGGAGAAAAAGTGAGAGCAACACAGTACAACTTTCAACTCAAGGATGCAGTGGTAGGGCTTCAATTTTTATTTGTAGCATTTGGTGCCTTGGTATTGGTGCCGATATTGACAGGACTCAATCCCAATGTAGCACTTTTTACCGCAGGACTGGGGACATTGATCTTTCAGGTTGTCAATAGAAAAAATGTACCACCGATCTTTTTGGCATCTTCCTTTGCTTTTATCGCACCGATCATCTATGGGGTAGAGAAGTGGGGCATTGCCGGTACGATGAGTGGTTTGGCGGCAGCGGGACTTTTCTATGTCTTTTTGAGTATCTTGATCCGTGTGAAAGGGAGTGGCTTTATCCATAAGCTGCTGCCTCCGATCGTGACGGGACCAGTAATCATGACTATAGGACTGATCTTGGCACCTGTGGCAGTTTTTATGGCGACTGGACATACGGGTGACGGGAAGATTGAACTGGTACCATTTGGACCTGCGATCACTATCTCTATGGTGACGTTGTTGGCTACGGTACTTGCGACGCTTCTTGGCAAAGGAATGATGAAACTGCTACCTATTCTGATCGGTATTACGGCAGGCTATGTAACAGCCATGGCATTTGGCATTGTCAACTTTGATGCCATTGCTAAAGCCCCTATACTAGCGATGCCTGCTTTTGTGCTACCAGAGCTGAACTGGGAAGCCATTATCTTCATCCTTCCTATTGCTATCGCACCAGCAGTAGAGCATATCGGTGATATGGTAGCGATCTCAGGGGTCACAGAGGAGGATTATCTGAAAAATCCGGGATTAGAAAATACACTGTTGGGTGATGGACTGGCAACCAGTGCTGCTTCTCTTTTGGGTGGACCACCCAATACGACCTACTCAGAGGTAACAGGAGCGGTAACTATCACCAAGGCCTATAACCCCGCTATCATGACATGGGCAGCAATCTTTGCCATCATATTGGCATTCTTCTCCAAGTTGGGTGGCTTTCTTCAAACCATTCCTGTGCCAGTCATGGGAGGGGTCATGCTGCTGCTCTTTGGTATCATCACCTCTGTGGGGATCAACACCCTAGTACGGGCCAAGGTAGACATGAGTGATTCACGTAACATGATCATTGTTTCCTTGATCCTTGTCTTTGCTATTGGTGGGATGAGTTTCAACTTTGGAGGCGTAGGTTTCTCTGGTATTGGGCTGGGTGCGATCTTGGGTATCTTACTCAATTTGATATTGCCTCAGAGTAGGGATATGGGGTAAATGATTACTGAATGATTATCGCATGAGTAGCGTATAGATAAAAAAGACCGCCAACATCAGAAAGATGATGCCAAAGATACTTTTGATCTGTAAGTTGGGGCTGATCGTCCCACAGTGGGGGCAGCGTTTGGCTGTGGGGCTGATTTCCTGCTTGCAGTATCTACAAGGCACAGTAGGGGTATCGGTTACCATGAACCACCACCACCGCCGCCACCACCACCACCGGAGAATCCTCCACCACCGGAGAATCCCCCGCCACCGCTATTGCTGGTAGCCGGTGCCGTAGCCGCACTGTTGACATGGGTATCAAAACCTCCCAATCCATCCATCTCTCCGACATACCATGTTGGCGTAGCGACTTTAAGTATGCTATAGAAATCTACCCAGTGTTTTGCTTCCCCAAAAAGCATTGCATAGGGTAAAAGCCTATCCAGATAGAGGGGGTCTCTCTCCAGCCTGCGCTTGATCTCATCCTCTTTGACGCGCTTGACAAACATCTCGAGGCCCAAAAGATGTTTCTGTGCCTGTGCACCTTTCGGGGTGAATTTTCCTATATGCCTGTAGACATAAAAAGCAGCAAGTATGAGCAGTAGAAAAACACCAAGCGGTCCTAAAAAAAGTTCAGAAATGCCTATAGACGATTCACTGAAGGCAGTCAATAAAGGTATGCCTCCTCCCATGCTGGCAAAGACCAAACCAAAAAGTTTATTGAAAAGACCTTTTTGGAAAAAGACAAAGATGCCTGCTATAATAAAGGGAACAGAAAAGAGCATGAGTCCAATCGCATCACCGTCGATCGTCTGACTGAGCGTATAGAGCGTAAGGAGCAGGAGCGGCAGTAGTATCAGTAGTGCAGTTTTGAAGAAGTGACTTCTTGTTTTTTGTGGCTCTTCGCTCATGTATCCATCTGCTACAGACCAAGTATAAAGGTTGCTGTTGATATTGCTAAAATCACTCTGTAGTGCTTCAGCTTTGGTCTGACTACCTGTGCTGAGAAGATAGCTTTTTGACTGATTTGGAAAAAGTGTATGATTGAGTAGGGTAACTTGGTCTGTTGTGAGATTTTTGATTTGCTTCTCTTTTCGCTTCAGGAGGGGGTCAGCACCTTTGCCTTTGTTGTCTATTTCGATATAGCCAAGCTGCGCCAGTTCAAGTACGGCTGCTGCAAAGTCTTTGTTGTCTGCTCTTTTATCCAGGATCAGCCCTGCTTGAAGCAGACTGAGCCCTTTGGGGGGCTGATACTGTACTGCCACAGAGCGGCTGTCTACAAATCCTGTCTGCTCTTTGAGTTTTTTGTAGAAAAAGAGTAGAAAGCCAAACAGTGCCGCCCAGTGCCAGCTGCCAAGTATCTGCTGCCAAAAGGTGATTTTGGTATTTTCTTCTCCACTTTGATCTAGTGTATCTACCGCAAATGCCAACTCTACAGTCACACCCTCATGAGGATTCAGGGTGTTGGTAGTGACAAGAAGATGCTGAGGATCTTTCCATAGAACAGAGGCTGAAGAGCTGCTATTGCCATAGGCACCGGTATAGGTAGAGATGTGTAACTCTTCTCGACTGAGTGACGGGGGTAGGGTGAAGTCGGCTTTGACCTTTGTGATGGGCACCTGCCAGCCTGTACCTATAATGTTCCATCTGATCGCATCTTTGTTTCTGTTGTCAGAGGCAGGCAGTACACCCCGTGCTACGCGATAAGAGATGGTATAGGTATGCTTACCTGTGATCCGTTGGTCTGCTGAGCCGATCTTGAGTCTGATGACCTTGCCTGCATGGGTAGAGTGTTGCTTGCTTTGACTCCATTGGGTAGGCTGGTTGTCGATGAGTACAAAGAAGTCGCTCAAGCCGATATCTCTTTTGATACCGGCATACTTGATCATGAAAGGGATGTCACGATAGATGCCATGTCTGGAGGCACTCTCAAAATCATAGTCGATTGTCTCTGTGATAAACAGTTCGCCACTTTGCTCTATCACCGTATCAACGACAAAGCTCTGTATCCTCTCTGCAGAGGAAAAGGTACCGATCAGAAACAGGATACTTAGCAGAAGCCTTTTCATTGTACTGTACTTAGAATTTGATCTCAGGCATCTTTCTTGCCATGGCTGCTTCATTTTCATCCAGTTCAAAATAGTCTCTGGCTGTGAAATGGTATTTTCGGGCGATATAGAGATCAGGGAAGGAATCGATCTTGGCATTGTAGTCCCTGACAATAGCATTGTAGTAGCGTCTGGCACTCTGGATCGCCCCTTCTATGTTGCTCAGTTCCATTTGCAGGTTGATGAACGTAGTGTTGGCTTTGAGGTCCGGATAGGCTTCAGCCAGTGCGAAAAGCTTCCCCAGCGCACCGGTCAGCATATTGGCAGCAGCTTCTTTCTCTTTGACTGAGCTTGCTTCTGTACCCATTTGTCTGGCTTTGATGACATTCTCAAGGGTCTCTCCTTCATACTCTTTATAGCCCTTGACTGTTTCTACCAATGCAGGGATAAGGTTGTAACGTCGTTTGAGCTGCACATCGATATCTGACCATGCTGCATCAATGCCAGCCTTGAGAGAGACAAACTTGTTATAAATCGCTATCAGATATCCGATAACACCTACGATGATTAACAATATGATATTTCCAAAATTCATTAGCTGTCCTTTAGTATTAGATAATACCTTAATTATAGCATAATTTTAAAGTAAGAAGAGGTACAAAAAAGGCCTGCCTCTCCAAAAATATTGGGAGAGGTAGTTCCACTAAAATGTATATGTTAACTGAAAACTGGTACTGAGTTCTGAGTGCTTGTTGGAGATGGGTGCTGGTATCATTGGAGCCAGGGTAAATGATGTTTTGGATTCAGGAGAATATACTATTGCCAAATCCAGTGTCAAATCTTTAGAAAATGCATAGCTACCACCCAGGGTGTAGTGATCCTCGGCTGTAGCAGGGAATCCCAGAAGGTTAAACATGTTAATGGCTGGATTGGCATTTGCTTTGACAGGACTATTTGCATGGTTGTAGCCTAGTCTGATCGCCCAGTTGTCTTGTGCATATTGGTACCCTACGGCAAAGACATCCTGATCCTCCCAGCCAAAGACTTTGTACCCTGCGGCATCTGACCATGCGATACGTTTGTAGTCCAGTGCAAAGGTGTGTCCACCACTGGTATAAGAGAGACCTACACCGTATTCGGCAGGCTGGTCAAGGTGGTCGCCATCAGGAAGTAGTATTCCCATGGCTCCGGCAGAGTCAGTGAGCTGTCCGGCATATACCATCTCGATCTGTGACTTGTAGACGGCACCTATGCTGAATCCATTACCAAAATCATAGAGTAGACCCACATCTACACCATACCCGAAATCATCAGAGACACCAGCTCCCACTTGTGGTTTAGGCATACCTGGAGCCAGCATGTTGGTATAGCTGATATCCAAAGAACCATATTGCACTACAGGTGCTACGGCGATACTGAGTCCCCCTGTCTTATAGGCTACCGGTACAGCAAACTGCATTAACTGTAACTGCGTTCTCATATTCATATGGCTGGGATTGTTTTTGAAGTCCACACCCATGCCGGCAGTCCCCCACATCCCTGTACCGATATAGACATGTTCGGTAAGCTTTTGTGCCAATGAAACAGAAGGGATCAGGCTGAGATCCGCCTTGCTGCTTTTTTCTACCATACCTCCTGGTGTAGGAAGCGTGGTGTCTATGGACGGCATAAATATCGTAGCACCAAAAGAGATCTCGTGTCCCTCGACACTGGTGATGGCTGCAGGGTTTACCAGTACGGACTCTGCTCCATGACTATAGGCAATACCTGCCCCGCCCATAGCACGTGTTTTGACTCCAACTCCCATGAGTGTGTCACCATTGGTTGCGTATAGGGCAGTGGATGCCACCACAGAAGAGAGTAGGATGCCTCTGGTCACAAATTTGAACTTCATAAATTCCTCCTTGTTTAATATTGCAATTGAATGTTCATTCAGAAGTATAGAACAATG
>Ga0256827_10003090_pt1 | contig 10618 bp, 5 predicted proteins | sample CV84metaG_FD_185977 | JGI IMG/M metagenome (GOLD analysis project Ga0256827, IMG submission 185977) | Hydrothermal vent microbial communities from East Pacific Rise, Pacific Ocean - CV84 | ecosystem: Environmental > Aquatic > Marine > Hydrothermal vents | place: Pacific Ocean: East Pacific Rise...
ATTTGGAAAACGTAAAACAGGTGGTTCTTTTGAAATTTTATTAGAGCATATTCTTGATATAGAAAAAAATAGTTGGAAAGTTATTGGAAAAAATATCAAAAAGATAAAAGATGGAGAGGTTCTTTTCTTTAATAACTACTTAACTGCTAAATTTATCTCAAAAGAGGAGATGATACTAGAGTTTAGTTTGAAGTATGAAGAGTTCGATGATTGGTTAAAAGAGAATGGACATCTTCCATTACCTCCATATATTTTAAGATTAAGAGAGTCAAAATCAGATGAGGAGATAGATAAAACTCGTTATCAGACAGTTTATGCTAAAAATAATGGAGCAGTTGCGGCTCCTACAGCAGGCTTACATTTTACAGATGAATTACTACAAAAGATAAAAGATAAAAATATAACATCTTCAAAGGTAACTTTACATGTTGGTTTAGGTACATTTATGCCAATTAAAACAGATGAAATTTTAGACCATCAGATGCATATTGAGAGATACTCTGTAACAGAAGAGGCAGCTAAAGAGATAAATAGTGCTAAAAAAATGGGTAAAAAGATAGTTGCGGTGGGAACAACATCTTTAAGAACTCTAGAAGCTGCTACAAAAGATGGAGTTTTAAATTTCGGTTCTGGGGATACAGATCTATTCGTCTATCCTGGGTATGAGTTTAAAATGATAGATGGCTTAATTACCAATTATCATCTACCTAAATCTACCTTACTACTTTTAGTGGCTGCACTCTATGGAAGAGATAATCTTTTTGAAGCTTATGATTATGCAATCGAAAATAGTTTAAGATTTTACTCTTATGGTGATAGCATGTTTATAAAACCTAAAAATTAATAAATTATAACTATTTTAAACTTTTAATTAAAAATAATGGAGAAAAATGAGTCTTTTTTTTATCACTTTTGAAGCAATTGCAATACTTTTAGCAATTGGAGTAATTGGTTTTATTGTAATATCTAAAAATGTATTACCTCTAAAAGCATTAGACGTATTAGCTCCTTTAATTATTGATATTTCGATTCCTGCATTAATATTTGTGAATATTTTAACTAAATTTAATCCAGAAAAATTTACAGGTTGGTATACAAGACCATTATGGTGGATTGGTTATACTATATTAATATTGTTATTTACTCTTATTATAGGAAAATTTATTAAAGTTCCAGAGTTTCAATTAGGATTACTCTATCCAAACTCAATATTTATCCCACTTGCTATTATTCCTGTAATTTTTCCATCTACAAGTAATATGTTAGTTGAACTTTTTATATTTACAATACTTTCTCCTGTTTTTGTATTTAATAGTTATTTCTATTTTTTTAAACAGAAGGGAAGTTTTAATTGGAAAAAACTATTTAATCCCATATTTATATCTACAATTCTCTCTATATTTTTAGTTTTAGTAGGATTAGATGGGTATATACCTAATATTGTAATAAAAGTATCTAAGATGTTAGGAGTATTAGCTCTTCCATTAATTATGATATTAATTGGTGGAAATATCTATGTTGATTTTAAAAGAAGAGGAAAAATCAAGTTAAAATTATTATTACTATTTTTACTATTAAGAAATATAATTTTTCCTATTATAATATTAATATTATTATATTTTATCAAACCAGAAACAAATATTGCCTTTTTGATATTTTTAATGACAATTGTTCCACCTTTAACCGCAATTCCTATAATTGTAGAGAGAGCAAAAGGGGATACTTCAATTGCAAATCAATTTGTTGTTTCATCTTTAATTATCTCTATAGTTACAATACCAACTTGGTTAGCCATTTTTAATAAGTTTTTTGATTTTCTATAATTATAACAAAATCTTACCCTTAAATGATCTACTTAGTAAAATAAAAAATAGTTGACTTTTCTATCAATATAGGTTAAAAATATTATTATTCAGAATTCTTTTCTGGTATGGGGGATTATGCAAAATATAAATAAGATATTACTATTATTTTTAGTTAGTTTAATTTTTATTAGTTGTGAAGATGATAAAGAGTATAATTTTGAGGTTACAAGTGAGCCAGAATTTAGACTTTTTGAGATGTTAGATGAGTATCCAGCCTTAAAGAGTAGTTTGTCAGATATTGACCAGCATAAATTTAATGTATTGATGGCTGATACAGTTAATGCTAATATAGAGGAGAGTAAAGTATTACTATCACTTTTTCCAGAGATTGTGATCCCTACAGTTAACATGATAAACTCTTTTAAAGATATTTTAGGTAGAGTAATAGAGCAAGATAGTTTAGACCATAATGATAATAATCTTTATGCTGTTGATTTTTACTCTTTTTTAGATGTTTTTTTTAGTAGAGAGTATAATATCACAGAAGATATTACAGAAATATTAAGAAAAAGCATGTCATTTTTCTATGATAATCATCTTGATAAACTAGAGGAAAAGATGGCTCTTGTTATTGATCTACTTAAAGATGATGAGGGACAAAATTTAGGAACGATATTACCTCTTTTACAGGAGGGTTTAGTAAAGATCTTATTAGTTGATGATAAAAGTATGATTTTAAATGATACAGATACTGATTTAGGAAATAGTGTTAAAGGGGTTGATTCATTAATCGCTGGTTTTAGTGATATATTTATCCAAGATGAGTTAGCTAAGAAATCTTTTGTAGATTTAATATATTCTGCTGTTGAAATTTTTACTGTAGAGATAGATGGTAAAAAATCTTCTGAAGTTTTAAAAGAGTTTATGATAAATGTAGAAAAATATGCAACAAGTGGCGGAGCGATTTATGATAATGACTCTAATTATAACAATGATTCTGGTGGAGTTTATGTTAATACAAATATGATTAATGGAACAAGGGAGTTATGGCCATCTTTGGTTTCATTATTTATCAAATCAAAAGGAGAGTGGGAGTCAGAAGATTTACCTGATTATTCTGTAATTTATAATAAAGAGGGAGAATCTGTTTTAGAGTTTTTAACTCATCAATTTTATCAATTAAAATTAACAGCAGGTATAGATTTAAGTGATGAAAATTCTGTTTATGGTAATGGTGGAATTGAAAAATCTCTTTTAAGAATGGTGGAGTATAATGCTTATGGAGAGAAAAGAGAAACAGCTAGTTATAAAGTATCATATTTAGACCATTTACTATATACTTTAACATTGGCTTATGATTTTGGATATTTAACACGCTTATCATCTGTGGGAGAACCTTATCGTAATCATGAGAGAGGGCATGGTATATCAACAAAGGGAATAATGACATTAAATGATACTCTATATAGTATGACAACAGGTATTAAAATTGATACTTTAGGAGAGGAACATAATGCATATTCATTAGCCTTAAATAAAAGAGTTGAACAAGCTGACTATGTTTTTAGAAGTTCAGAACCTTTTTCAAAGAATGAGGCATCTCAACATAAATTTTATATGGGATATGATTTTCCAGCTTTAGCTCTACTTAATGGATTCTCTTCTGGAGATGCAGGTATACCTAATGGTGGTAATAGAGTAGATAAAATTAGTAGTGGTGGAAATATTATTGATATCTCTAGAGTAGGAAATGCTACAAGAGGAGAGGATTATAAAACATATTTTTCTAAAGTAGGTAATGGTTTAGGAGAGTTAAATACATCTCGTTGGGTTATGGGGTGGATTGCTCGTACCTGTTGGGAGGGAGAGGGACCATATTATTCTATATCTACTCCTGATGGAAAAGAGGCTACAACAACTTTAAATATTGATGGAACTAACCAAACTGTTAGTATATACTATCTTCCTAGTGGAAAAATTTATGCTTATGTTTATAAAGATGGAGATAGAGAAAATTGGAGATATTTTTATCCAATAAATGGATCAGATAGAGCAGATAGCTCTCTAGAATCTTGGGGAGAGTTACAACAGCGAACAAATAGATATAGATCTAGCTGGCATAGTGATTATTTCTTATTAAAAACTGAACATTCTGATGGAGATGATACAACAAAATATTATGCAATGGATAGTGTAGTTGGACAAACAGGAAAAGATAAATATCTTATGGCTAAATATAGTTCCCAAGACCACGAATTAGTTAGAGATGCCCAAACTAATAGGGCTGGAGCGATTTGGTATTACGAAAAGATAAAAGAGAATGATGAATCTCGTGAGTGTGATACTCAGGAAGAAGCAATGATTCGTAACTTTCAATGGTTAATGTTTGAAAAGAAGATGGTTTTTACAATTCCAATGCGTTCCTATGTTCATAAATGGTTAGCATCTATAGACGTAGATTCTACAATTATGAATATTATCGAAGCAAATGGTATTCAAGGTATTGCGAATGCCCATAAAGGACCTGCAAATGGAGTTTGGAATATAAAAGGAGACGAAGGGTTAGATATTGGTACTCCTCAAGAGGGAACAGGAATAAACTATGGAACATCTTATGAATTAGGAGATTCTAGAGTTGTTGTTTTTATGAAGGAGGATGGAGAGTATGTTTTAGGACAGGGAGATACAGTTGATATTCCTACTGTTTATGATTTGATTTTAGGAGATTACAATGTTTTACCCAATATTGTAGGTAGTAATCTTGTACCAATAACAAAAATGGCTTTTATTGAAAATATGGATATAGCATCTGATTCTGATATAATTGGTGATAATAATAATGATATGTGGAAAAATAGAAATAAATTGTTTTCAATTATTGTAGCTCTAATAAGTAATCTACACGAAAGTAGTTATTATGATGCAAATGAAACAGGTTATAGTTATAATTATGCAGGAAAACATAAATATCCATTAAAAGTGATTAGAGATTTAATTTTTATGTTGGGACAACCTCTAGTTCGTCACTTCGAAACAGAGGGTGGGCGTTGGATTCCTCGTATGAATGATGAGAAAAATATCAATGAAGCTACAGCATACTTTGCACCAGCAGATAAGGGAGTTGACTATAGACCAAAAGAAAATTTACGTTCTGTAACTAATATATTAACAGAGAGTGAAGTTGGAAAAATAGATGGATTTATTCCATTAATTGCTAAAACCAAACTAGTTACTAAAGCTTTAAATTTTTTACAAGTAACAGGAAGAGATGAGGCTCCATATTTAGATAGAGATAAAACAAGTAATGATTATACAAATTGGGGAGCAAGACGTAAAATCTTTTATGGATTAGAACAGATATTAACATCAATTAAGACAACCGAGGGTATTGCTTCAAAAAGAGGATATTTTGATTTAACTCATTATAGTTGGTTTTTTCAAAAAGAGGAAAATGATTTAGATTTAGATATTATTTTAAATGAGTTAGTAGGTTCTGATTCTCTTAATAAAGGTATTGCAGTATTTGTTGATAATAGACCTAATAATGAAGATTGGGATAATTTTAATTTTGCGATAGAAACCTTGGCATCTCTGCTATCTAAAGATGGAGAGTATGGAGATAAATACTCAATATTAGATAATATGATAAAGATAGCTACTATTTTATTAGATAACGCAGAGGTTACTTCCAAACAACTTGTTGCATTAAGACACTCTTTAGGAGTATCATTAGCAGGTTACAGTCAAAATAAACATAAATGGATCTATCATACAGAGATAAAGGATATTTTAACGGTTCAACTACCAGAGATATTAACAGTTTTTAAAGGAAATTTTGAAAAGATACTTGTTATTATGATGGCTTTTACTCAAAAAGATGGATTAGTAGAGTATCTATTAAATACTTTATCTACGGAGAGTAGCTCAGAAGATATCTTAACAGAACTATATGATTTTCTAGATAGTGATTTAATTAGTAATTATCTTTCCCCATTTTGGAGAGATTTAGCAGATCTATTTTTAGATATCTCTAAAATGCTCAAAGAGGATGGAGAGTATCACGAGTGAAAATCATTGATTTTGAATATAAACATATTACAGAAGTTGTAAATATTGAATTTTCATCTTTCTCTTATGATGTTTGGGATAGAGAGGAGTTTAGCTCTCAAATAGAAGAGGATACAAACTATTGTAGAGTTGTTATAATCGAAAATAGAGTTGTTGCATTTATGATTGTCTCTTTTGTAACTGAAAACGTAGAGTTATTGAATATTGCTACTCATAAAAATTTCAGAAAAAAAGGTATAGCTAAACTATTAATGTATGATCTTTTAAGTTTTTCAAAAAAGATATATGCTGAAAAAATTCTACTAGAGGTAAAAAGAGAGAATATTCCTGCTATTAATTTTTATAAAAAATATAACTTTATAAAGATTTCAGAGAGAAACAATTACTATTCTGATGGTTCAGATGCTGATATTATGATGTTAAAACTTTAGAATAAGATTGGCATTTACAACATATATACATTTATTAAAAATTTGATCCATCTGTTTTTGTTCCTGGTGAGAAATAGGTACCACTACACTCTCCATCTGGCATCTCAACAGTTGGATCACAATGATGTCTATAGCTCATCTCGTTACCTAGTCCCAACTCTGGATATAGAACAGCACTTCCTTGTAAATTAGCAAAACTATCATCATATAACATAGAGTATATTGCAATATCATCATTTAAATTTTCTGGAGTTCCATTATCATAATTAATCGTAATAATATCCCCACTATTATTTAATGATAAAGATGGATATGTGGTTGTAATAACCGTAGAGCCTCCAAAATCTCCAGTTGGATTGCCTCCACCAAATATAACAATTGCTTTGTTTGGTCTTAAACGTAAATTATCTGGAAATTTAGCAATAATATTATCTGTTGTTTTACTATCTGTTAAATAAACTCCTGTTAAATCTATAATTTTATCAGAAATATTAACAATCTCTATAAATTCATCTTGTGTACCATCTTTTATACCATCTCCGTTTGCATCTCCACCAATTCCATTATCTCCAATTGATGGAGGCTTAGGTAGTAATTCATTAATTATTAAACTATTTTCTGTTGGAGCCACAACCTCCTCAACAACATCTTGAACATGAAAATTTAGGATATTAGAATCTATATTTTCATATTTTCCTTGTAGAGTATAATCTCCTGGTTCCCCAAAAAGAAGATCTCCAGCTTCAAAAATATAATCATCTGGATTAGCAGGAGTAAATGTCCAAACTAAATCTGTAATATCCTCTTCGTGGTCATTATAGATTGCTTTGGCTTTTACCTCTATTAAAGTTTCTCCAACAAATATATCTGCTCCATCTTCTAAGTTACTACTTATCTCTATGGATTCTAAAACTCCCTCTCTTTCTGTAACAGTAAAATTAACACTATTACTCTCTTTTCCATCATATTTTGCATGAAATGTATAAACTCCAGCAACAGAAGAGAAAACTTCATCATTGTTAATAGATATCTGAGTACCTGCTTCCTGAATCCAATTAACATCATTTGTAATATTTTTTTCATCTCCATTAGAGTATGTTCCAATAACAGAAAGCTTTACCTTTTCATCTATGTAAGCATTATCTTTAACGATAGAGAGCTTTATATTTGATAAACTGACATCCTCTGTGATAATTCCTACTTGATTACTATCAATATTCGTTAATTCTGAATAAACAGCAATTGAACCACTTTTTAAAATTGTTATTTTACCCTCAGAGCCAAAATGATTAGAAATTGTAGCAATTGATTCATCTGAACTATGCCAAGTAACAGATTCTGTCATATCTTGTTCATCTCCATTACCAAATACACCAACAGATTTTAATTGATAAGTTTCTCCAACAAAAAATTTACTAGGAGAACCTGCAACAGAAGTGATAAGTGATTGTAAGCCATTTTCTGAAACAACCCTTATCTGAATTGTATTACTCTTCATATCGTTGTGAGATGCAATAATTTGAGTAGTTCCAGATCTTACAGAAACAAATAATCCATCATTATCAATAACTGCTGCAGATTTATTACTAGATGACCAAGTTAAGCCAGTTATTGCTTTAGTAGTTCCATCTTTAAACTTTCCCTCTGCAAAAAAACGCATTTGAGCATTCTCTTTTATCTTATTATCACTATTTCCATTATGAGAAATAGTAATAGATAATAGATCATCTAAGCTGTTTTCTACAGGATCTTCTTCACAACCAATTATCAAAAATATGATAAAGAGTAGGTATATTAGTTTTGTAATCTTTGGAAATTTTGCTCTATTATTCATAATAATCTCCTAAATATTAGGCACATAGTATTATAAGATTAATTCTATTATTTGTCAACATACAAATAGCTTGATTCTCTTTACATAAAATTTTATATTTTATATTTTAAATATTTTTAACACATTCCATCATAATGTTTTACAAAATCAAAATATCTTTCAAACTTTAATGGACTCTTATCCATTTCAACAGTTGCATCACACTTATTTATACTTGGAATTACAGGCATAATCCAAAAACCAGAAGTAATAGTTGCATCAGATTGAAAAACATCAATATAAAGATGTACCGCTTTAACAACTGTAGATGCTCCCATAAGAACCCACATACCATCATCACCAATATATACATCTGTGCTATGATCTAACATTAATTTATCCATTTTTAAGGTTGAAAGTTTTTTTACTATTTTACTAAACCAACCTTTTGAATAAAACTTAGCTTCCTCTTTAAAATAATCAAATAATTTATAACTTATTAACCAATAGATTCTTAACTCTTCAACAGATGAGGTTTTTTTCAAGGCATCAACAAATTTATCAACATTAATATAGTTTCTTGTTATTCCTGCAATTATCTTATTTGTAGTATTAATTCCTTCAGTTTCAGAATAGTCATATCCTATCCCTTGTTTAAAAATATGTGTCGCTGTATTAGTAACAGTTTTTAAATTCAATAATCCAACCATATCATTTAAAGTTGCATCATCTTTTGATAATACAACTTTAATCATATTAAGATAACGATACTCTGCCATTTTATAAAACTTTTCATTCTCTTTGAGTTTTTCAAGAGTTGCTTTGATTTTTTCATCATCGAAACTTTCTAACTCTTTGTAGAGTTTAACAAGTTCCTTTTTCTCCTTTGAAGTAAGCTCAATCTCATTTTTTGTAATAAACTTATCATCTTCAACCATTTTGATAATATTAAGAACTTTTTTAAGAGCATCACCTTTAAACTTTGAAGCTTTAATTGAACACTCTTTTAGCTTTTTTAAAGAAGTTAAAAAAGAGTAATCTTTTATTTTAGTATAACTAGCATCTAAAAATTCAAGATTTTTAAGATTCTTTAGTACAGAAGCATCTTTCATTTTATTAAAAGCAATATCTAAAATTTTAAGATTTTCAAGATTCTCTAATGATGAGATATCTGAGATTTGATTTGATGGAATAATTAATGTTTCAAGATTTTTAAGGTTTTCTAAACCAGAAACATCACTAATCCTATTTGCATTTAATCTTAATTCCGTTAACTCTACTAAATCTTTTAATGGAGAGATATCTGAAATTTTATTTGATGAAAGATTAAGCTTTTTTAATCTTTTTAAGTTTGCTAGAGAGGTTACTCCATAAATTTTAACAGAGGTAAGTTTTAATATTTCAAGATCTTTAAACTCCTCTATAAATAGTATATCTTGAAGTTTCTTACTTGTAATTACTATTTTTGTAACTTTATTATCTTCTAAATGATAGTAAGCTCCAGGTTTATACTCAGACCAAACTTTTTTTGTATATTTTTTAAATTTTAATTTATAATCCTTTCCAACTTTTTCAATCTTTTCTAAATCAGTCATTCCATCTAAATTTGATTTCTCTTTTTTTACAACCTCTTTAGTGATATCTTCAGGACTTTTTGCTTCAGAATATCCTTTTCTAATTTTTTGTTTAACTAATTTATCAAACTCTTTTTTTGCTTTCTCTTCTGTGTCAAACTCTTTTGTTTTAGATGAACCATTTGCTCCAATTTTACCATATCTTATTGTAAATGAATTACCTTCTAAAATAATTTCCCAAAATTTTGATGACTTTGCATCTTCATACTCTAAATACTTTTTCATACCCCTCCTAAAAAATATATAATAACAATTTTTATAAATTAATTCAATAAGTTTTTAAACTTACTTTAAATTTGATAAGTTTTTTTGACTCTTATCTATATATTGCTTTTATTCAAAATTGTTTTCTATTTAATTTGATTAATCTACTTTTTATCGCTAAACCACTTATACAACGATGGAATAACCAACAGAGTTAAGATTGTAGATGTTATCAATCCACCGATAACAACAGTTGCCAATGGTTTTTGAACCTCACTACCAGTAGATGTAGAGAGGAGTAGGGGAATTAGTCCAAGTCCAGTTGTAAAAGCTGTCATAAGAACAGGTTTTATTCTTAATTTTGCTCCCTCTATAGATGCCAGATTAATATCCATACCATCAGAGACCAATTTGTTTAGATATGTGACAAGTACCATTCCATTCTCTAGGGCGATACCGAAGAGGGCGATAAATCCAACGGTTGCAGGGACAGAAAGATTTTGTCCACTTAGCCACAATGCAACAACTCCACCAACTAGGGCAAGAGGAATATTTAATAGGATTAATGTAGTATTTTTAATTGAGTTAAAGCTTAAAAATAGTAGTAGGGCAATAAGAAGTAGGGTGATTGGAATTACAACAGCCAATCTTTTATTTGCCTCT
>Ga0256827_10003091_pt1 | contig 10617 bp, 9 predicted proteins | sample CV84metaG_FD_185977 | JGI IMG/M metagenome (GOLD analysis project Ga0256827, IMG submission 185977) | Hydrothermal vent microbial communities from East Pacific Rise, Pacific Ocean - CV84 | ecosystem: Environmental > Aquatic > Marine > Hydrothermal vents | place: Pacific Ocean: East Pacific Rise...
GTCAGAGAGACAGTGTGCAAAATCATACATTGGGTAAATTGCCCACTCACCAGCTGTTCTAAAGTGATGTGTATGTCTTATACGGTACAGAAGTGGGTCACGAAGTTTCATATTTGCCGCAGACATATCAATTTTAGCTCTGAGGATATGTTCACCCTCTTTAAACTCACCCTTTTTCATTCTCTCAAAAAGATCTAGATTCTCTTCAACACTACGCTCGGCAAATTTACTACGTTTACCTGCTTCAGTAACAGTACCACGATACTCACGAATCTCCTCTTCACCAAGGCTATCAACATAGGCCTTACCCATTTTTATGAGTTGTACTGCATAGTCGTGGATTTTAGGAAAATAATCAGATGTAAAACGGACATTTCCTTCCCACTCATACCCTAGCCACTCTACTGCATCTTTAAGAGCTTCAACGTACTTCGTATCTTCTTTAGTTGGGTTTGTATCATCCATTCTAAGGTTACAGTGACCCTTATAATCTTTTGCAATACCAAAGTTGATAAATATAGATTTAGCATGTCCAATGTGTGGGAAACCATTTGGCTCTGGAGGAAATCGTGTCACAATTTCCTTGTACTTACCTGACTTTAAATCTTCTTCAACTATTGTACGTAAAAAATTTTTGCTTTCGTTCATTATGATTAAACCTTTTTGATTGTAAAACTTATATAAGAAAGGTATTTTACCTAATTAGAGCTAATAGATAAAAATGACTTAAGAGTAATTTTAAAAATTATACTTTAGAGTATAAATAAGTCCATCTTGGTACTCACTGCTACCGAGTTCATAAACAGCGTATCTATACTGAAGACCTGTTGTTATTTCACTTATAGGGTACCAATAAAGAGCTATTGCACCTTGAGTTCCTATGTTGTTGTCCTCTCTTGCAAAAGTGTGTTGGTTCCATTGAGAGAGTGAAAATTTCTGTTGTTTGAGAGAAAAATTGTACATAAAAACCCAGCCAGCCATATAGCCATTCATTCCACTAAAATAACTGCTTTCTTGGTAATGTAAACCAACAAAAGGTCGAATCCAAAACCCACTCTCTGTGGTTATTTTATAGGCAATCCCTAGAATTGGGTCGGTAGTGTAAAAATCTTTTGATTGAAGGGTAAAAGCTTGAAAGTAGAGGGATAAGTTCTCAACCACGTTGAGATTGAGTACGGGCTTAAAAGCAAGGCGAAGGTTACCTGCTGGTTCATCACTATAGCTTTTAGTTGGGTTTTCAATGTCAAAAAACATATAAAATTCACCCCATGTAAAGCCAGCCCCACCTTCAGCTTCTAAGTAGGCAAAGTCCTCTTGGTTTGTAGAGTTCTCAGTTTTTGATGTCCAGTCTAAATAGTTGATGCTAATATTTTTAAAAGAGTAGGTTGGTGTAAAGATATCAGTCGCGAAGAGATTTATAGATAAGGATAATAATAGAGTTAAAATTAATCTTTTCATAGATGAATTATAGCCTTTAAAGTTTAAAATAGTAAGATAATGAAAATAGTTAGAAGGTAATAATTTGAAACAAATTTACATAGCAGGACCCGATGTTTTTGAAAGGGACTCTATAGAGATAGGCAAGAAATACAGTAATTTATGTGAAAAATATGGTTTTATAGGGCATTACCCTCTAGATAATATGATTGATTTTAACCAAGATAAAAGAAAAATAGCACAAGATATATTTAAAGCAAATGAGCAACTTATAGATGAAAGTGACATAATCATTGCAAACTTAAATACCTTTCGAGGAAAAGAAGCAGATAGTGGTACCATTTGGGAGTGTGGTTATGCTTATGCTAAGGGTAAAAAAGTGTATGGCTATATGAAAAGCTGTAGGGACTACATTGCAGAATTTCCTGATGCCATAGAAGAAAATGGTATGTTCTTGGATGAGGAGGGAAGGTTTATAGAAGACTTTAACCACCCTATAAATCTCATGATAGCCTGTTCATCAGTAGAGATAGTAGAAGGTGGCTTTGAAGATGTTCTCAAGCTAATTGGGGAGTAGTATTGAGGTTTTTACTTCTATTTTTCTTCACTTTTACATTTTTAAATGCAGTTGCAACTTCTAAAACAGAGCAACTTGAGAAAGTCTCTTTGCAGTTACACTGGAAGTACCAGTTTGAATTTGCTGGTTTTATAGCAGCTAAAGAGAAGGGTTTTTATGAAGAAGTTGGGCTTGATGTAGAGCTAAAAGAGTATGAATATGGTATAGATATAGAGTCTGATGTCATCAACGGAAAGTCTCAATACGGTATATACAACTCTCAGAGTCTGGTTGATTACTTAAAGGGCAAACCTTTAAAACTTGTAGCATCATTTTTCAAACGTGCTGCATTAGTCTTGGTGACAACGCCCGATATTCAATCTCCTAAAGATTTGGTTGGAAAAACTATTATGGCAACAACTAAAGAGGATTTTATACTCAACTATAAACCATACTTCGATATGTATGGTGTTAATATAGATGACCTTATACTAGTTCCCCACACATACACCATAGATAAGTTTGTCGAGGGTAAAGTCTCAGCAATGACTGCTTTTGTCTCAAATGAAGTCAATAAGCTTACTGAAAAGGGTATAAGTTATAATATTTTAGACCCGAGTGATGATAACCTTTTTGTACTACAACTAGAGCTATTTACATCTACTAAAGAAGCTAATAATCATCCAGATAGAGTCCAGGCCTTTAAAAAAGCCTCCATTAAAGGGTGGGAGTATGCTCTAAAAAATCAAGAGGAAATAGCAAAAATTATTTATGATAAATACACTAAAATCGTACCGCTAAAGGGTATTATAGCAGAGGCAAAAGGAGTTGAAAAACTGATACTGCCATACTCTTATGATATTGGCTCAATTGACAAAAACTTTCTTCATAAACAGATAAATCTTTTTAAACAATATTACAACATTGGGCATGCTAAAAAGTTAGACAACTATATATTTCAAGAGCAAAAGAATAAACATAGAGTACTTCTCAGTGATGAAGAGAAAAAATATATTATGGATAATAGCTTCGTAGATGTTTGTCAACATCCAAACTTGTTTCCTATAGATGCTTATGTTGATGGGAAGCATACGGGAATAATTGGTGATATTTATACTCTTATATCTGAAAAAACAGGTTTAAACTTTAACATAATTCCTGTGAAGGATTATAAAGAGTTAAACTCTAAGGTAACAAAAAATGTGTGTAAAATGATCTCTATTTTACCAACGGATAACCATAGATATATAAATATGAGAATGTCAAAGCCTATTTTTAAAACATACTTTACACTTATAAGTGGTGTTGATAAATCTTTTGTTGTTCACTCTGATGAGTTAAGAGATAAAAAACTCATAGTAAGGTTTCAAGCACACAAAAACAAAATATTACAATACTATCCATATTTGAATATAGAAACAGAAGAGAATATGCATGCAATGATGCAAAAAGTACTCAAAGGAAAAGTCTATGCCGCAGTAGTAGCTAATGAAGCAGCGGATTATCTTATAGATAAATATGGTTACGGAAAACTTAAAATTAATGGATTTTTAGTCAAAGAGAATATGATAGAAGGGAGTGTAGCGGTTAATACAAATAGTCCAATCCTTCTTTCTATAATTGAAAAGACTTTAGACGATATTGACTCTCAGAGAATAAGTGAAATTATAAAAAGTTGGAGAATCACTCGCTATCATGAAAAAAGTAACTACACCTTAGCATTTATTATTTTGTCTATTGCCTTTTTAGTTTTAGGGCTACTGATTTATTATCAGAGAAAGTTACAAGCATCAAACATTGAACTTGCCTCAACAATTACAGAACTAAACCAAAAAGATAAACTTTTAACACACCAGTCAAAACAGGCTGTAATGGGTGAAATGATTAGTATGATTGCACATCAGTGGCGACAGCCTCTCTCCACAATAACACTACAAATATCAAATTTACAACTAGATAAGATGCTAAAAAAAGATGTTACTCCCCAAAGAATTGACAGCACGTTGAGTGAAATAAGCGATAGTATTATGTATCTATCACAAACTGTTGATGACTTTCAAACATATTTCGCTCCAAATAAAGAAAAAACAGAGATAAGTATTGTGGAGTTACTTCAAAGAGTAATAACCCTTGATATAGGAAGAGTTAAAGCATCTCAGGTGCAAATAAATGTTAATGTTGTTGAAGGCATAAGAGTCAACATATATACAAATGAGCTTATACAAGTTTTGTTAAATATTTTAAACAATGCTCTTGATGCCTTTGAAACTATTGATGAGGAAAGTAAATACATTAACATCACTGCTAGATTGGATAAAGAGTATCTCTACCTTTTAGTTGAAGATAATGCAGGGGGTGTAAAAGAGGAGTATCTAGGTAAACTGTTCGAACCATATTTTAGTACAAAGGGTAAAAATGGAACGGGTCTAGGTCTTTATATGTCTCAAATGATTATTCAAAAGCAATTTCAAGGAGATATTGATGTTGAAAGTTCTCAAAATAGAACCACTTTCAGTATTAAAATTTTAAGAGATTAAGTTAGGTTCTTTTTGACCATTGAGAGTACCAGAGGTATATTGAGCCCATCATTGTTGAAGCCTTCATCTATACAAGATTCACACTTGTCTCCGATGGGGCACTCATCATTCTCAAGTATCTCCTCTAAAGATTTTAAATCTTTTTCTCTAATGCATTTTGCAATGTCAGCAACACTTAAACCGTTACAAACACATATCTCAGTATCCAAATCTATCATTAAAAAAACTCCATTTCACCTTCAATATCATTCTCTGTACCATCTATAATGGCAACTATAGTACTAATGTCATTTATCATCGAAGCATGAAGTTCAAATGCCTTTTGTATCTCTTTAGACTCTATATTTTTTCTCCACATTCGTAAAACATATATAAAACTCTCTAGAAGTATAGAAATATCACTGACTCTGTCTAAAAACTCTTCATTATTACTGTTGAGTTTATTACCTAAGAGCATTATCTCAGATGTGAGTTGTTCGTACTCTTTATAAGTAGAGAGTGTATTTCCATAAGCTAAAAACATCTCTCCAAGAACTTTAAGATTTGAACTATTTAGATTTTTAGAGAGACTAATAAGCACAGAAGCACCACTAATATCTATCTCAAGTTCTTTTAACTCATTTAAATTATCATCAGAGAGCTGTGCCGATGAAAGGTTAGTATCTACTAGTACTAAGTCAGTATCTTTAGCAATTTGGGCTAGTTTAGAGTCTAAAATTCTAACAAGAGATTGAAGTTCACTGTTTTTATTGTTGAGTTCAGTGTTAGCAGTTTCTAGATTTTTTCTATATGTCTCAACTAAGTTCTCATTTATAATGGTTTTGGAGGCATTGTAGAGAACATTTTGAAGTGAGGTGAGATTTAAAGGTTTTATTATAAATTGATTTATACCAATATTGATAAATTTGAGTAGATTTTCAGAATCATTATATGCAGAGGTAATAATAATACATTGAGATGGATTTATCTCTTTTACATGTGTAATGAGTTCTAGCCCATCCATATTAGGCATTTTTATATCAGTAATTAATATATCAAAATTCTCTTCATGAAAAAGTTTAAGAGCCTCAACTCCATCACTCGCCATTTTAACAGACTTAAAAAGTGCACTTAAAAGCTCATTAGTATGGTACTGCAGCTCTTGGTCATCTTCTACATAGAGTATAGAGAGTGTTGAAGAGTACTTCAATATATCCGACATATTTATATTTTGCATACCTCATTCTAGACTAATTATGATTAAAAATTTCTTCGATGCTGTTTACAAATTACACGAAATCTACACACTTCTTATGTTATACTTTCCTCCAAAAAAGGATTTAAATGCGAAAAATATTATTTTTACTATTATCAACAACTATTATATTAATGTCAAACTCATTTCTTATGCCAGATGAAGCGTTTAAGCCTCATGCTGAGTTAAATAGCAAGATGCAGATAGAAGCTACTGTAAAAATAGCAGATGATATTTACCTCTATGAAAAGAAATTAAAATTAGAGTTAGTAGGTGATAGCGGTATCTCCATTAAAAAGATTGATTCTCCAAAGAGTGTTGATCATCACGGTGATATGGTCTATTTAGATTCACCATCATTTGTTGTTGAACTTCAAAAAGAGAATTCAGTCTCAGGTATTGTCAACGTGGTCTTTGAGCTTTTTTACCAAGGGTGTTCTGAGCAGGGCCTCTGTTATGAGCCTCTCTCTAAAGAGTTTAGTTTTGACATAGATACAGACAAACTTGAAATTGCACCTAAAAAACTAGAACTCAAAACATTAGATATGAAAAAACCAGAAACAACTCTTAACATGGCACCCGCTGTAGAAGTAGAAGAGACTAAAGAGCTCTCAGAGAGTGATGCAATTGCCGATACTATTAAGTCTGGAAATATCATTATTATACTCCTTACATTTTTAGGTTTTGGGCTTCTTCTTGCACTAACTCCATGTGTCTTTCCTATGATTCCTATCATCTCTGGGGTTATCATCTCTCAAGGTGAAGGTCTTACGACTAAAAAAGCCTTAGCACTCTCTATAGTCTATGTACTGGCTATGTCAGTGGCTTACACCATAGCAGGTGTTTTAGCTGGTCTTTTTGGAGCAAACCTCCAAGCAGCTCTGCAGACACCGTGGGTTATTTACTCTTTTTCAGGGGTTTTTGTAGCTCTTGCTTTTAGTATGTTTGGTTTTTATGAGTTAAAACTTCCAGATGCTTTAGTAACAAAAGTAAGTGGTGGCTCAAACCGTTCGGGTTATATTGGTGTGGCTATTATGGGCTTTTTATCGGCACTCATTGTTGGACCTTGTGTGGCGGCTCCGCTTGCTGGTGCACTTGTTTACATCGGTCAAACGGGTGATGCGGTTCTTGGTGGTATGGCTCTATTTTCTATGAGTATCGGTATGGGACTTCCTCTTATTGCTGTTGGTGTAAGTGCTGGGAAGTTCATGCCAAAACCAGGAGTATGGATGACAATGGTCTCAGCTATCTTTGGTGTGATGATGTTAGCAGTGGCTATATGGATGTTAGAGCGTGTAGCTGATCCTTATGTAACTATGCTTATGTATGCTATTCTTGGTTTAGGGTTTGCCATCTATCTAGGTGCATTAGAAAAAGGTGGGCATATCTTCAAAAAAAGTACAGCCATTGTCCTTTTTGCATACTCTTTAGCACTTCTTATGGGTGTTCTTGGTGGCTCAAAAAGTATGGCAAAACCGCTAGAGTTTTTAAAACCTCAAGCAGTAGCTTCCATTATCCAAACAGAAGCTGCTCATGCAGAGTTTGTAAAAGTTACTTCCATAGCCGAGCTTGATGCACTGCTTGAAAAAAATAAGGGTAAAAAGATTCTACTTGATTTTTATGCCGATTGGTGTACGGCTTGTAAAGAGCTAGAAGAGGTTACTTTTGCCAATGAAGATGTGAAAAATAAAATGGATGAGTTTGTGCTCATTCAAGCTGATGTTACCGCAAATGGGGAGAGTGAAAAAGCACTCAGCTCTAAGTATGGTGTTTTTGGACCCCCTGCAATTTTGTTTTTTGATGCAGACTCAAAACTCCAAAACTCTAAAACTATGATTGGTTTTACAGAACCAGATGAGTTTTTACAACACTTAAATAAGATATAGGAAAAACGATGAAAAAAGTACTTTTAACAATACTACTTCTGGTAAGTTCACTCTTTGGTGATTTACTCTGGCTAGATTATGACGATGCAGTAGCAAAGGCACAAAAAAGTAACAAAGTAGTTATGGTTATGCTGACGCAAAAAGGGTGTCCAGCTTGTGAGTATATGGAAGATATTGTCTTTGAAGATAAAAAAGTAGAAGCTGAACTTGCAAAAAACTTTTTAGTAGTTCATACCGACATCTATACAGGTTTTGTGGAAGATGGCATGACATATGCAGGGACACCAACATTTTACTTTTTAGATAAAAATGAAAAAACTTTAAAGAGATTTAGTGGGGGTTTAAATGTGAGAGATTTTACAGAGACTCTTAACCTTGTGAAGGCTAAGCTCTTAAAGTAAAAGTGAGTGGCTAGCGCATATTTGAACTAGCAACAAATGAAGCGAACATTTTTACATATTCGTTTTCATGGTCAGTTGCTAACTCTTGGGCTAAATCTTTGTCCGTAGAGTCTCTAAGAATTCTTTTAAAGATAGACTTTATCTCTTCTATATCATCTTTGTTTTTCATTCTTCTTCTCAGACCAACCACGTTGAGACCTTTTACAGTCGCACGATTTCCCTCTACTAGAGTAAACGGTGGCATGTCTTGGTTGACAAAAGAGGCTCCACCTACCATAACACCTGTTCCGAGTGTATTGTTAGCCTCAACAGTGCTTAAACCACCGATGATTACTCTCTCTTCACACTTAACATTCTCGTAGAGTCTTACTGCATTGGTAAGTATGCAGAAGTCACCCATTTTTACACCGCTTAAAATCTGAACATAACCCATAAGAAAGCTGTTCGCACCTATAACGATTTTTTTAGGGTTTTTGTTCTCATCGTCTTGCGAGCCAATCTGTACAAACTCACGAATATGTGTTTTCTCGCCTATACTAATTTTTGAGTTCTCATGACCTATAGAAGTAAAACTAAAGATTCTGACATCATTAGCCACGTTGAGCTTCCCTTTTAGAATAACATTAGACTCTAGCTTACATCCACCTGCGAGTGTAACATTTTTACCAATATGACAAAACGGGCCAATAACTACATCGTCGGCGATTGTTGCACCATCTTCTACTGTAACTGTTTCATGTATCATGCTATTTACTCGCTATCTCTAAGGTTATAAGACTATCTTCAATCGAAGCTAAAGAGCCTCTCTCACCTGTTTTTAGGTACTCTACAAAGGCTTGAAGCTCATCATGCAAGGCATCACTACGTTGAATGAAGCAGTTTCTTGTGCTGTGAGAGTTTCCATCTATGTTTATGTACTCGTTAAGTGATTGTGAAATAAGGTCAGCTTCAAAATACTGAATTGCTGCCTCTTTAGTTTTTCTACAAGCAACTATAATACTACGTTTACGAAATGGAGTGAACCAGTTTGTTGTAATATCTCCAACCACGTTACCCTCAAGTTCAAAGGCTAAAATGGCATTGTCTTCGTGTGTTTTATGAATCTTTTGAGACTTAAACACGGCAGACTTAACAATATTTTTACCCGTAATAAAGCGGATAAGGTCACTGTCATGCACAGAGAGGTCGGTTAATATCCCAACATCAGCAATGCGAGATGGAAATGAACCACTACGAGTGATGGAGATAGACAATATCTCGTGACCTTCTATCTCTTTTATAAGAGCTTTAACAACAGGGTTAAAACGCTCAATGTGACCTACACAGCTCTTAAGACCTTTGGCATTAACCACGTTGAGCATCTCTTGTGCATCTTCTACCGAAGAAGCGGCTGGCTTTTCTATGAAAATGTCTATGTTTTTAGCGGCACACTTAAGGGCTACTTCTTTATGTAAAAAAGTTGGAGTTACTATGATGACGGCATCGGGAGATGTCGCGGCTAACATAGCATCAACATCACTGAAAAACGGCTCACTAAACTCAGCACTCTTAACATGGTCACAAAGAGCGATAATATTCACACCATTCATCTGTTTTAAAATGCGGTAGTGGTTTTTCCCCATCGCACCAAGTCCAACTATTGCTATATTCATTCTACTAACCTTTGATTGCGTTTACTATAAAATCTTGCTGTGCTTCTGTGAGGTATGGGCTCATAGGAAGTGACATGATCTGTGTTGAGACCTCTTCACTCACTGGAAAGTCTCCCTCTTTGTAGCCTAAGTCTGTAAATGCTTCTTGAAGGTGCAGTGGCACTGGGTAGTGTACAGCCGTTGGAATCTCTTGTGCTGTAAGTTTTGCAACCATCGCCTCTCTATCTTTGACACGAATAGAGTACTGAGCGAAAACACTTGTATTTCCTTCTGCAATTTTAGGAGTGACTACTGGAGCATCTTCTAAGAGGTCGTTGTAACGTGAGCCTATCTCATCACGAGCAGTTACCTCTTTGTCGAAGTGTTTGAGTTTTACATTTAAAACTGCGGCTTGAACAGCGTCAAGACGACCATTTATACCGATGTATTTATGTTTGTAACGCTCATTTTGACCATGGTTCAGAAGCATTCTAATCTTAGTCGCTATCTCTTCATCGTTTGTAAAAATTGCACCACCATCGCCATAAGCACCAAGAGGTTTAGATGGGAAAAATGAGGTACAGCCGATTGTAGAGAGGTTACAAGACTTTTTGCCATTGTATGTAGCTCCAAAACTTTGACAAGCATCTTCTATAACAGGGATTGAGTGCTTTGCAGCTATCTCGTTAATCGCTTCCATGTCTGCACACTGACCATAAAGTGAAACTGGCATAATAGCCTTCGTTCTGTCCGTAATTGCCGCTTCTATAAGTTTAGGGTCTATGTTGTAACTCTCTTCTTGAATGTCCACAAAAACAGACTTAGCCCCTAAAAATGCGATAACCTCAGCCGTAGCTATAAAAGTAAAAGGAGTCGTAATAACCTCATCGCCAGCACCAATGCCAAGAGCCATAAGAGAGAGGAGTAGGGCGTCA
>Ga0256827_10003092_pt1 | contig 10616 bp, 8 predicted proteins | sample CV84metaG_FD_185977 | JGI IMG/M metagenome (GOLD analysis project Ga0256827, IMG submission 185977) | Hydrothermal vent microbial communities from East Pacific Rise, Pacific Ocean - CV84 | ecosystem: Environmental > Aquatic > Marine > Hydrothermal vents | place: Pacific Ocean: East Pacific Rise...
TCATTCCTAATAATCCGGCAATTATCATCCAAAATGTAGCACCTGGGCCTCCAACTGTAATAGCAATAGCAACACCGGCAATATTACCTAAACCAACTGTTGCCGACAAAGCTGTTGCCAATGCCTGAAAATGTGATACTTCTCCTTCATCGCCAGGTTTGTCGAATTTTCCTTGAACTAATTCAATTGAATGTTTAAATCCTCGAACATTAATAAATTTCATTCTTATAGTAAAAAATATAGCTCCTAAAACCAACCATACAACTATAAAAGGTATAGTTTTTTTAGATTTTTCTACTTTGTAATAGTCCTTACCATCTACTTTTATTATATTATCTTTTTTAAGTTCTATTTTCGTTTCGTTTACCTTATATAAGTCGGCTGATGCACTAACTAAATATATTCTATCACCATCTTCATATATTGTATCACCATCTTCAACTAAAATTGTAAACTCATTAATGTTATATGCCGTTCCATCTTTATGATGAATCTCATCTGAGCCAATTACCCAATATGGTGTGCCATTTTCGTGATAGACAACAGGATCGTATATACCAAAATAAGAAAATGGATCCCAAAAAAGTATTTCTGACATACCATCAACAAATGGCTCAAAAACATCATTTATTTTTTCGCTCATTGTTTTTTCTTGCAATGTTTCAGCTAAGCCTAAGGTATCTGTGCCTTGCTTATATTCATCTTTATTATTTTGTGACATTATGTTATCAGACACATCTTGCAACGTATCAACAACTTGAGATTTTACATTATTGTTCTTATTTAAAGTATCGGTTGTTACAGTAGGCTCCTGAGCATACGAAATATTAAAAACAATTAAACTTAGTAATATTAATAAATAAGGTTTTTTAATCATAATTATTTTTTTAAAGAAGACGTAAAATTAATAATTATTTTTAAAAATGCTGTTTTTCAGATAAAATAATGTACAATAATATAAAATATCATTAATTACTGAATTGCTAAATAAGGAATGTGGAAATTGTAAAGTATTACAAATTAAGCGCCTAAAAAAACTTTCGCCCTAATTTACAAAGTAAGCTAATTAAGATAAATTAAACTAATTTTTATCATAAAAAATGAAAAAATAATTGCGTAATAGATATTATAAATATATTTTTGCCGGCTAAATAATGACAGTAAAAAATTAATCTATATTAAATTGAAAACATGGAGAATATAATTTATTATTTGCCACTTGCGGGACTAATTGGAATTATCTTTATGATAATTAAATCGGCCTGGGTAAAAAAGCAAGAAGTTGGAACAGAGAAAATGACAACTATTGCAAAAAACATTGCAGACGGAGCAATGGCTTTTTTGAAAGCAGAATACAAAGTGCTTTCTATATTTGTAATTGCAGTTGCAGTTCTTTTAATATTTAAAGGAAACTCAGAAGCATCATCGCATGCATTTGTAGCAATTTCTTTTGTTGTTGGAGCTTTAATGTCTGCTTTAGCAGGATTTATAGGAATGCGTATTGCAACAAAAGCAAATGTTAGAACAACAAACGCAGCAAGAACATCACTAAACAAAGCACTTGAAGTAGCTTTTTCGGGTGGTGCTGTAATGGGCTTAGGTGTTGTTTCTCTTGGTGTTATTGGACTTAGTGTTCTATTTATCGCATATAGTGCATTTTTTGGCACAGATACTAAAGAAGGTTTAACCACTGTATTAAATGTAATTTCCGGATTTTCATTAGGAGCATCATCTATTGCACTTTTTGCACGTGTTGGTGGTGGTATTTATACAAAAGCTGCTGATGTTGGTGCCGACCTTGTAGGGAAAGTTGAAGCAGGAATACCAGAAGATCATCCATTAAACCCAGCTACTATTGCTGATAATGTTGGTGATAACGTAGGTGATGTTGCAGGTATGGGAGCAGATTTATTTGAATCTTTTGTTGGTTCTATAATTGCCACAATGGTTCTTGGAGCTGTGTTTTTTAATTTAGATGCTTTTGCAGATTTTAAACTTGGTGCAGTATTATTACCTTTAGCTTTAGCAGCCGCAGGTATTATAGTTTCTGTTTTTGGAACTTTCTTTGTAAAAGTTAAAGAAGGTGGAAATCCACAAACTGCTTTAAATATTGGAGAATTTCTTTCTGCAGGTATAATGATAGTAGTATCATATTTTATGATAACACAATTTTTACCAGAAACATGGATATTAGAAGATGGAACTGAATATACATCAATGGGTGTATTTATTGCGACAATAGTTGGTTTAGTTGCCGGTTTAGGTGTTGGTAAAATTACAGAATACTATACAGGAACAGGAACAAAACCAGTTATGAGTATTGTTAAACAATCTGTTACAGGTCCTGCAACAAACATTATTGCTGGTTTAGGTGTTGGTATGATGAGTACAGCAATTCCAATTTTATTAATTGCTGCTGCAATTATACTTTCTTTCTACTTTGCAGGATTATATGGTATTGCAATAGCTGCTGTTGGTATGTTAGCAAACACAGGTATCCAATTAGCTGTTGATGCTTACGGTCCAATTTCTGATAATGCTGGTGGTATTGCTGAAATGGCAGATTTACCAAAAGAGGTTCGAGAAAGAACTGACAAACTTGATGCTGTAGGAAATACAACTGCTGCTATTGGTAAAGGATTTGCAATTGCTTCAGCTGCATTAACTGCCTTGGCTTTATTCTCTGCATTTATGCAACAGGCTCATATCGATAGTATTGATATTGCAAAATCTACTGTAATGGCTGGTTTATTTGTTGGTGGTATGTTACCATTTGTTTTCTCAGCACTTTCGATGAATGCTGTAGGTCGTGCTGCAATGGCAATGATTGAAGAAGTTCGTCGTCAGTTTAAAGAAATACCTGCATTAAAAGATGCATTAGGAATAATGAGAAAGTATGATGCAGACTTATCTAAAGCTACCGATGAAGAAAAAGCAATTTTTGACAAAGCTGATGGTGTTGCTGAATATGAAAAATGTGTTGCTATTTCAACACAAGCTTCTATTAAAGAAATGGTTTTACCTGGTTTATTAGCAATAATTACTCCGGTAGCAGTTGGTTTCTTAGGTGGACCTGAGATGCTTGGTGGTTTATTAGCTGGTGTAACTGTAACAGGTGTTTTGATGGCTATTTTCCAATCTAATGCCGGTGGTGCATGGGATAACGCAAAAAAAATGGTTGAAGAAGGTTTTGAACATGATGGTGTTCATTACGGAAAAGGTTCTGAACCACATAAAGCAGCTGTAGTTGGTGATACTGTTGGTGATCCATTTAAAGATACTTCAGGTCCATCATTAAATATACTTTTAAAATTAATGTCTGTAGTTGCTTTAGTAATTGCTCCTACTTTATACCAAATATGGGGTAGTGATGCAGAAGCTGCTACTACTATTATTAAAACTGAAACTGAAACAAAAACAGTTAATACTATTAATAAAGACTCGTCAGCAGATAGTCCAAAATCTTCTGACAGTTTAATTGTTAACAGAGATGTTATGACAATTGCAGATGCTAACAATCCTACTGATTTTGAGTTGAAACACACTCCAGAAATTAGTTTTAGCGATGCTAAAGAAGATGGTTCTGTTGATGTATCTGTTAAAATAGGATCAAATGGAATTGTTCATCCTAATACTGAAGATCATTGGATTGACTATGTTAAGATAACTGTTAAAGGTGAAAACGATGAAGAAGTTGTTCAGTTTAAATATACAAACGATGCAAACTCAACATTTGGACCTTATAATATTAAAAGAATAAATAAAGGTGATAGTGTTACAGCTGAAATTGGTTGTAACAAACATGGAATTTGGTCTAATTCAGTAGTTTTTGAGTAAAACTAAATTTTCAATAAAATCTAAAAGCCCGTATTTATTACGGGCTTTTTTTATGAATAATATCATTTTAAATCTTTAGTCCTTAAGCTATCTTTACATTATAATTATTAATGTAAAAGATGAAAACCAAAGGGAAAGATAATAAACCACATATTGGTATTTACGGTAGAAGTAACAACGGGAAAAGTTCTATCATAAATTCTTTATCGGAGCAAGATATTGCAATAGTTTCTGATATTGCAGGAACAACAACCGATTTAGTTAAAAAATCTTTTGAGATAACAGATTTTGGACCTATTATTTTAATCGACACTGCCGGAATTGATGATGAAGGCGAGCTTGGTAAAAAACGAATTTCTAAAACAATTGAATCAATAAAATTAATAGATTTAGCAATTCTAGTAATCGCAAATAATAAGTTTGGAGATTATGAAACAAAACTTATTGACAAATTTAATTCATTAAATATCAAATACATTATAGTTCACAATAAATCTGATATCAATACAATTAATAATGAGACTACAAAAAAAATAAGACAATACTACAATTATGAAATAATAAATTACAGCACAATAACAAACAAAAACAAAGAATTACTAATTAAAAAAATAAAATCAGCAATTCCAGAAAAATCTTATAAAACACCTTCCTTATTAGGCGATATTATATCTTATGGTGATATAGTATTACTGATAACTCCTATTGATGCAGAAGCTCCTGCTGGCAGATTAATTTTACCTCAAGTACAAACAATTAGAGATATTTTAGATAATGATGCTGTTTCAATAGTTTTAAAAGAAAAAGAAGTTGATGCTTTTTTAAAGCAAACCAAGATTAAACCGGCATTAGTAATTACTGATAGTCAGATATTTTTAAAAGCCGATGCTTCAATACCAAAAGAAATACCACTAACAAGTTTTAGCACTATTTTGGCAAGGCATAAAGGCGATTTTACTGAATATATAAAAGGAACTCCAAAAATTTCTGAGCTTAAAAATGGAGACAGAGTTCTTATACTTGAATCTTGTTCTCATCATGTATCTTGCGATGATATTGGAAGAGTGAAAATACCAAGATGGATTTCAAAATTTACAGGTAAAAAATTAGAATTTGATATTATTGCAGGTTTAGACAAAATAGAAAGAAACATTACTGACTATTCTCTTATTGTACAATGTGGCGGTTGTGTTGTTACAAGAAAACAACTTTTTAATCGCCTAAAAGAAGCAAAAGAAGCAAATATCCCTATCACAAACTACGGAATGGCTATTGCATATGTGCAAGGAATATATAATAGAGCTATTGCTCCTTTTGTAGATATATCAAGTAAATCAGGGAATTACCTTTAATCTTTTATTGTAAAAAACATCTTTTATTTATAATTAATCTTGATAAAGATAAAAATTTGTTTTATCTTCGCACTAAATAAAGTATCTAAGTACTTAGATAATTAAATAAATAATTATGGCAAAAGTTGTAGTTTTAGGTGCAGGAATCTCAGGACATACTGCAGTAGCATTTCTAAAAAAAAAATTAGGAAAAAAGCATGAAGTTGTAATGATTTCACCCAACAGTTATTACCAATGGGTACCATCAAATATTTGGGTTGGTATTGGACAAATGAGTATAGACCAAGTTAGGTTCAAGCTTGACAAGATATACCGCAAATGGGGTATTGATTATAAGCAAGCTAAAGCAGTATCAATACATCCAGAAGGAAACGCTGAAATTTCTAAAGGATTTGTAACAGTAGAATATGTTGTTGGCGACAAACAAGGCGAGCAAGAAAAAGTTGATTTTGATTACCTTGTTAATGCCACAGGTCCAAAATTAAATTTTGAAGCAACCGAAGGTTTAGGTCCACAAGCAGGAAATACTGTTTCGGTTTGTTCTTACGACCACGCTGCACATGCTTGGGAAGAATTGCAAAAATCTTTACAAAAAATGGAGCAAGGTGAACATCAAACATTTTTGATTGGAACTGGTCATGCAATGGCAACATGCCAAGGAGCTGCTTTTGAATATGCACTAAATATTGCTTTTGAAGTAAAACAAAGAAAACTAGAACATCTTGCTGATATTGTTTGGATTACAAACGAATATGAACTTGGTGACTTTGGTATGGGTGGAGCTTTTGTTAAACGTGGTGGTTATGTTACGCCAACAAAAGTCTTTGCAGAATCAATTTTAGCAGAATACGGAATTCGTTGGATAAAACAAGCTGGTGTAAATAAAGTAGAAAAAGACAAGGTTCATTACGAAACATTAGCAGGAGAATATTTAACACAAGAATTTGATTTTGCTATGTTAATTCCTGGCTTTGCAGGTGCGGGTATAAAAGCTTTTAACAAAGAAGGTAAAGATATGACTGACGTACTATTCAAACCAAATGGTTTTATGACTGTTGATGCAGATTACACTCAAAAACCTTTTGAAGAATGGGAAGCTTCCGATTGGCCTGAAACTTATGATAATCCTACATATAAAAATATTTTTGCAGCCGGTATCGCCTTTGCACCTCCACACACAATGTCAAAACCAATGAAATCGGCAAACGGAACACCAATCTTCCCTGCTCCACCAAGAACGGGAATGCCTTCTGGTGTAATTGGAAAAGTAATTGCTTTGAATGTTGTTAATATGATAAAGAAAGGAACAACAGAACATAAACACAAGGCCAGTATGAGTAGAATGGCAGCTGCATGTATTGTTTCTGCAGGTTATGGTATAAGAAAAGGTAAAGCAGCAACAATGACTGTTTCACCTATTGTTCCAGACTGGGATAAATTCCCAGAATGGGGACGAGATATTAATGCAACAGTTGGTGTTGTTGGTTTATCAGGACACTGGATTAAATTATTTTTACATTATATGTTTATGCATAAAGCAAAAGGTTATCCATTTTGGTGGTTATTACCTGAATAGAAAATCAGCATAAATAATTAATTAATTTTTAATAAAAAATCATGGAAAATACAGATAAAGTACGAAATTATAAAGATGAATATTATCCTCCAATACCTACCAAAATGACAAAATTTTGGAGAACTTGTTTTATATATCAGATTTTTATGTTCTTTAAATTGAACTATAAAATTATGATTATGGTTGTAAAAGGGCACTCATAACTTTATAAACATACCTAATTACTTATAATGTTTTTTTAGTCCTTCCATTACTTCGTAAACGGCAGGGCAAGTAAAAGTATTCTTAACGCTCAGGTTTAAAACCTGATAAAATCTTTTTCTATCGGTGTGCGGATATTCTCTGCACGCCTTTGGTCTAACATCATAAATAAAACAATAGTTATCCTCCATTAAAAATGGGCATGGTATTTTACTAAAAATATAATCGTTATCTTCGTCTATAACAAGATACTGCTCTATAAATTTATCAGTAGTAAGTTTCAAAAACTTTGATATTCTTTCAATATCTTTTTCGGTAATTCGTGGACCAAGACCTTTGCAACAATAAGCACAATCTAAACAATCAATTTTCTCAAAAACTTCATTATGAAGTTGTAAAACAATTTTATCTAAATCTTTAGGTTTTTTATTTTTTAGATTTTTTGAAAAGCGTTTGTTTTCCTTTTCTTTTTGCTTTGCCAAGCTTTGTAATTTTTCGTAATCAATCACAACTTAATTAGTTTTATATAAATACAAAGGATGTTTTTCATTGTATTTTCTTATATACAAAAATATTTTTTGTTTCTTTTCTCGTTTTTTTAATGATGTGTACTCATTAAAAAGTTCTTCGTCGTTTGCTAAAAGTATCTCTAAGTTTTTATAGTTATAATCGTAAATTATTCCATACTCAAAACTTATCATAAAAGTATGGGCTTCTTTTGTTTCGTATCGTGTTGTACCCATTCCATTAGAGTAATAACTATTCATAAATGGATCACTAGCATACTCCCTCATAACAGTAACATTTGCAACGTATTGAGATATCGAAGCAACCATCGGAATTCTAAAGAATTCTCCAGAACTATTTTTATATAATGTTCCATTCTGAGAATATCCCCAAATATTTATTTTCTTTATTTTCTGGCGTTCACCTTGTTTGTTATAATATTCTATATATTCCTGTTTACACAGCTTTTTAAAAAACTCAACATCTTTTAACGGAAGATTTGTAATAATAGAGTTAATGTTTATTGGAGATAAATATCTAACAGAATTAAAGTCAATATAAATTCCATCTTCAAATTTAAAATTTGTAGTAATTAAAACAGAATCTTTAGTTTGAGAGAATATGTTTGAGAAAACAAATATCCCCAAGAGTAAAATTAGTTTATTTCTCATAAAGTATTTTTTTACACTTTAGTGCAAAAATAATACAAATTAGAATGATATTGAATATTGTTGGTTATTATCTGAATTTTCCACAGAAGCACCAACTGTATCCTGCTGTTCTTCAAGGGTTTCATTTTCTTGTTTTTCATTCTTTCGATAAACATATTCAACACCAAATTCAGCAGACATTGTTCTTTTATCATTATCTGGTAGATTTGAAAAATGATTCTCAATCTCGTTCCACAATAATTGTATTAATTTATCTACCTCAGGCCTTAATTCAGAAATATCATTATTACATCGTTGGTAATTTTCTTGTAATTGTTTTTGAAAAATCCTAGTAGTAACAAACTTTTCAAAATGAACATTAACTAATGCAATTGTTGGATTTGTAATTGGGTTGCTGCCTTGTAATATTCTTTCTTTTTCGCCTGCAATTAACCTAGAACCAACTTCTATTAGCTCGTTTTCGTTCTTAAAACTAGGTACTTTAATTGTTTCTTTTGTAAAACCATAAAACTTTAAAATATCCTTGCTTAGCTCACCTCTTATAACTGCCATATTCATTACTTGTATAAAGTGCGAAACGTATGTCTTTGCTTTCTTATACAAATCAGAATAATCCTTTTGCTTAGATACTTGATGCCTTAATGCTTCTTTCTGAAGCATTATACGTTTTTCTAATTCTGGATATAAAGTTTTTATTCGTTGAACTGTACCCATAGAATATGGAAGTTTAAAAACAGGTAATTCTTCTGCTTTATCTAAAGCAATTCTTAAAGCTCTTACTCTCTTTGTATCAGTATTAGGCAATCTTCTATAAGGCATATTATATAGTTTAAGGTTATGCTTTTATTTATAAATTTATTAACTTTCGATAACAAAATTATAGCATAACTCAATATGTTTTATGGCTTTATGCAAAAGATATAAACAATCGCGTGTTTATAATACGAAGTATAGATTATATAACAAAAAAGACCGCCATTCGGCAGCCTTAATATATTATAGATAAGTTATTTATTCCTTAATAAATGTTTCTTTGTAAGTTGCTTTTCTATCGAATAACCAGTATTTGCCTTCAAACTCATAATCATAATTTGTATTATCAGATAAAGCATATCTTTCTACTTGATAAGTAATATAAAATTGGAATATTCCATAATTACAATCACCATTTTCAGTAACAATATACATAAACTCTGTTTTAGCTGTAGAAGATAAATCTGTATTTTCTTCTCCAGTAACCATTTGAGTAGGAATACTTATTTCATTACTAAATCTGTTAAAAACAAAATCTACAGATAATCCACTAACATTAGCCAACTTGGTTATTTTAACCTTATAGTTTGTGTTTCTATCTGCTCTTAAATCAGTTGTAATACCTTCGTCAAAATCGTAGGTTGGATGATAATAACTATCATTAGGATCAGAATAAATTTTATAAACTCCACCAATATCTAAATTACCTTCTAATTTCTCTCTTCTTGTTTGATAAGAAATCCTTGTACCAGAAGCAGTTTCTGTCCAAGCTAACATACTATTCTTAACAGCAATTGAGATTGATTTTTTCCCTACATTACCTTCAGCATCTGTTGCAGAATAAGTAATTGTATAATTACCATCTCTACCAACAAAGCCTTCAACTCCATCAGTTACTTTAGACCCTGTTGGGAAAGTATATGTTCCATCAGAAGCAACTTCTCTATCATTATAAAACGTTAAATCATTTGTAATTACAATACTTGATGTGATATCACCATCTACATTATCAGAAGCTGTTGCAGTTGGTAGAGTATAATACTCTTGTAACACCCAAGTTTGAGAAGTTTCTGTATCACCTTCGAAAAAAATTCGTGGTGGAGTATCGTCTTTACTACAGCTATAGAATAAAACAATAAAGCTAATTATCAGACTAAAGAATGTATATTTCTTCATAGTATTAAAAATTTCGTTATTTACAAATTTAGAAAAACGCTTACAAATATCCAAATAATTGTAAGTAAATCAAAAATAAAAACGCATTTTATTAATTTTTATTGCGTTTTTTTCTGTTCTTTTAAAACTTTTACGAGCTTTCCATTTTTAAAAAGAGCATCGTATAAAACTTCTCCTTGTTTAGAATAATACATTAAATGCCCATGTTTTACACCGTTTTTATATTCTGTTACAGTATTTAATGGACCCGAAGGATACCATTCTAACCACCTGCCATGTGGTTCGGTATTTTTATAATGCTCTTCGCGAGTTTTTGCTCCATGATTATCATAATAATACCAAACTTTATCTTTTTTCCCATCAGTAAAGAAACCTGTAATATTTACTTTTCCATCTTCGAACCAAGTTGTATATTCTCCTACATAAACGGAATCTAATTTTGTTTCGTATAAACGTTTGTTCCCATTTTTATACCAATATGTTGCAGTACTATCTTGTACTCCGTTTTTATAATTTATTATATATTTTGGATTTGCATTATCA
>Ga0256827_10003093_pt1 | contig 10615 bp, 5 predicted proteins | sample CV84metaG_FD_185977 | JGI IMG/M metagenome (GOLD analysis project Ga0256827, IMG submission 185977) | Hydrothermal vent microbial communities from East Pacific Rise, Pacific Ocean - CV84 | ecosystem: Environmental > Aquatic > Marine > Hydrothermal vents | place: Pacific Ocean: East Pacific Rise...
CAGGGCAAAAGGGTTGAGGGTCCCTCAAGGATAAAGCTGACCTTATTCCCCTTACCGAGCTGCTGTTCAAAACTGGCGCACTCTTGATGTGAAAAGGTGAAGTTGCGCCAGATCCCTTGGGTTAGATGTTGGGATTTCGTTGGTCTGCCAACGGTGGTTATTCTGGGTATAGATTTTATCGCATTAAAATCATAAATATCGACATTGCTATCTATCTCAGCAAGAGAGACATTCCATTCACCGTATTTTTCGATCGTGGCCGACACCCGGTTGATGGGATAAAGATTCAATTTTACCGACTTGATGATGGCATTGTCTGGCATGGTCTCCAGAGGGAATGTCATCAGTGCAATACACTCCCCTTTGGTGGTATCAATTCCGCTGAACAGGGAGTTGCGGCCAAAGTGAGATTTATTATTTTTGATCTTTTCTCCCAGATACCCGGTTTCGGCTGCGATGGGGTGAAGGGTTTTGTTTAATTCGTCTCGATCTGGTGCGGTCATCACCCGAATATAGGGGGCAAAGGCCGATTTGAGACCGGTACTGCGGTCGACGGCACGAATACGGTAGTAGTAGAGTCGGGAACTCTGCAGACAGGTATCGGTATAGGAGAGCGATTTAATAATCGCCAATAGATTACCTCTGTTGCATGGCGCTTTATATTTTGTACTGCGGTAGAGTTCGAAATAAATTTCATCTTTCTGTGCGGGATAATCCCAGCAGAGTTCAATATTACTCGCCTCGACTGCGCCAAGCTGAAAGGAGTCGGGACGGTTCAGAGGGTTTTCATTGGCATAGTTTGGGACTTCCTTAAGTGCTGACAGCAATGCCGGAATATGTTCATTGATATGTTCCGTCATGGTGTTCAGATAGTCGGAAATATTCTGTGTTCCAACTTCCACAACGGTGCCGATAATTCCTTTTGAATAATAATATTCCCGGCCACTCCCACTGATCAGACTTGCTGGCGGTTTGCCCTGATGAATGCCGTATTCCCGCCCCGACACTTTACGAATCTCTTCGGCCATATTGGCGCAGAGGACGTTCATGTCGGTTGTGTCGATAGTATTTTCATGGCGAAAATTATGGGCCGGGAAAAATACATTGCCCTGCGAGTGGTAATCGAGGGCAATCGTAATGTTTTGATGGTTATCAACAAAGTTCTTCAGCGCCTGGGTTTCCGGTTCTGAAAAAGGTTGTGGGCCAGAATAGACATTGGAGGATGGGTTGTTGTTCTTTCTAAATCCTACCGAGAAATTACGGTTCAGATCGACCCCGATACTTCCATCAGCATTCTCCCGGCGATTTTTTCTCCAGAAAGAGAAGTGGTTGCGGGAGTATTCCAGCCCATCGGGATTGGCACAGGGAACCATATAGAGGGTGGAGCGTTTAAAAGCCTCTTGAATCCGTGGATCATAATGGATTCCATCAACGCAATGACGGGCAAAAGAAATTGCCAGCTCAATTCCGATGTACTCCCGGGCATGAATAGTTCCGGTGTAAAAAAGGGCCGGTTTTTCATCGGCAGTAAGAATATCACCGCTGATTGTGACCAGAATAATTTCACGTTTTTCCCAGGTTTCACCAATCGTTTCAACCCGGACGTGTTGCGGGTGCTGTTGAGCCAGTACAAAAAAGAAATCAACAGTATTCTGGTATGAATGATAAAGGTGCTTCATATTTGTTATTTTCTCTACCTCTAACTTTTATATGGTAAAGCTGCCGCTGATATTGTCGAAACGTTTTTTGCCAATTCCATCTACGTCAAGCAGCTGGTTAACAGAAGTAAAGGTTTTAATTTTCTCCCGGTGAGTTACGATTTTTTCGGCTAAAACTTCACCTACACCATGAACCACAAGCAGTTCCTCCGGAGTCACGGCATTTAAATTGAGTTGCACCCGGACGTTTTCCCGCCAGATAGCCAACAGACGATCATCGACCCAGTCGAGGGCCTTCAAAGCTTCAAGAGAGGTGATTGAGTTGTTTTGCAGAAAAGTAAACAGTTTTGCCGCCATCTCCTCTTCCATTCCATAGAGTGCCATCAAATCTGTGAGGGTCGCCTGGGGGAGATAGAGGTTTTGTCCTGCGGGCTCTGTTGGTGAGGGTTCCTCCCCCTTTGCTGCCTCTTCCAGAACCTGGTTCGGTAACTGACTCTCCTCGCGGATAATGTAGTCCGTGAAATCATATTCCTCCGGGTAATCAGAAGGGGCTGACATCTCGGTTCTGTCCATAGGGAATGGATTGTCTGCTTTGTTGATATAAGTTGCTCCATCGGCCGAGGGGGTATATGGGCTGAAGGAGAGATGGCGCATTGTTCTGAGCAGGTTGGGGTTGATCTTGCCCAATTCCTCCCAGCTGTAGAGGGGAATATGGGGCATTGGGAAATAGCCGTTGGAAAAGTCCCACATCAGATATTGACCAATCCAGTCACGGACATACGGGAAAGCAGCAAATGCTGTTGCGCATTCCAGGATATAGTACTTGCCATTATGTTCAGCAATGTCACAGGCCCAGTATTCGGCCTTGGCCGCTTTACTCGATTGTACCGCTAATTCCAGGGCCCCCATATCCACCCCTTCATAACTCATCGTTCCCCCTTGACTGGTATTGGTGATCCACTGATCTTTTCCGGCCTGGCGCCAGAAAGCACAGATAGGTTTGTGACCAATCAGCATCACGCGAATATCGGCTTTGAGAGGGATACAATCCTGAATATAGTGGGGACGGTACTTTGTCTTTTGTAGCAGGGTGGTTGCTTCTTCTCTGGAATCAACCTTATGGACAAAGTATCCACCATAATTGGAGGGGCCGTAGGAGCGTTTGATGATTTTAGGGTATGAGCAGGATTGTAGGTAGTTAAACCCCTCATCCAGATCGTAAAAAATCTCTGTTTTGGGGTGGGAAAGATGGTGTTTTTCACAAAACAGGGTCACATTTTCTTTTGATTTGTTGGGAAATTGAGTTTCCAGTGAGGGAACAAATCGTACCCCCGGAAGGGCTTTGTCGATTTTACGAAATGTTTCGTATGCCGTTGCCGGGATATTGCCAATCAGGATGTCGATCTTTTTCTTCTTGATCTCTCTGATCAGGCGATCGGCATCTTTTTTCCAATGGTAGGTGACGGTTTCAATTTTATCTGGCCACCCTTTGAAGTTGGACTGGTGAAAAAATTGGAGGACATAGTCCATATACAGCAGGCCGATTTTTGGTAATTTCATGGTTTTCCCTGTCTATTTATGAGTACTGGTTCTTCGATCGATTAATTCGATAATTTTTTCAATTTTTTTCCGGTTAAAATCTAAACCAAGGGCTTCCTGATCAGGAGTTGCGAATGCCGGGATGCCATTGACTTCCAGTACCACATATTCTCCCCGTTCCCGGTCGTAGATAATATCAACCCCGGCAATATCAAGGTTTACTGCTTTTGCCGCTTGAACCGCGAGACCGGCGAGATCTTCATTGAGTTCACGCAAAAAAACGCTGCCACCGGAGGTCACATTGGTGCGCCAATCCCCCTTTTTTGCGCGGCGACCGTAACAGCTAATCGCTTCACCGTCAACAACGTCCACCCGGTAGTCGGTCCCGTCATAATCAAGAAACTTTTCGATGTAAAAAAAGCGGATATCCAGTTGATTTAAAAACGGGAGGATTTTATCCAGATCGTTTTCTGATTCGATCAATGTCATCCCGATACCACCCCAGCCATCAACTGGTTTATAGACGACTTTAGAGTTCCATTTGTTGAGCGCTTCCCGTAGTTTTTCTGATTCGTCACGGTGGCAGAGGTAAAAGTCGGTCCTTGGAACATCAGCTTCCCTGAGGGAAATATTGGTTTTCATCTTATCCTCAGAAATAGAAAACCCCTTAAAGCTGTTGACAATCGGGATATGGATATCGAGTAGTTCGTAGAGATAGATCTGGTACATACTCTGGTCACCGGCATTGTAAGAAAAGAACAGGTCCAGATTATCCATCTGTACACCTTTGCAGAAAATTCCATCATTATGGACATCTGCATAGCGGAGGTTCAGATCTGTAACAACTTCAATTTCGCGCTCTTTTAATCCCGCAACCAGTTTCTCCTCAATGATATTTCCACCACTATTCTGATACATCCACAGGCCGACAGTTCGATTTTTCATAGCATCAGTCCTCCCGAACAAGGTATAAATTCTGTTGATGAAATAACAAGAGATCAGACACCAGAGAAATGCGTTCTGTAAAACTACCTTTCAAGGCTCGTTCATCAACGGTATGGTCGTTATCTCCAAATGGGCCGAATCCATCTAGTGTGACAACTCCGGCACTGGCAGTAATATTTGCATCACTTCCACCGCCACGAGATTCAGTTAATACTGATATTTTGGCGATCTCCCTGATTTTTTCAACAAAAGCTGCCTGCTTCGAATTAGGCTCCATAACGTCTCGCTGGAGACGGCCGGAGAGTCGGGCAGAGGTTCCCGGGATGGTTGCTTCAGCTACAATTCTATTTAGACCGGCTAGTAGCCGTTCTCTTTCCGGCCCGGAGGTGAAGCGCATTTCCACAACCAATGATGCTGATGGAGAGATTGTATTGGCCCCAATTCCCCCCTGAATTTTACCAACATTGACGGTCGAACCTTTGGTCAGGTCGGTCATTGCAACCAGTTTCTGTAGTTTATGCGTGGCCTCAAGGTTGGCATCAATCCCTTCACGATAGTTATTTCCGGCGTGAGCTGCTTGTCCGGTTATAGCGATTGTCCAGGTTCCGACCCCTTTTCGGCCGATTACCAGTTCCATTGCCGGGCCTGCAGCTTCAAACACCATAATGTAGTCGTAATCAGTGCAGAGTTCAGATGTTAAGGGGGAGGAATCATCACTTCCGGTTTCTTCATCAGAAACACAGAAAAAATCGATATTTTCAATTTTTTTATTAGCGAGATAAACATTTCTCAGGGCTTCCAGGGCAACAATCAGCCCCCCCTTCATATCGCAAACCCCGGGGCCATAAACCCACTCTTCATCTCCACGGTAAACCTCAAATTGCCCCGGGGGGAAAACCGTATCCAAATGACCAAGCAGCAGGATTTTTTGTCCTGCTACGGTAGGTGAGTAAAAAAGCCGATGATCCCCGATCATTTCACGGGTGAAGCGGCGCTGTTTCATCCCCAGATTTTCACACCAGCCACAGAGTTGTTTGCCGACCGCATCAACCCCGGGTTTATTGGTGGTAAAGGAGTTAATTTTAACCAGAGTTTCGAGATCTTTAAAAAATGCCACGGTGTCTCTCCAATAGGTTTATCTTTACCGCCAGCCTCCTAATAATCAACGATTCAATATTGCATAACTTCACTGATTAATACAAAAAGAAAGCATCAAATTTTATAAAAGTCCGGAACGGGAACCCACTAATATTCCACACCTCATTGTAGAATATTCTGCAAGAACAGTAGAAAAATTATCTGTAACTTTTTAAGTTATTGATTCTATTGATATAAAAAATTGGCATGAAGGTTGATATCGGTTTGTTAACAGTCAACGGTGAGCTGAGTGAAAAACAGATGGTTTATTGACAGCAGATAGGTGACCTGTTAGGTTGTATATTATAAACCGAATGGTCTGTTTTTTTTCAGGAGACGGTTATGGCAACTAAAGGTGAACGAACTCGCGAAAAAATATTGGCTGAGGCAAGGCTTCTATTTAAGCAAAAAGGTTTTGGTGCAACGACAATCAATGATCTTCTTGATGCATCTGGAACAACCAAAGGGAACCTCTATTTTCACTTTGCTGATAAGGAGGCTGTTGCCCTGGAAGTTCTTCGGCGTGAGCAGCAATCCTTCTATGGCTTTCTTGAACAGGTTTTCAGTGGAAGGCCGGCGGCGGCCGGGCTGGATCATTTTTTTCACCAAGCGCTGGAAAAACATCGTCAACAAGGTTTTGTCGGTGGTTGCTTGTTTGGTAATACGGCACTCGAAGCCAGTGACACGGCTCCCCTTTTCGCTGGTCTGGTTCGAGATGTTTTTGCCGAATGGATAAGGGTGTTTGAAGAAAGAATTGCCGCAGCACAGGTCACTGAAGAAATCCGTACCGATATTTTGCCCGGCGATCTGGCAGAGATGGCGGTGGCAACAATTGAGGGGGGAATTATGCAGTCACGGTTGCAAAAATCAGCAGTTCCGCTGCAGCGCTCTCTGGAGACATTGAGAAGAGTTCTGGAGTTGAAGCTGATTTCTGAATGTTCTGCAGGTTGATCTTGGCCGATCTGATGATTTGTCAATCTATTCATGGGGGTGGAGTGAAGCTCTCGACAAGGGAAAATCATGCGCGGTCGTACTCCTAAAATTATTATTCTCACGGTTATTGTTGTTCTGATCGGTAGTTTTTTCATCTTTGATCTGGGTCAATATCTGACTGTGAGCTATCTCAAAAGTCAACAGCAGGTATTTAATGACTATTACCAAGCCAACCGTTTTTCGACCCTGCTGATCTATTTTATGCTCTATATCCTGGTGACAGCACTCTCTCTTCCGGGGGCGACGGTAATGACTCTTGCCGGAGGGGCACTGTTCGGCCTCTGGACAGCAGTAGTGGTGGTCAGCTTTGCCAGCAGTATCGGGGCAACCCTTGCATTTCTGGTTTCGCGCTTTCTGTTGCGCGACTGGGTGCAGACAAAGTTTGGTGACAAGTTGCAGGCAATCAATGATGGGATAGAAAAAGAGGGGGCTTTTTATCTGTTTTCCCTCCGTCTGGTGCCCCTGTTTCCCTTCTTTGTCATCAACCTGCTGATGGGATTGACACCGCTCAAAACTTCTCTTTACTACCTGGTCAGTCAAGTGGGGATGTTGGCGGGAACCTTTGTTTATGTCAATGCCGGGACCCAGATCGGCCAACTTGAAAGTGCCGGCGGGATTCTCTCCTCCGGATTGCTGATCTCCTTTGCTCTGTTGGGGATCTTCCCGCTCCTGGCGAAACGTCTTCTTGCCGTTTTTCAGGCTCGTAAAGTCTTTGCTGGTTACAATAAGCCAGAGAAATTTGATTACAATCTGGTGGTGTTGGGTGCGGGGAGTGGTGGTTTGGTCAGCTCCTATATTGCTGCAGCGGTTAAAGCAAAGGTGGCGCTGATTGAAAAGGACCAAATGGGGGGTGACTGCCTCAATACCGGTTGCGTCCCAAGTAAAGCCCTGCTACGCAGTGCCAAGATGTTGTCTTATGCGAAGCGGGCGAAAGAGTTTGGTTTTGAAAAGACTGAAGTTGATTTTGATTTTGCCACGGTGATGGAGCGGGTCCAGCAGAAAATCGCTCAGGTTGAGCCACACGATTCAATAGAACGTTATACCGAACTTGGTGTTGAGGTGTTTGAGGGAGAGGCAAAAATTACTTCACCGTGGACAGTTGAAGTCAACGGGAGAACTTTGACAACCCGAAGCGTTATTATTGCCACCGGAGCCACCCCTTTTATTCCATCAATCAAGGGGCTGGATAAGATTGATTACCTGACTTCAGATACTTTGTGGAACCTGCGTGAGCTGCCGAAGCGGCTGGTGGTTCTTGGCGGTGGGCCGATCGGCAGTGAAATGGCTCAGGCTTTTGCCCGGCTGGGCAGCCAGGTTAGTCAGATTGAGCGGGGGCAGCAGGTATTATCGCGTGAAGATCCCGAGGTGGGTGAATTTATCCGACAGAAATTTATCGAGGAGGGGGTTCAGGTTCTCACTGAACATCAGGCACAGGAGGTCTGTACCGAGTCGGGGCGAAACTGGCTGGTCTGTGACCATCATGGCGTGCAGGTTGAAATTGAATTTGATCAGCTGCTGATTGCGGTGGGACGCAAAGCCAATGTAACCGGTTTTGGTCTAGAGGAGCTGGGGATCAAAATCAGCCAACGTGGAACAATTGCCACCGATCCATTTTTGCGAACCAATTCCCCGAATATTTTCTGTGCCGGGGACGTTGCTGGACCTTATCAATTTACCCACACTGCGGCACATCAGGCCTGGTATGCTGCAGTTAACTCCCTATTTGGAACCTTTAAAAAATTCAAGGTTGATTACCGGGTGATCCCCTGGTGTACGTTTACCGACGCTGAAGTGGCCAGAGTAGGCCTTAACGAAACCGAAGCACAACAACAGAATATCGCGTATGAGGTGACCCGTTATGGGATTGATGATCTGGATCGCGCGATTGTGGACAGTGAAGATTATGGCTGGGTCAAGGTCCTGACCAAGCCGGGTTCCGATAAAATTCTCGGTGTAACGATTGTCGGGACCCATGCCGGTGATCTGCTGGCCGAATATGTTCTGGCGATGAAGTACAAGCTGGGTTTGAATAAAATCCTCGGGACAATTCACACTTATCCGACCCTGGCCGAAATGAACAAGATGACAGCGGGGGAATGGAAGCGGGCCCACACTCCGGAAAAATTTTTAGCCTGGTTAGAAAAGTATCATAGTTGGAGAAGGGGTTAGTTTAAGCTGAACACTGTTAAAAAGATCAGGAGGAGGGACAGCCATTTTGAACTTGTCCAGAGAGAGAAGGAGAGCTACAGCACTCCCTCCATATCCAGGCGGAAAAAATCGCGGGCTTTTAACTTTTCCTCTCCGCTCATTCGGGTTGGGGCTGTCCCCGGAGCAAAGACTTCATAGTAAGCTTTTTCACTGTCTTCCGGCAGGAGTAAACCGTCCTTCTTATTGATTGGATGAAATTCAATGGTGTCGGGAATACGGAAGTTTTCCACTGGATATTGTTTTTCCGCTTCTTCCATAAAACTGACCCAGGCCGGAGCAGCTGCCCGCGAACCGGTCTCATTTTTCCCCAGAGGCCGTTCTTGGTCATAACCAACCCAGGAGACACACGCCAGCTGCGGAATAAAGCCGATATACCAGGCATCTTTTAAATCATTGGTGGTTCCGGTTTTGCCCGCAGAGGGTCGCCCTATCGCTTTAGCACGCCATCCGGTCCCTTCCCGAACCACACTCTCCAAAATATTAGTGATCAGGTAGGCGGTTTCGGGGGAGATGACCCGGCGTGGCGGTTTGCGGATCAGTCGCTGGTCCGCTGCCATCCCGTTGACAAAATCTGCAGGGTCGATTGATTCAAGAATCCGCCCATTACGATCCCGAATCCGGGTGATATAGGTTGGCGGAATCAGAATCCCGCCATTGGCAAAAACCGTATACGCCGTCAGCATCTCCAGTGGGGTAACAGCTGTTGACCCAAGTGCCATTGACAGGTCACGTTGTAGCGGCGTTTCGATGCCGAGTTTTTTGGCATAGTTGGCGGCATAGTTAACCCCGATATCCTCAAGAATTTTGATTGTAACAACATTTCTTGAGTGAGCCAGGGCGAAGCGAAAGCGGGTTGGACCATAAAACTTCTGCTCATAATTTCTAGGTTTCCACTCTTCCAGTTTTCCCGTATCGACTTTCTTATTTTCGTAGATTAATGGTGTATCGAGAATAATTCTGGCCGGGGTATAACCCCGATCGAGAGCCGCGGCATAGATAATTGGTTTAATTGCTGATCCGGGGAGTCGTTTGGCCTGGATAGCCCGGTTAAACTGACTCTCTTTAAAATCATAGCCCCCAACCATCGCTTTGATCTGGCCGCTGAAGGGGTCTACGGCAACCAGTGCCCCCTGGGCAAGAGGAACCTGTTCCAGAGCGAGTTTTATCTCTTTCGATTTGAGGTCTAAAACTTTAACATCAATCAATGAACCAAGAGGAAATTGTGTCTGTTTCCCTTTTTCGGCGTTTCCCGATGGGGGGATATCGGCCTTAACAACAGAGATTGGCGCCGCCCATTTAGACTCTTTGATTGAAATAGAACCATCTCTAGAACCAACCTTACAGAGGAGTTGCCCCCCTTTTTGTCCGACAATGATTGCCTGAGTATAATCACCGGCTTTTAATGGATTGGCAGTAAACAGTTTTTGCTGGTCGAGTAAAAATTCTATCTGAGCCGTTTCATCGAGAACCTGCTGGGTGCCTCGATAGCCACGTCGTTTATCATGTGCCCGGAGATTATTTTTAACTGCCTGCTGAGCAATCTTCTGCATCGGCAGGTTGATGCTGGTTTCAACTTCCAGCCCACCAGTATAGAGGAGTTCTTCGCCGAATCGCTCTTCCAGATAACGCCGTACCTGTTCGTTGAAATAGGCGGTGACATCAAGCAGATTATTCAGGCGTGGCTTGATGATTACTTTTTCTGCTGCTGCCTGGGTATATTCCTCCGGGGTGATATATCCCTCCTTGACCATCCGCCCGAGGACATATTTTTGTCGTTCCATCGCTCTCTGGTAATGACGGTAGGGGGAGTAGCGGCTGGGAGCCTGAGGGAGTCCGGCCATAATCGCCGATTCCGCTAAAGTTAAATCTTCGACATTTTTATCGAAATAGTTTTCTGCTGCCGCTTCAACTCCATAAGCACGATGCCCAAGGTAGATCTGATTCAGATAGAGGTAGAGAATTTCCTGTTTGGTCAGTGCTTTTTCCATCCGCCAGGCTAGAATTGCCTCTTTAAATTTACGGGTAAAGGTCCGTTCAGAGGTTAGCAGCAGCTTTTTGGCCACCTGCTGGGTGATGGTGCTTCCCCCCTGGGCGATCCCTCCGGCCTTTACATTTTTTAGTGCGGCCCGAAAAAT
>Ga0256827_10003095_pt1 | contig 10612 bp, 8 predicted proteins | sample CV84metaG_FD_185977 | JGI IMG/M metagenome (GOLD analysis project Ga0256827, IMG submission 185977) | Hydrothermal vent microbial communities from East Pacific Rise, Pacific Ocean - CV84 | ecosystem: Environmental > Aquatic > Marine > Hydrothermal vents | place: Pacific Ocean: East Pacific Rise...
CTATTATCCCTTTATCTTTAATCAAACGAGCAATCATTAAAAATGTTATAGTATTTTGGTTTAGAAAAGAGGAAATCTCAATAGGTCGAAAACGTTGACAATCAATACCTGAACCTGGAATTACTTCAGCAATATCTTTTTTAATCAATTTACTATCAATAAAAAGCTGAAAGTCATGCTTATTTTGAAAAAAAACTTTACCTGAAAATCTAAAAACAATACGATATAAAATCTGAGCAACTTTATAAACCAATTTCTTTTTTAAAAAGATTGTTCCTAGTCCAGATACATTATTAATAGATGGAATATCCAGTAAGGTTGCTATAAATGTACCATATATATTTGGCTTGATTGTATAATGTAAAACAATATCAGGTTTTATATTTTTATAAATTTTATAAAAACTTTTTATTTGATATAATTCTTTTAATACATTTGTACTATCATTGTCTAAAGGTAAATCAACCCATTTAAACCCTTCTTTTTGTAATTTATCGGAATAAACATCGTAAGGAGATAAAGCTATAACCTTAAAACCTTTTTTTCTTAGACTTTTCATTAAATTTAAACGAAAATTATAAATATTCCATGATGTATTTAATACAATTAATACAGTCTTCATCTAAATACTTTTCTTTGTTTAATTAAAATAAAGTATATTAAACTAGCAAATAAAATATAATAATATCTACTAGTAAAAATATCATGATATATTCCATAAATATAAATTATACTAAACAAATAAATAAATATATTTGACTTTATTATCTTTTTAGACAGATAAAGAAAATATATATTTAAAGAAAAAAACATTATTGTTCCTAATACTCCTAAACATGCTAAAAGCCGTATGTAAGTGTTATGTAACTCATGTCCTGTTGAAGTATGAAAAACATCTCCTCCAAAACCAATACCAATAAGAGGATTATTAAAAAAAATCTCTTTACCTTCTCTATTATTTATAATACGAAAGGTGTCTTGTGTTTCTATATCTTCAGCAAATAGAAAATTTGCTACTCGTGAAAATTGAGGAAAATACTCAATAAGATTTTTTACAGATGATTCAAAAGTTAAAGGGTTAAAACTAATAATAGCCATGATAAAAAAAGATATAAAAACACTCTTTTTCAATTTATGCATATAATTATATGCATATATAAAAATAACTAATTGAATTAATACCAATGTAATTAGTCCACTTTTTGATGCTGTGGCAAGCATTGGAATATATAGTAAAAAAACAAATAAATTTATGGAGTAAATACTTTTAAAACTATTATTCTTTATATAACTTATTATTATTAAAATAATAGGAGAAAGTATAAGAAAAAAAGCCAATTGATTTGGCTTTACAAATAATCCAGTTAATTTGAGGTAACTACCTAGATGCATAAATAAATAGATATAAGGTACTATAATAGCATTAACTATTATAGAAAACTGTATACTTTTAGTTACTTTGTTTACATCTATTTGATTTATTAACAAAATAAAGATAATAATAATCACATAAAAATATATAAAAGCAACTTTATCTGCAACTAAAAATAATTCGGAGAAATTATATAATGAAAAACTAATATGAAGGATACTTTCAAATATATATAATATTAAAAATATTGTAAATATTAATATTACTTTCTTTTGAAAATAATTTATTTTTTTTGTCTTAATTAATAAGTAAAATAATAATAATATTAAAAAAATATCAGATAAAGTTATCCCTTTAATAACCAATACTGGCATAAAATATGTTAGAAAAAAAGCTGTAAATAAAACTAGTATCATTCTATATTTCCTTCAAAAAAATCATTAATATTTATATAAAGTTTTTTTAATAGTTTACTATCACACACCATATCATCAAAAGTGCTATTATGAAAATTAAAAGTCACCTTTGTAATTTTTTTATTTCTTTCTATAAAGTCAAAAATTATTTTTTCAGCTTTTAATACATCATAGTCTGATTCCATCAATAATGGTCCATCCATTACGACCAATGGTATTTCCTGCACACTTGATTGCTTTTCTTTGTTAAAATTATATAGATAATAATTATGACCCGTACCACATCTAAACCCAACTAAATCCTGATAACCAAAAGTAGAGTCAAATTTAATATCTAACTCTTCAAGTATATCAAGAGTCTCTTTAACTGAATAGTGCAATATATGTTGTCTTGCTTTGTCTATCTTATTGTCTATAACTTTCTCTAGTATATCTATCTCTTTTTTAAATTGCTTCTTTTCAAAGGGTGTGCTATAGCTAGGGTGTAGTCCTATAGTGTAGTTATTATCTCTAGCCAGTTTGAAGATACCTTGAAGTTTATCATCATAAATACTATAAAAATTATCATATTTTGTTTTTCCACCACTCATAAAGTATATACTTTTTTCTTTTGACTTGTTTTCTAATAGTAGCCAATCAAAAGTATCATAGGTATCTTTTTTAGTTATCTTTACTTGTAAGTATTGTTTTACGAGATTAAAAACCTTTGATACCTTTTTCTCTTTTATCGCAACTCTAGCTAAAGCTCTTGAAAACTTATAAAAAGATGGATATTTTCTAATAGCATCTATATCATGAGTCATACTATAGATAGTTTTTATATTCAAATCATTAAAACCCAATTGCTTTAGAAACATATACACTATATGATCTACAACAGGTATCTTATAAAGTTTATGTTTTACCAAAAACTGTTCAGATGATTTCATCCTTTGATGATGATCTAACTGCGATTGGTTAGCATGATACTCTTCATATCGTGAAATATGAAAAAATATCGTTTCTATCATATCAAATTGTATTTCTCTCTTTACAATAAAATGTTTTTTTTCACTTTTATCTCGTTCTACTGAATACAAACTCATTTCATCTTGTAAATACTCATTTGCTATCAAATCATGACTATTAATAGGATTGTCAGAGAAGATTAACCTTTGGGGTTTGATATAAAATATATTATCAATCTTTTTATCTTGATAATATATCTTCTGTATAAATGATTGGTTATCGTTTAAAGGATTAAAAACTAGTTCAATCTTTTTTTCTTTTACAAAATAATGAGAAAAGATGTAATTAAAAATATATTCTATCTTATTTTTATATGTAGCATTATCATAAAAAATTGCTATTTTATCCATTTTTCCAACTTTTTAAAAGGTGTATTAATTCTAAAAATTTATTATCAAATTTGTATATCTTATTATAGGCTACTTGTTCTGTTCCAAAAGCTCGAACAAATCGTTCAACTGGCTCTATCATACTACCTTCAAAATCAAACTTATCTACAAAGCTGGAACACTCTTGTATCGCTTCCCATATCAAAAAACTTGTAGCTCCACTATTTCTAAAGTCTGGGTTTGCTCCTCCCCACATATAGTAGGCACTCTGTTCATCCCATATAACATATATACCTGCATGTATATTATCTTCTTCATCAACTGCTAGATATATTTGTCCTTGGTTTCTTGAGTTTATTTCATCATGAAGTTTTGAAATAAATTCTAAACTATACGGTGTTTTTTTATTTTGTCTTTGAAATGTTAAACTATTTACTTCATAAAAAGCTTCTATATTACTATTTTTTATAACTTTTACTTTTTTTGTAGCTTTTTTAATATCTGTTCTAATGTTAGAACGAAAATTTAGCAATAGGTCTTTATTATTTTTAATATTTTGTAAAACATATGTATATTGTGTTGTTTGCTTATACCCTTTCCAGTAAAATGGTAACCAATTTGACACACTATAATGAAATCTTTGCATAAAATAAATAACATCAGGTAGCTGTTCTATCAATTCATTCATCACTTCCTTTTCAAAAGAAAGTTTACTTGCAAGTTTTTGATTTTTAGGATAATCAAGCCAACAACCCATCACCTGTGTCTGTTTTGGCATTTTTATGAGGGTAAAGACCTTAGATGCTTTTGTTGTTGAAAATGGCATAGCACCTTTTATCTTTCCATCTTTTGTTTTAGAAAAAACTACATCCCAATTTCTATCTGTGACAGTATCAATCCACCACCACTCTAAAAATATAGGGATATAATCTATACTTTCACAAAATGATTTATAAAGCTTTTGATTTTTAGTCATCTTGAGTTTCCTTATATTTTTTTACTCGCTCTTCTATCATAGCTAACTCTTTTTCTATTCTTTCATCCCAAGTGGTAACTAAACTACTTATAGTTTTTTGTGAATTATTTATAATGGTGGATAAATCTTTATCTAAGATATTATGTATCTTTTGTGCTATTTTTTCACCTGTATCATCTTCATCTACAACTAAGGCATTTACCCCATCTTTTAGATACTTACCTGTATCTCCTGCACTTTTAGTAGCGATAAGCTTACCTGCATACATAGTTTCCCATAAGCCATTGCCCAAGTTACTAAAGTCATACATGTAAAGAGATATATCTATAGTTTTTAATCTCTCTACATACTCTTCTCTTGCTAATGAACCTAAAAATACTATATTTTTCTCTATACCTTTATCTATAACTATTTGTTTCAGTTTGTCTAAGTCTGGACCATTCCCAAAAAAGTATAATTCTATATCTAGTTTATATTGTTTAACCAAAATTTCTACTACATTTAAAGCGATATCTTGTCTCTTCCACCAACTTAGTCTTGCTATATATGAGAGTTTGATTTTTTGTGTAGAATTTATGACAGTTATAGGTTTAATACTAAGTAACTTATCTCTAAATTCTCTATCTATACCATTGAACATCATAAAAAACTCACTCTTTGGTTTAGCATAATCTACAAGTATGTTGTGTTGTGTTCCATCTTGGGTGGATATAAAAAGATTTCCAGCATATTTGGTAGCTAAGTATTCAAATATGAATCGTGTATATATTGGAAAGTATTTTTTCTCTTTTATATACTTAGGGCTGAAAGCTCCAAACATACGACTTACAGAAAATATATCAAAATTTTTCCCCAAAAAACTACTAATCATAGAATAATTTGCCATACCATAAATGGCATCACATGTTTGTTTTGATAAGTGTTTTTTTCCTAATATATAAGCATACGGCAAAGCAAATATCCTAAAGATATATTGGTTTGATATAGATAACTTTTTTAACTCTATAACCGAACCATTAGGAAAGTTGATACTTTTTTCTATCTCTTTGTTTATGATGATACTATAAAATCTATGCGCACTGGAACTTCCAAGAGCTTGATAAAAGTTATAAACTGCTGGCATACCTTTTGGGGTTTCTCCATCTAGAAGCCATGGTTTTAACCCAGTAAACATATCTCCTATTATAAAAAAATTCATATTTAATCCATTATTTATTCAAAATAATTCATTATAGTATATCCACCATTTTGTAGATATTGATCTTTTGTCATAAGCTTTAAATCAGACTCCATCATATCATTTACAAGTTCTTCTAATTCATATTCTCTTTTCCAACCAAGCTTTTTTTCTGCTTTTGTCGGATTACCAATAAGTAAATCTACTTCTGTAGGTCTAAAATAGGACGGATCAACATTAATAATTTCTTTTCCTATCTTCAGCTGATGCTTTTCATTTTTACAAGATTTAATATAGCCTTTTTCATTAACACCTTCACCTTTAAAGTCTATTTCTATACCAACATATGAAAATGCCATTTTTACAAAATCTCTAACAGTCGTAGTCTTACCAGTTGCTATAACCCAGTCTTCTGGCTTGTCTGCTTGAAGTATCATCCACATCATCTTTACATAGTCTTTAGCATGTCCCCAATCTCTTTTTGCATTTAAGTTTCCAAGATATATCTTATTTTGTAAACCTAATGCTATTTTTGCAACTGCTCTAGTAATCTTTCTAGTAACAAATGTCTCTCCTCTTACTGGACTTTCATGATTAAATAGTATTCCATTGCATGCAAACATGCCGTATGCTTCCCTATAGTTTACGGTTATCCAGTAAGCATACATCTTAGCTACAGCATAAGGGCTTCTTGGATAAAATGGCGTTGTTTCACTTTGTGGTACTTCTTGTACTTTTCCATATAATTCTGAAGTACTTGCTTGATAAATTTTAGTCTTTTTAGTAAGTCCTAGAAGCTTAACAGCTTCCAAAATTCTAAGTGTTCCAGTTCCATCAGCATTAGCTACATATTCAGGCATTTCAAATGATACCGCAACATGACTCATTGCAGCAAGATTATATATCTCATCAGGTTGTACTTCTTGTATAATTCTAGTCAAATTCATACTATCAGTCATATCCCCAAAATGTAAAAATAAATTAACATTTTCTTCATGTTCATCTATATATAAGTGATCTATTCTATCAGTATTAAATAAACTTGCTCTTCTCTTAATCCCGTGTACTTCATAACCTTTGTTTAATAAAAACTCTGCTAAATAACTTCCATCTTGTCCTGTTATACCAGTAATTAATGCTTTTTTCTTCATTTTTATTTTTCCTCTTTTAAATATATTTTAATTTGTTGACATATATATATAATTTCTTCATCTTTTAATTCATAATATGTGGGCAAGGTTATTCCGTTATTATATATTTTGGTAGCTATTTCAAAATCATACTCTATATCAGTTTTTTTAAGATATGGCATCTTATTCATTGGTACAAATATTCGTCTACTATCAATCCCCTTATCTTTTAAATATTGTACTAATTTATCTATATTTATATTATCCTTAAATACCATGGAATAAAGCCAATTTACAGATTTAGTATCTAATAACTCTTTTTGAGTTACTGTGATATCAGATAATTCTTTATCATACAAATCTTTTATTATTTTTCTTCTCTGTAAAAAAACTTCAATCTGTTCTAGCTGTGCTAAACCAATTGCAGCTTGAACATTTGTCATTCTGTAGTTATAACCTACAACCTCATGATAATATTTTCTAGTAGGATGCATTCCATGATTTTTTAATATTTTTATTTGTTCATAGATTTTTTTATCATTTGTACAAATAGCACCACCTTCTCCAGTTGTAATAATTTTATTTCCAAAAAAACTAAATACTCCAATATCACCTACAGTACCTAATTTACTAGTTTTACTTGTTGCTCCAAATGCTTCTGCATTATCCTCAACTAATTTTATATTATATTTATTACTTATCTTTTTAATCTCTTCTATGTTAGAACTATATCCATACAAATGAACAGCAATAATAGCTTTAGTCTTTGATGTAATCAATGTTTCCAATTTATTTGTATCTATTCCCCAAGTATCCTCTTCAATATCAATAAAAACTGGCTTAGCACCAACATATAAAACAGCATTTAATGTTGCAATAAAGGAACTAGTAGGAATAATAACTTCATCATTTTCCTTTACCCCTAAAGCTAATAAAGCTAAATGCAAAGCTGATGTACCACTATTGGTAGTAGTTACATATTTACTATTTAAATAGTCACTTAAACTATTTTCAAATTCACTAATATAGTTTCCATGTGAAGATATCCAACCACTAGTTACCGCTTGTTTAGTGTATTCTATTTCTTTATTTGATATATATGGCTGTGCAACTGGTATCATTTTTTACTTTCCTTGATTGTTTTAATAATTGTTTTAACATTATCATTCCAAGTAAATTCTTTACTTGCCATATATTGTCCATTTTTACTTAGTCTTTCATATTCTTCCTTATCAGTTTGTAAAACCAATAAATAATGTGAAACATCTAAATAACAATTTAGAGAATATGGGTCTACTAGATATCCTGTAAAATTATGTTTTATTGAACTACTTGTTCCCCCATTATTACCTCCAATAACAGGAATTCCCATATAAGATGCTTCAACATAGGAGGTACCAAAACCTTCCGATGCAGGTGGATTATAAAAAGTCTTACTAAGCATACAATATACATCTGACACTCTATAGTATTCAACAAGTTCATAATCATCTGCAATATAATCTATCTGTCTTATATTGTTCAATATATTATGTTCTTTTGCATAATTTAATATTTTCTCTTTATCTTCCCCTTGACCTATAATAATATGTATAAAGTTTTTATCTTTTTTGGCATATTCCACCATTGCCCTAACAAGTATATCCACTCCTTTTCTAGGAATTAGATCACAAACTGTTAAAACAACATAGGTATCTTGAGGTATATCGTATTTTATTCTTAACTCTTTTTTTGTTTGTTTTAAAACATTGGTAAATTTTTTAGGATTAAAACCACAATAAGCAATAACTGATTTTTGTGCAGTTTTATCTGTTCTTCCTTCTAAATCTCCAACAACAGTATCTGTAAAATTACTAATAGGAAATATCCAATCTAATTTCTTGAGTATTATTTTTCTAATTAAATTTCTAAATATATTTTTACTATCTAACATTCCATCACTTCCAAGAACAAGGCATGCAGTTTGAGTAGATATTGATTTAAAAAAACTAAAAAAGAGGAATTGATTCGTGGCTAATCCATTGTATAATACTAAATCATATTTTTTATTTGAAAAAATTTTCTTTAATTGTTTTAAATTATGAAATACTTTTAACAAATTATTAGCAGATTTTTTTAATTTATAAACTTTTATACTTTGATATATTTCTCCATCTAATGATTCTTCTATCGCATTAAGATTTAAAACTTCAACCAAGCAACCCTCTTCTATAAAAGCAATATTTTGATCATGAACAAAAAGTTTTTTTATGGTGTATGTAGAATCAGGATAACCTGATGTAATTGCTAATATTTTCATAATTTTCTCCTTCTAAAATGTTTTTTAATTTCTAATATCTTCTGTTCTTTATATTTTGGATAATCTATAGTTAATTTTTCTTCTTCTCCAACATAATCTACATTGAAACAAAGAGGGTGATTATCCTCTAATTTTCTTTTTTCATCTAACTCTGAAACTTTACATATATACCGAATAGGTACACCTGCCCATACTTCTCCATTTGGGATTGATTTATTAACTAAACTATTAGCTCCAACTAAAGCACATTCACCAATAACTACCCCAGGTAAAATAGTACTAGAAACACCAATATAAGCTCTTTTTTTTATAATAACTTTTCCAACCTTCAATACCCCATGACCTAAAATATTAGATAATGATGAGTCATGAAGCTCAATAATACTATTTGATGCAATTACTGCTCCATCCTCTATTTCTAATAAAAATCCAAAATCAAAATCAACAACAACACCACTTCCAATAAAAACACCCTTACCAATTTTTCCACCATACTTTTGTATTTGTGTAGTTATTGGTTCTTTTTTTATCCCTATAATTATCAATGTCTTTCGTATTAATTTTCGAATCAATTTAATGCTTTTCATAGTTGACTTCTTTCAAAATCATCTTCAATTCTTACAATATCATCTTCTCCAGTGTATTCACCTACTTGTGCTTCTATCAGCACTATTGGTATCTTGCCATCATTTGAAAGTCTATGCACCTCACCCATCCTTATATAGGTAGATTCATTTGCTCTAACTATTTTTGTATTATTTCCAACAGTTACAGTTGCTGTACCTTTTACAACTATCCAGTGTTCATTCCTATGAAAATGTTTTTGTAGGGATAGTCTTTTATTTGGCTGAACTATTATTCTTTTTATTTTATAGCCATTATCCTCTATCAAAGTTTCGTATGTTCCCCAAGGACGGTGAACAAGAGAATGCTCCTTTGTCAATTTTGGATTTTGGATTTTTAAATAATTTACTATCTCTTTAACCTGCTGAGAAGATCCTTTTTTTGATATCAACAACGCATCAGTAGTATCTATAATGATACTATCGTTAATATCTATTGTTTTTACTATTTTATTAGAGATAATAAAATTATTATTTTCATCATTTGGCAATTCTTTAGACAATGCATCAAAGCTACCTACATCACTCCATCCTATATTTGATGGCACAATTTTAACTTTATTTGACTTTTCCATCACAGCATAATCAATACTATTTGATGGAATTTTTTCCATATCTATTCTATTTATTCTTATAATTGCATTTTTATTTTTTCTATTTTCATATGCTTTTTTTGAAGTTTCATATATACTTGGTGCATACTTTTTAAGTTCTTCTAAAAATACGCCTGCTTTAAACATAAACATACCAGAATTCCAAAGATAGTTCCCCTTATCTAAATATTTTTTAGCTGTATAAAAATCTGGCTTTTCATGAAAAGCCTTTACATTTAAATCGTCAGCTTCAATATATCCAAATCCTGTTTCAGGAGAATCTGGAGTTATACCAAATGTCACTAAGTTATTTTGAATGGATAATTCTTTAGCTTTATTTATAACATTTGTGTACTCTTCTGCATCTTTAATCAAATGATCGCTAGGTGTTACTAATACTATTTCATCTTTATCTAATCCCATACAAGATAATGCAATAGCAGGTGCTGTATTTCTTCCTATAGGCTCTAGTAAAAATCTAGCATTAAAACTTTCTGTTTGATCTAAAGCTAGAAAATATTGTTCTTCATTTGACACCACAAGAATCTCATTACATATTTTACTATTTCTTTTAACTGTTAATTCAAAAAGTGACTCATCTTTAAAAAGCTTTACAAACTGTTTTGGCATAAGCGTTCTACTTATAGGCCATAATCTTGTACCACTACCACCACACAAAATAATATTTA
>Ga0256827_10003096_pt1 | contig 10611 bp, 5 predicted proteins | sample CV84metaG_FD_185977 | JGI IMG/M metagenome (GOLD analysis project Ga0256827, IMG submission 185977) | Hydrothermal vent microbial communities from East Pacific Rise, Pacific Ocean - CV84 | ecosystem: Environmental > Aquatic > Marine > Hydrothermal vents | place: Pacific Ocean: East Pacific Rise...
TGCCTACTGCAAGTATGAACAAGAAGAAAAGGAAGAATGCGATCATAAAATAATTTTCTTTGCTAAGGGTCATCCCTTTTTTTATGAATGCATACAGCATTACTCCCGATAAAAGAACAAAGGTTACTGCCCTTTTTATGGCCTCAAGTTTGCCTGCATTATATTTTATCGATGTTATGCGGTCTTCCATGATCTTTTGAATTATGTTTTATGTCTGATATAAATTTACATATTTCCTCCGAATAAATGTTCGGTTTATGGACATCTTCTGTTTTGAACTCTTATTGAGTTATTGTACCTTTGAAATCTGTAAAATTGTAAAGGAAAAGCAGGAAATATTACAGATTAAATATCCACGATTCTGTTTAAGCGGAAACTCGCAGGATAAAGATTGAATAGAAATTTGAAGAAAAAACAATCTGTATATTCGTGGCTATTGAAAAAATATTGTCAAACGATTAGTAAAATTTAATATATGAAAAAAGCTGAAATTCATACTGATAAGGGTGTTATGCTGGTGGAATTCTACGAGAAGGATGCACCGAATACGGTAGATAATTTTATAAAACTTGCCAAGGATGGTTTTTACGACGGATTGGCATTTCACAGGGTGATACCTGATTTTGTGATACAGGGCGGAGACCCTTTTTCGCGCGATATGAGCGACCCGCGTGTGGGAACAGGAGGTCCGGGATATTCGATCGATTGTGAGCTTGACGGCGACAACCAGTATCACGACAGAGGTGTTCTTTCGATGGCTCATGCCGGAAGAAATACCGGAGGTTCGCAGTTTTTCATCTGTCTGAGCCGTGAAAATACAAAACATCTTGACCGCCAGCATACATGTTTCGGTAAAGTGGTTCGGGGCATTGATGTTATCGACGAGATAGTTGAAGGTGACAGGATCAACAAAATTGAAGTTATTGAAGAGTAATAAATCAGAAAAATAGTTTTTAGATGAGTCTTGAGATTACAGGAAAATTGATACAGATCCTTCCGGAGCAGACCGGAGAGGGAAGGAACGGAACATGGGTTAAAGGATCGTTCGTTATCGAAACCCAGGAGCAGTATCCGAAAAACATCGCTTTTGTTGTTTGGGGCGATATGGTAAGTAAGATAAAGTCGTACAAGGAAGGCGACATGCTGAATGTTAGCTTTGATGTTCAATCAAGGGAGTATCAGGGCCGCTGGTACACTGATGTTAAAGCCTGGAAGGTAGAAGCGGTTTCTGCCGGCGCAGGAGATGTGCCGCCTGATATGCCGCCTGAAGTTACGGAGATACCGCCTGCAGATGAGGGAGATGATCTTCCGTTTTAAGGTTAAAAAAATCAGGATCCCGGGTGTGTAACATTCGGGATTTTTTGTTAAAATGAGGCAAAATGAAGAGTACAGGAAGGTTTCAGACAGATAAAGTATTTTTGGTATCATTGGCACATTTTTTTCACGATACCTATACTGCCTTTCTTGCTCCTTTACTTCCTGTTATAAAACAACATTACGGATTCAGTCTTACTTTTGCCGGTTTTTTGTCGGTAATTCAGCGAATGCCAATGCTGTTGAATCCTTTGATAGGCATACTTGCCGAGAGAACCAAAGCTCGTTATTTTGTTATCTTTTCTCCCGCTGTTACAGCCATCTCGATGTCACTGCTCGGGGTTTCACATAGTAAGACTTTTCTCATCATAATTGTTCTTGTTAGCGGTATCAGCAGCTCATTTTTTCATGTTCCTTCGCCCGTAATGGTGAAAAAAGTATCAGGGAACAAGATAGGACGGGGTATGAGCTTTTTCATGGTAGGTGGCGAACTTGCACGTACAGTGGGGCCGTTGATAGCACTTGGTGCTGTTGAGTTATGGGGCCTCGATGGTTTGACGAAGATGATACCTATGGGTGTGCTTGCATCTGTTATTTTGTGGATTAAGTTTAAGAATATTGCAATAAGCGACAGTGTTAGTCATGCATCATTTCATGGATATATGAGTACGTTGAAAGAGATTTTTCCCGTTATATTTTCTATTGCAATGATCTTCTTTTTCCGAACAGCAATGAAATCAGCTCTCACATTTTATCTTCCTGTATACCTCGAATACAAAGGCGAGAGTTTGTGGTTTGCAGGAATTTCACTATCGGTATTACAGGGGGCTGGGGTGATAGGTACTTTTTTTGCAGGAAATCTTGCAGACAGGATAGGCCATAAAAATATGCTTAAAATATCCACTATTATAACACCTGTTTTGATGTTTGCATTCATTAATACCCATGGATATGTACAGATGGGAGTTTTGATCTTTACCGGTCTGTTTTTGTTTATTACCGGACCAGTATTTCTGGTTATTGTAAATGAGTTAAAAACCGGTCATAGTAATCTTGTAAACGGAGTTTACATGACAGTTACATTCATAGTAGGAGCGGTAATGGTTTTGTTTGTTGGTTATCTTGGTGATAACCTGAATCTTGATATTACGTATAAGATAACTGCATTTATGGCACTCGGGGCAATACCATTTTCGTTTATGATAAAAACCGAACTGTAACAATTATTTAGGTTGCAAATCTAATTCTATCTGAAGTATATTTTTATTTAGCATTTGAACCTGTGTGAATTTTCCTTTTAACTGTTTATACAACTTCTTTCGGCACGTAAAACTATAATCTTTGTCTTCCTTCAGATAAATGGAGAATCCCCCATTGGGATCGGATGTAAGCTTATGAACAATAAGTCCGTTGTTGTTTTTGATAACTATCTGCACCCCGTTTATAGGTTTGTGTGTATTTTCATCGACAATGGTACCTATTAACAGACAATAGTTGAGTTGTTTCATGATTCGGAACGCATAAATATCGTCATCATCTTTTCTTCCTGATCTGTTTGAGGTCAGGTAGCCCGTTCTTTTATCGTCGTTTAGATATAGACTAAAATCATCGGCAGAGGTATTTATTGGATAGCCCATGTTAAACGGATATGAGAAGCTATCTTCGGCAGGCAGAACAAAAAATATGTCAAATCCGCCTATTCCCTGTAAACCGTCGGAGGCAAAATAAAGACGCCCGTCAGATGCAATAAATGGAAAAACTTCATTGCCCGGAGTATTGATATCAGGGCCAAGGTTCTCAGGAGTGCTTAGAAAGCCGTTCTTATTGTCACACACATAAAGGTCCATTCCTCCGTAACCACCGGGCATGTCGGAACTAAAATACAGCTTCTTTCCATCAGGCGAAAGCGATGGGTGTGCAATTGAATATCCGGGATGTTGTAATGGAACTCTTTCTATATTCTTAGACCATTTACCTTTTGTTTTTTTTGTTGTATAAATGTCTAAAACAGATCCTCCTTTTTTATTCTTTAAACTATTCCCGGTTATGTACATTATGTTTTGTTCTTTGTTAAAACAAACCGGTCCGACATTAAGTTTAGATTTTAGATTACCTGCAAACATTTTAGGTTCTTTAAGTTCATTTATGGAAACTACAGTTGATTGATAGAGGCTATAAAATGGTTGTCCCGTCATTACGTCGTCTCTTTTTATCCATGTTCGTTTTGGGCGGTTTGAGCTAAATATTAAGTTGTCTTCGTAAATAACAGGCCCGAATTCTGAGTATTGTGTGTTTATCTTTAATTTGTATATCTCGTAACGCGTTGAATCTTCTTTTAATAATCTGATATAATTATTTAGCGGATAATCGTATTCGCGGGGTTTTGCTCCTGATAACTCCAGGTATTTCTGCATGTAATCATGGGCTGCATCATAATTATTTACTTTTTTTAATTCCTGGGCAAGGCTATAATATAAGTGATAATCGAAATCAGGAAATTTAATAGCCTTAATATACCATTCAATAGCTTTATTAGTTTGTTGAAGCTTACTGTAACATTCTGCTATTTTTATGGTAGAGTAGTATGTATTTTGATTTTCGCTTATCAGGCTAAAGTATTTTTCAAGTGCTTTGGAATAGTTATACTGGTTAAAATACTTATCAGCTTTTTGTAGATCTTTACTTTGGGAGAATAAGTTACCCAAAGACAGAACGACTGCTATTATCAGTAAAATATATCGTTTGTTCATATTAGAAATATCGAGGATTTTGAACTTTATACTTTTTAAAATTAAACTCATAATTCAGCATTATTTCATGAGTTCCTTTATTGTAGTCCTGTAATTCGCCGGTGCTCATTTCATACGCGTATCCAATTCTGAACTGTGGAGTGAACAAGAATTGCACGATGCCGCCAAATGAATCAGAGATACGATACATTGCTCCAACCCAAACTCTGTCAACAAAAAGGAAATTTGCATTAAGATCAATTGCTGAGGGGGTGGCTGCTGTAAGTCTGGCCATCACCGAAGGTTTAAATTTAACATTTTTCGAGATGTTAATAATAGCTCCAGTCATCAAATAGTAATGTCTTACTTCTTTACCGCCTTGGTATGTCTCAACTTGCCCATCAGCAAGCTTGTTCTCAAGAAGCTTCGGAATCGAGGCTCCAAAATAAAAAGTTCTGGAGTAGTAATAAATTCCTACACCAAAATTAGGAAGGAATTTGTTGACATTGGGAATTGTATATGCCGGGTCTTCATAGGGAGAGACCTTTTTTAACTCAGTCATGTCAAGCTGGTAAAAATTACCGCCCCCTTTTAATCCAAATGATAACTTTGATCCCTTTGAAAATTTAAGCTGAAATGAGTAATCCATATATATTCCGGTCTGACGTGTTGGCCCTATCTTATCGTACATCACTGACAATCCGAGACCTATATTCTTATTGGCAATAGGAGAGTTTGCAGTAAATGTTTGCGTTGATGGTGCACCATCGAAACCCACCCATTGATGGCGACTCAGTAACATGAGGCTTAGTACATCTCGGGTACCTGCATATGCAGGATTAATAGCCAAAGTGTTGAACATGTATTGGGTATACAGAGGATCCTGTTGAGATAGACATCTTCCTGGCAAGAACATCAGTATTACAATTCCTGTGCTCAGCCAAATATCTTTTAAAGTAATATATTTAAATTGCTTCAAAGCCATTATTTATCGTTTTAAGTAAACTGTTCCTTTAAATACATCTAATGAAGAATTACCCGGTTTGTAAACATAAAAGTAGGTGCCTTCTTCAAGGTCAGAGCTACCGAGCATGTTTGATGTCGATTTACCGTTCCAGGTATTGTCATAATCTTTCGAATAATAAACTAATCCACCCCATCTGTTGTAGATGAATAATTCATCATTGTGTAATTCATTTGCTCCCGGGATTTTGAAATAATCATTAATTCCGTCTCCGTTTGGAGAGAATGTCTCAGGTACCTCCAAACGTTCCACACAGTCATCTTCAGGATCAATATAATTTGGGAGGCCATCGTTGTCACAATCACCATAACCTTCATCAAGGTCTGATACTCCGTCATTATCACTGTCCAGATCCAGAAAGTCGGAGATTGAATCTCCGTCGGTGTCTACGGGTGTATCTGTACAAGGATCTGTGATTCCTCCTTCGATGTAATCAGGAATATTGTCATTGTCGGAATCATCATCAAGGTAGTTTGGTTTGCCATCGTTATCAGGATCGATGTTTCCTTCAACATTATCTGGTATCTTGTCGCCGTCAGAGTCAAGTGGTACAAGCGAAATAAATATACTTGCAGTATCGCATGCACCTGCCGGATCACAAATCTTATAAATTATTTGTTCGGTAGTACAGAATACTCCTCTTGCTGCTTCATAATGTATTGAACCGTCTTCGTTCACACTGACCGTACCGCTGATGTCAGGAGTGTGTTCAGATATTGAAACTGTCAGAGGATCATTGTCTACATCGAAACAGTAATCGAGAACATTAAAGTCTATCTCTGAACCATCGTATGTTTCTGCATTCATATCGGCGGCTTCAGGCTTGTCATTTACAGGATTAACAGTAATGAAGATCGAACCTTTTGAGCATAGTGTCGGAGTACCTCTATCGCACACCTCATAAACTATTGAATCGGTACCGAAATAATCCTGTTCGGGAGTGTATGTTATAACTCCTGATGATACAGTGGCACTTCCACGATACGGCCCTGAGACGATAGAAACGCTTGAAGCATCCAGATTGTCATTCGGGTCAGTATCATTTAATGATGGATAAATGTCAACACTTGTATCTTCATCAGTAGATACATAATCAGGTTGGGTTTCAGGCGGGTAATTTTTATTATTAATACTAATTGATACTGTTGTAATGTTACTTTGTAAATTACCGTCGTTAGCTATATACGAGAATGAATCGTTTCCTGTGTAACTGTGGTCAGGAATATAGGTGAACGATCCGTCACTATTAAGAGTGAGAGTACCGTGGTTTGTTTTTGATTTTAATGATGCAGTTAAGTTGTCATTTTCAATATCAATATCATTTGATAAAACTCCGGGACTTGCTACGGTCAGAGTGCGGTTAAGAGCTGTATGATATTGATCATTAACTCCTACAGGAGCATCGTTGACAGGATTAATATTGATCGTAACAGTAGCGGTGTTACTATCAAAAGTACCGTCATTAATTTTGTAACTGAACTGGTCGGTACCGTTATAATCCTTTTCAGGAGTGTATGTAAACGAACCGTCATCATTGAATTTTAAATTACCGTGTGTTACATTGCTGTTAACATGGGCCGTAATTGTCTCATTTTCTTCAGTGATGTCGTTCGATGTTACTCCAGGCGCTGCAATTATCAAAGTCTCATCTTCATTAGTACTGTATGAATCATTATTCGCTACCGGACTTTCATTCACATTCAGAACCGTAACACTTATTATCTGGGTTGCATTCTGTGCCGGAGAACCGTCGTCCGTTGCAGTTACTTCAACTACGTAAATGTTGTTATGGTCAGCATCAAGCGGGTTTTCATAATCGGGAGCGTTGACGAAAGTCAGTTCGCCGGTTGTACCGGATATCTTGAAGAATGTATTGTCGTAATCACTTCCGTTAATTGAATATGTTACGTTGTTATTTTCAACATCTGTTGTAGTAACGGTAAGGATCACTGATGTTTCATTTTCGTTTACAGAAACTGAGCCTGCTGATGTGAACACCGGTGCATCATTAACAGGTTTTATGGTAATGTAAATAGTGTTCTGAGAGCACAATTGTGTTGTGCTTGTGTCGCAGATACTGTAAATAACAGAGTCTGCACCGTTGTAATTCTCATTCGGGGTATAATGGATTACCGGAGAGTTGACTGTTGCCGAGCCGTTGTAAGGGCCATTGATGATCTTAAGGCTTGACTGATCAAGCGGACCGTTAGGATCAGAATCATTATCGGCAGGCCTGATATCAACCTGGGTGTCTTCATCGATTGTTATGTAATCAGGTTGAGTTACCGGAGGATAGTTGTCCATATTTACATTGATAGTAACAGTTGCATTGTTACTGATCAAATTTCCATCGCTTGCAACATAAACGAACGAATCGGTTCCCGAATAATTATGATCAGGGACATATGAGAATGAGCCGTCAGAATTAAGTGAAAGTGAGCCGTGACTTGTGTTTGAGATCATTGCTGCTGTTAGTGCATCATTCTCAATGTCGTTATCGTTTGTAAGAATACCCGGACTGCTGATCGTCAGTGTTTCGTTAAGGCCGGTGTTGTATACGTCATTGTTTGCTACGGGAGCGTCATTTACCGGATTAATATTAATGGTAACAGTTGCGCTATTGCTGTTCAGGTTGCCGTCGTTTACAATGTAAATTAAACTATCGGTACCGTTATAATTATTTTCAGGAGTATATGTAAATGAACCGTCATTTTTTAATGTAAGGTTCCCGTGAGCAACATTTCTTACAAGCGTTACTGTTAACGGGTCATTCTCGGCATCGTTGTCGTTGTGAAGAACACCCTCAGCAGCATCAATATGGAGTACTGCGTCTTCTTCAGTACTGTAATTGTCATTTTCTGCAACCGGCGGATCATTAACAGGTATGACCGTAATTGTTACTTTGGCAGGATTCGAAGTTGCTCCAAGATCATCATTTATTGTGTATGTAAATCCTGCAGAAGTTGTTTCCGAACCGTCATGAGTAAATGTTACAGTTCCGTCGTTGTTGTTTACGCATTTGCCGTTAACAATATCTGAAAATACAATGGATTTATTATCAAGTGTCCCGTCGACATCGGTATCGTTGGCTGTAATGTCAAGAGTGACAGATTTTCCTTCATCAACTTTTCCTGTATCATCGTTAGCTACAGGAACATCGTTGTTTTGAACTACATTGATCACCACCTTTGCTACATTTGACACAGCCCCTTGTTCATCTTTTATAGTGTATGAGAATCCTGCTGTGGTTGTTTCGGATCCGTCATGAGTAAATGTAATCGTACCATTTTCGTTATTAACGTATGTTCCGTTGTAAACATTGGTTATAGAAATAGATGAGTAATCCAGATTGCTGTCAATATCATAATCGTTTGCTATAATATTTATCGTTGTCGATCCGCCTTCATTAACAGTACCGCTATCATCATTGGCCACCGGATTGTCATTTTGCGCAACTATTGTTAAAAATACAGTAGCCGGCTGACTGTTTGTATGTCCGTCATTTGCAACATACTTGAATTGGTCGTATCCAAAAAAGTCTGCTGATGGAACATAGTTGAATGATCCGTCCTTGTTTAAAGTAAGAGTGCCGTGAGCAACATCGGTTTTAAGAACTACAGTCAGCGGGTCATCATCAGGGTCTGAATCGTTATTCAGTATTCCATTGATCTCATTAATTGACAACGGTGTGTCTTCATTTGTTGAATACGTATTATCCAGAGCTAAAGGCGGGTCATTAACAGGATTAACAGTAATGGTTGCTGTTGCAACCCTGCTGGTATTTGTGCCATCGCTTACAGTGTAGGTGAATTTATCAGTTCCGTTGAAGTTCTGGTTTGGAGTATATGTAAATGAACCGTTAGATGATAATGTAATAGCTCCGTTTGAAACCGGACTTTGTAACGAAACAGTAAGGTTCGTATTATCAGGATCAGAGTCATTTGCCAATACTCCGTTAACCACACTTACCGATAATGGTGTATCTTCATCTGTTTCATAGTTATCATCAACAGCTTGTGGTGGATCATTCACCGGTTTTATGATTATTGACACTGTGGTAAGTGTACTGCTTACGGTACCATCATTTACCCTGTATGTAAACAAGTCGGTTCCGTTGTAGTTTTCATCAGGTATGTATGAGAACGATCCGTCTTCTTTATTAATATTCAATGTGCCGTGAGTTACATCACTTTGAATAATGATAGAAAGCCTGTCGTTATCAGGATCATAATCGTTACTTAGAACACCGTTTGCTGCGTCTATCTGCAACAACTCATCTTCGAACAGCGAATAGCTGTCATCGTTGACAACAGGCGCTTCATTAATATTTATAACAGTAACAGAAATGGTTTGAACCGTTGTTTGCGGTATCGGAGAACCATTATCTTTTGCTGCTACAGTAATAATATAAATGTTATCCTTGTTCTGATCAACAGGATTTTCATAATCAGGTGCGGTAATGAAAGTTATTACACCTGTTGAACTGTTGATAGCAAAGAGGGTATTATCATTCTCAGCCGGTAATGAATAGGTTACGGCATCATTTTCAGCATCTGTTGTCTCAACATTTATAACTGATGTCTGATTTTCTTCTACCGAAACAGCATCAGGAGAAGTAAATACCGGTGCATCGTTTACAGGATCAACGGTGATTATGACTTTTGCAGTATTCGATTTTGCACCGAAATTATCCTTGATTGTGTAATCAAAACCTGCAGATGTAGTTTCGGATCCATCGTGGGTGAATGTTATTGTGCCATCTCCGTTATTTACGCATTTACCATTGTTGATATTTGTAAAGTTTATGGATGACAAATTCAAGGTGCCGTCAACATCGTAATCGTTTTGGGTAATGTTGATGGTTACAGAACCGGCTTCTTTTACATTAGAGGTATCGTTGAGAGCAACCGGCGGGTCATTAACCGGTGTTACATTTATCAGGACTATTGCCTTATTGGATACTGTTCCAAGGTCATCCTTGACAGTATAAGCAAATCCTGCTTTAGAGGTTTCAGAGCCGTCGTGAGTAAAGGTAACAACTCCTGTACTTGTATTTACATTTGCAGTACCATTAACTACATCTGTAATTTTTACTGAAGCGGGATTAAGTGTGCCGTCAACATCAAAATCATTCTTTAATATATCAATGTTAACTATTTTTGCTTCTATTACAGTTGTTGTGTCATTTACAGCAACAGGTGCATCGTTGACAGATGCAATGTTGATAGTAACCTTTGTTACCGCGCTGGTGTCAAGTCCATCGGTAGCAGCATAAGTGAAAATATCTGTTCCGTTAAAATTCTGATCCGGATTATAAACGAAAGATCCATTGGATTGAAGCGACAGGCTGCCATGTGTTGTTGAGCTTTTTAAAATTGCAGTAATGGCATTGCCGTCGTTATCGATATCGTTACTTAATACTCCTTGTTCTTCACTTACTGTCAATACTTCATCTTCGTTAACGGCATAAGTATCTTCGGCTGCTTCAGGAGCATCGTTTACAGCTCCTATGGAAATGTTTACTGTAGCGACATTACTTGTATT
>Ga0256827_10003097_pt1 | contig 10609 bp, 7 predicted proteins | sample CV84metaG_FD_185977 | JGI IMG/M metagenome (GOLD analysis project Ga0256827, IMG submission 185977) | Hydrothermal vent microbial communities from East Pacific Rise, Pacific Ocean - CV84 | ecosystem: Environmental > Aquatic > Marine > Hydrothermal vents | place: Pacific Ocean: East Pacific Rise...
AAATATTTTCTCAATTTATCAGTCACATGCACCTCATATTGAGTCAACAGGAAGATATTTTTATAACTTTTGGACAGATGGTGGTGTATTTTTTAGAATTGATTTAAAAAATTTAACTCAAGACAAATCAGTCTATACAGGTGGAATCCCAATTCAAGGTAATTACTATGCTAAAATTAATACAGAATGTATCCAAACACATCATTGGGCTAGAAGAGATGGCTTTAATAACTTCTTTGGAAGATTTGGTCGAGTTAGAACACATCCAACAACCAGTGCGAGTGAAAGTAATGGATATGATAGATAGTATAAATTTAAATTCATAATGATAAAGTCAAAAACTGCTATAATCCTTAAAAATATCATTGGGGAAAGTATTGAAATTTAGTGATTATATGAATGAGTGGCTTTATGGTGAAGATGGCTACTATAAGACCTTTAAAGCCATAGGTAAAGAGGGTGATTTTTATACAGCTGTAAGTACCAGCTCATTTTTTGGGGCGAGTATTGCGAACCATTTTTATAAGTTAATTCAAGAAGAAGCATTTAAAAGAGATGGTTGGCTTATTGAGATTGGTGCTCATAAAGGTTACTTGTTATGTGATATGATACAGTGGCTCTATACGCTTGATCCAACTCTGGTTCAATCTTTAAAATTTGGAATTGTTGAGCGTCAGCCTCATGTTCAAAAAGAACAGCTTAAATACATAGAAGAGCGTTTTGGTTCTGATATACAAATTACACATTTTAACGACATAGATGAGGTAGAAGTAGAGTATGCTTTTGTGGTAGCAAATGAGATATTTGACGCTTTTCCTTGTGAGCTTATAAAAGATGGCGAAGAAGCTTTTGTGGTGGAGAACGCCATAAAGTGGAAAGAAGCAGATAAAGATTTACTTGCTTTTGCTAAAAAACATAGACAGGTTAAAGGTGAAGTAGCTGTAGGTTATGAAGAGTTTGCTTTACATATGGCAAAGGGCATTAAACATTGTGATTTTGTTTCTTTTGACTATGGAGAAAAATTTGTACGTAATGATTTCTCTATTCGTGTTTATCAAAAGCATGAGACCTTTCCATTGTTTGATGAAGAGTTAAAATTAGAAGAGGCATTTAAAAAAGCAGACATCACTTACGATGTAAACTTTGGACATGTTATAGAGGCTTTTGAAGAGGCTGGGTTTGAGCTAGATAAATATGAAACACAAGCCAGAGCATTAATACGCTTTGGCTTAATAGATATTTTAGAGCAGTTTGCTAAACAGACAACACAAGCAAAGTATTTAAGAGAAGCAGATAAGATAAAAACACTTATTGCTCCGACCATTATGGGTGACAAGTTTAAAATGGTACACTTTAAAAAGTAGCGTATTTTACGCTCTTTTATTTACTCTCTGTATAGGTAGCTGGTGTATAATTTTTACATCCAAACAGTACCAATGATTTATAAGGTTTTAGAGTAGCTTGAGAACTGTTTAGAGCTGTATTGTCAAATTTACGACAATCATCTAAATGTGTAAATATTTTTTCCTCCAATGACGGGTTGATAAGTACAATTGGTTTACTGCTATCTTTTATTATTGTAGAATGTAAATCAAACCCTTTTTTCTTCCACTCTTCTAAACTTATATTAGGTTTCTTTGAGTAATTATTATTTATCTTAACGTTTGTTCCTTTATCTATTCTAATAATATTGTTATCAGATAGGGTCAGATATTTTTTGTTTTTATGTAGAGCTTTATAAGTAAACTTATCAGCAGATAATATAAGATTGTTATTAATTATAACATTTTTTCTATCTTTGTCACTACCTGCACCATTTTGACCTAAAAATATACTGGTTGTATATGGTAAAATAAATGTATTATTACTTGCATTTACCTCTGATAAATCATGATAAAATAAGCTTTTTGTTGCTTTTATTACAGTATTTTCATATATATTTGTATATGAGGAAAGATCATCGAGATAAATACCCTCACCTGCACGAAAATCAAGGTGAATTGTACCGATATATGAACCCAGACAATTTTCTACAATATTGTTTCTAATAATATCTCTTATAATATTTCCTCTTTTTTTAATAAGATCTATTTTATTGGTATAAGTATAAATACATGCTCCATCATTTAAAGCTAAAACAGCATTCGTAATATAATTATTTTCAATAACTCTATCATCATTAGATATATATCCTGCCCAACCATTAGATATGCTTATTCCGTTGTACCCAATATTTTTAAGTCTATTATTTGATATCCTAGCACCAGAACTATTTTTAACATAAATACCATTAAGCATATAGTCATCACCTCGTGATAGTACATCATCATTATAATGAGAAGCCCCAATATCATGTATATTATTATTGTCTATTAATGCATTGTCTGCAAAAACAAATATACCACCTGTTCTAGCATGATGTATGGTATTGTTTTGTATAATAGTTTTTGCAGGTAATCTTTTATCTTTTTTATAAAAATCTCGGATAGATATACCTCTGTTTGTTACATAAGATATAGTATTGTCTTTTATAATAATATTATCATTTTTTGATTTTCTTGTATCATGTTTTTTTGTAATACCATGCCCTTTGATTTTAGTAATGTTTAATCCTGAAATTTCAATATTTTTTGCATTAGCATCAAGATAAATTCCATACTCTGAACAGCTTACTGTTACATTTTTTGGTTTCTTTTTTGATTTTAAATAAATTTTATTGTTGTTCCATGCCCATTCTCCATTATCATCTATAGCACCTAGAACTTGTGTAAAAAAGATTTTATATCCATCTGGATAAATTCCATTTACCTCTTTACCCTTTTTTTTATAAAATTTTATTTTTGATTCTAAATCAATATAGCCATCATCAAAATATTTAACACGTCTGGATGAGACACTCCATTGGTTCCATCGAACATGGGCAACAGCCCCTTTTATATATTTCTCATCATTAATATTAAAATCTTTTAAAGCGAATTTTTTATTGGGAATGATGTTTTTTCTAACACTAAAGTATTTTTTTTCTTCTTTAGGAAATCTAGAAGCTTTTTCTTCTTTACCATCTATAAATAGCATCTGTACGTCACTACATGGACTGGGAGCATAATAGAGTTTTTTATTTGAGTCATATTGCCATTCTTCTATAGCTTCTTCTCCAGTAATAATAACATTCTTTGCCCCTTTGGCATTTTTAAGTTTAATGTTTTTATTAATACGAATACCTGCTTTATAAGTACCGTCCTCAATTAATACAGTACCGTTGTCAGGAGCATCATCGACAGCACTTTGTATTGTACTATAGAGCTTATCTGAACCTTTTACATGAACTTTGTTTTGAGATAATTCACTTGCATAAAGATTGTTAATTAAAATAAAATTTATAAAGCTTACAAAAAAAAGTTTCCATGGTTTTTGAATTTTAATGTTGTTCATTGTTTTTCTTTTTTAAATTGGATTGAGAAAGTATACTTTAAAAAATAGAGAGTTAGCTTTGTTATGTTATGTTAATAATAATTTTTCTGATTAATCCACCTATAATCAATAAGTTTAAAATGGTACACTTTCGAAAATAATATATAGGAATAAAAGATGTTTTTAACTCAAATGTCATCAGAAAAAAGAGCTACGGTTGTTGCAACTATTATAGCAACGATGTTAACACTTATAAAGTTTTTTATAGGAGTGGCTTCTGGTTCGGTAGCAGTGTTAGCCTCAGCTATAGACTCACTTCTTGATACACTTATTTCTATTTTTAATTTCTTTGCTATTAGAAAATCTGAAGAGAAAGCAAGTGACGAGTTTCAGTATGGCAAGGGTAAAGTTCAAGCCATTGCAGCAGTTATCGAGGGAACGGTTATTACTATTTCTGGACTTTATATTATATATGAAGCAATTCAGAAGGTTCTACATGGTTCTAAAACAGAACTACTTACACCTGCTATTACTGTTATGCTTATCTCTATAGTGGTGACATTTTTCTTGGTTCAGTATCTTTTAAAAGTGGCTAAAGAGACAGATAACTTGGTAATAAAGTCTGATGCATTACATTATAAAACAGACCTTTGGAGTAACGGAGTAATTTTACTTTCATTAGGAATTGTCTATTTTACCGGTTTAGAGTGGGTTGATGCACTTTTTGGTTTTGGAATAGGAGTTTATATTATTTATTCTGCATATGAAATCATAGATGAAGGTATAGGTATTTTACTTGACAAAGCATTAGATAAAGAGATGGTAGATAAAATACGAGAAATTATTTCATCACATCCTGAAGTTAATGGCTACCATTGGTTAAAAACTAGAACAGATGGAACAAGTAACTTTGTAGAGTTTCATTTGGTGTTACAACCAAACTTATACCTTATAGAAGCACATAGAATTTCAGATCAAATAGAAGATAAAATAATTTTACTTGATGATAAAAAGCGTTGGATTATTACTCCTCACTATGACCCTTATGATGATGAAGAGATAAACAATGCAGTTGCAGATGGAAAAACACTTGGAGAAATCAGTAAATGATTTATCTTCTCTCTCCTCTTAAAAAAGAAGGAATTTTTTCTCTACCTATGATAGAGTTTTCATTGGTAGCAGAGAAGATAGATTTTTCTTCATGTGATACCCTTATGTTTACTTCAAAACAAGCTGTAGTTTCTGTTGATGCTATTGATAAAAAGTGGAAAAAGTTTCCTTCTGTTGCTATAGGTGGAGCGACCAAGAAAAAAATAGAAGAGCTGGGTGGAGAAGTGATTTACTATCCAAAGGAGTTTTATGGGGAAGCTTTAGCAAAAAATATTGAAAAATCTTTTTCAGATAAAAAACTGCTTTATTTAAGACCCAAAGAAGTTTCTTTTGATAGTAAGGCTTATTTAGCAAAAAATGGAATAGCTTTAGAAGAGCAGGTTATATACGAAACATCATGTATAAAATATGGGTTAAATGAAAAACCTAAAAAAGGTGCTACTATTATTTTTACTTCTCCTTCTACCATAAACTGTTTTTTTAAAAACTTTAACTGGGATGAAAGCTACATAGCAATCTTAATAGGTGATGCAACGAAGGCACATTTACCTAAAATGTGTAGATATGTAATAGCCGATGAACCTTTGATAGATGCTTGTATAAAAAAAGCGATAGAAGTAGAAAAAAATAGAGTTATTTAGTTATTTTTTCTTTCTAATTTGGTATAATTCACTTAACCTGAATAGTTCGACTACTGTTATATGTGGTCCAACATTATCTATTGTGGGACATGTAGTTAATTGGTGTGTGGATGCTTTCGTTTGAGTAAGCTTGGCTTATGAGAAAATGTCCCCTAAAAATTACTCTCTCCTACACCGTTGGCTTTTTAGGGCCGGCTTTCATACAGAACGGCTATTCGGGGGCTTTAGATAATCCAAGAAATTATATAAAGCATCATATTAACAACAATGCTTATATTTATAAATCTTCCCAAAAATCATCATCGAACCTTTGGGTTCAACTCAAATTTTTAGAAAAATTTCTAAACATAATCCTTATTATTACTATAATACTTTATACAATCTCTTTGATTATAGGGTTTTTCTTTCCTCTTTATGATGTCGGCTGAAGCCAACCCTACAAGTTTCGAATGGATAAAAAGTTGGAATGCAGTAGGGTTGGCTTCAGCCGACAAAATCTTCTTCTATTCAAAATTTATCATCAATCATTTTATACGAGAAGCTAATAATCAATAGTGTATAATGTCGAAATTTTATTCTGGAGTGTGTTGTAGTGAATGTATTAATAATTGGTGCTGGTGGACGTGAGTATTCTATAGGAATGGCTCTTCAAAAAGATGAAAAAGTAGAGAAATTATATTTTGCTCCAGGTAATGGTGCGACAGATGAGTTGGGTGAGAACTTAGCTATTTCTGATTTTAATGAACTGGCTGATTTTTGTGAAGCCAATGATGTAGAACTTACTATAGTGGGTCCGGAAGCACCTTTGGTGGAAGGGATTGTTGACTTATTTGAAGAGCGTGGTTTAAAAATATTTGGACCCTCTGCACAGGCTGCACAGCTTGAAGGTTCTAAAATATTTATGAAAAACTTTTTAGCACGTCATAATGTTCCTACAGCGAAATACATAGAGACAGACTCTTTAGAAGAGGCTTACAAGTTTATCATGACTTTAGAAGCTCCTATTGTTGTAAAAGCCGATGGTCTTTGTGGTGGGAAAGGGGTGATTATAGCTCAAAATCATAACGAAGCGAAAAAGGCTGCTGGTGAGATGCTTTCTGGTAACTCATTTGGTGATGCTGGAACATCTATAGTCGTAGAAGAGTTTTTAGATGGTTATGAGCTTTCTGTTTTTGCTATTTGTGATGGTGAAGATTATGTGGTGCTTCCTGCTGCTCAAGACCATAAAAGATTACACAATAACGATGAAGGACCAAACACAGGTGGTATGGGTGCATATGCTCCGACTCCTTTAGTAAATGATGAGATTTATAGAAAGTTAGATGAGCGTGTTATTGTTCCTACTTTAGAGGGAATGAAAGCAGAAGGTATGCCATTTAAAGGGGTACTTTTTATCGGTGTTATGGTGGTAAATGATGAGCCAATCATCTTAGAATACAATGTACGTTTTGGAGACCCCGAGTGTGAAGAGATTATGCCTCTTTTAAAATCTTCTGCTTTAGATTTGTTCTATAAAGGTGCAACCAACGATTTAAAAAGTCTAGAAGTTGAGTTTCATGATAAATTTGCAGTAGGTGTGGTAATGGCATCGAAAGATTATCCTTATAAGAGTTCAGCTCCTGCTCAGATTATCGTTGATGATATTGTGCATGATGATATTTTTAAAGAACATGCACATATCTCTTATGCAGGTGTTTCTCGTGGAGAAGATGGAGAACTTTATGCTACGGGTGGTCGAGTACTTGTTTGTGTAGGTTTAGGTGACAGTATTAAACAAGCTCAACAACGTGCTTATATGTTGGTGGGTCAGGTTCATTTTGCTGGTAAACAGTGTCGGACAGATATCGCTTATCAAGCACTATAGGAAGTATATGCGTACAATTTTTCTTTCTCTTTTAGTAACTACTGTTTTGTTTGGGAAAGAGAGTATTGAAGTTTTTGCTGAGGAGGTAAAAGCTACAGTTGATCATTTTAGTGCGACAGGTGATGTGATTATTCTTTATGATGGTGCTATGTTGAAGTCAAACAGTGCTATCTATGATAAAAACAGTTCAACCCTAACACTCAATGGAGATGTTGAGATGTTAAGTGAGACAGAAAATAGGGTCTCTTCAAGTGAACTGATTATTGATACCTCTACCAAGTCAGTTGAGTTTAAAAAGCTTTTTTTAACGACAGAAGAGAACCTTTGGATTGATGCAACAAAAGCAACAAAAGAAGAGGATAATTATAAAATATATAACAGTACACTTTCAAGTTGTAACAAAGCAAATCCTGATTGGACGATAGGCTTTTCCGAAGCTTATTATAGAAAAGATAAAGATTTTATTACGTTAAAAGATGTAGAGTTAATTTTTTTTAATAGAAAAATTCTTGCTTTGCCTTTTATGGCTTTTCCTACAGTTGACAAAAGAACTACTGGGCTTCTTTTCCCTCATTTTAAATTTTCAGATACAGAAGGTTTCTCTTATGAGCAACCTTTTTATTATGCACCTACAGATAACATTGATATAGAGTTTAATCCTCAAGTTCGTACAAGTAGAGGTTTCGGAACACATGTTACTACACGTTTTGTAGACTCGAATCACTCTTCGGGTAGATTTACAACGGGTTACTTCAAAAATTTTAATGATTATGCAGAGGAAAAGAACTTACATAAAGAACATTATGGTTTTGAATTTCTTTATAAATCTAGAGATTTTTTAGATTTAGATGACTATAAGAGTGGACTATATGTTAATGCAACGTATTTAAATGATTTAGAGTATTTAAATTTACAAAAAGATACAGCTTCATCGTTAATCAACTCGAATCTTATTGAGTCTCGTCTAAATGCTTTTGTATATGATGAAAAGAACTATTTGGGACTCTATACTAAGTATTATATAGACACCAGTAAAGATAATAACAGAGAGACACTTCAGGAACTACCAACATTACATTATCATAAGTACATGGATAAGTTTTTACTTAATAAGCTTTTTTATACTTTTGATGCTAAATTGCATAACTATACAAGGGTTCAAGGGAGTAGGGCATATCAGTCTGAATTGGATTTACCCATTACCTATTATGATTCATTTTTTGATGATTATTTAAACTTTTCACTCTCTGAAAACTTATATATGAGTCAAGTAAACTTCTCTAATCTTCGTTACGAGAGTGATGATTATCATTATTATCGTAACTTTCATACTATGGAATTGTCTTCAGACTTGATAAAAGAATATGGGAGTAATGTCCACACTTTACATCCTTCAATTATATATACCAAACCAAGTTTTGAAAAAGAAAATCCTGCTTCATATGCAGATTTGACTCCAGAGAAACAAGAGTTATTTGTAATGCAAACAAAAAAGGAGAGTGTTTCATTAGGCTTAAGTCAATATTATTATAACAATGACTTGGATATGAATTTTTATCATCGTTTTGCTTGGATTCATTTTCCAGGAGAGAGGTTAAATAGAGGAGATGTTAATAGTGAATTTTCCTATAGAGGAGAAAGCTTAAACTTATATAGTAATTTATTTTATTCATTAGATAAAGATGAAATTCACTCTCTTACTACTTCTTTGGGTTATAATCAAAGCAACTATGATATAATGCTTACACATTTTTATAATTATGATTTTGAGGCTGAACAAGAGAAAACAAGTTTTATAAATACATCGTTCATTCATAATTATAATAAACATAATCAATGGTTTTTTAACTATGATTATGATTTAGAAAAATCATTTAATCATCAATGGTTTGTGGGTTGGGCTCACAAACAGAAGTGTTGGGGTGCAAAGTTGAGCATAGGACAGGAACGTATTCCTAATCTTGATGGTACGTTTAGAAATAACATGCTTTACTTTGAAGTTAATTTAAACCCTTTAGGTGGTATATCTCAAAGTATTGAACAAAAATTTTCATCACAAGGTAGATAAAACTATGAAAACAGAAGCGAAAGTTGGTCTTTTTATTACATTGTCACTCTTTTTTCTTTTTGGCTTACTCTCTCAATTGAGTAGTTTTGATAATCTTTTTAAAAAAGGTTATCCTATCTCTGCAAAAATCAATGATGGCTCAGGTCTTAAAGACAAAGCGAAAGTTAAACTAAAAGGCGTTGAGATTGGTTATGTAGAGAAAGTTACACTATTAAATAACGATGTAGTAACTGAACTTATGATTGATGAAGGAGTTAAAATTCCTTCAGATTCTGTTATTGTTATTTCACAAGACTCTCTTTTGGGTGGAAAATTTTTAGATATTAAGCCCGGTACATCATCAGAAACTTTGAAGCCTAATGCATTGTTAGCGAAAGAAGAAAAAGTTTCTTCTATTGCTGATGCTTCAACAGCTGCTGATGAAGCATTTCAAGAGATAAAATTTTTAGTACATGATTTAAGAGATATTTTTAATAATGGTGGAAAGAATGATATTCAAGATACATTGGCTAATTTAAGAGAATTTTCTGAATTACTCGCTTCTATTTCTACAGAAGATAATCAAACAATTCATCAGATTCTCACCAATACGAATAATGCTATTAATAAGTTTGCTAGTATGAGTGATGATATAAGTCAAACATCAAAAGAGTTTTCAAAAGTTGGAAAAGGTATTAATAAAGATTTACCTCAAATTATGGCTAGATTAGATGCCATTAGTCAATACCTTGAGGGTGTAAGTGCAACACTTGATTCTAAGTTACCAACAGCATTAAATAAATTTGTAAAACTTGAAGATAATTTAAATGATACTATAGATGGCAATAAAGATAAACTTTCTAGTGCCTTAACTTCGGTAGATGGCTTTTTCTCAAGTAGTACGGAGACCATGCAAAAAGTTGATAAGTACCTAGATGGTATGATTAAAAGTGAACTACATGTTGAAATGAGATCAGATGAAGTTTATGATGATGGAGGATATTCAAAATCACATTTAAACTTAACACTTAAACCAGACCCTACACGTTATTATATGATAGGTATAACAACCGGTCCTAGTTTTAAAGCAGATGATAGTTTTGAAAGAGGTTATGCTGGAAATAAAAAACATGAAAGTGGTGATTTCCTACTCTCTGCACAGTATGGTAAACGTTTTGATGACTTATTATTTCGGGTAGGACTTATTGAAGGTCAAGGTGGTTTTGGTGTAGACTATTTTGCACTGAACGATACATTAAAAGTAAGTGCTAATATGTTTGATTTTAATGCTGTAAATGACATACGTGGAGATAATTTGAATTTGACAACAACCATGCGTTATCAATTTTTTAAACATATTAATGCTTATGTAAGTGCAAACAACATTTTAAATAGTCGTGCAAACAGTATGTCCGCTGGTTTAGGTGTTAGTTTTGTAGATAATGATTTGAAAAATCTTTTAGGTACAGCTGCAGCTGCAAGTTCTAGTAAATAGTGTATAAAAGATATATATGATACAAGAAAAAAATAAAATAC
>Ga0256827_10003098_pt1 | contig 10608 bp, 9 predicted proteins | sample CV84metaG_FD_185977 | JGI IMG/M metagenome (GOLD analysis project Ga0256827, IMG submission 185977) | Hydrothermal vent microbial communities from East Pacific Rise, Pacific Ocean - CV84 | ecosystem: Environmental > Aquatic > Marine > Hydrothermal vents | place: Pacific Ocean: East Pacific Rise...
TTTTTGTGGTGTAGGATTTATGGGGCAGAGTGTCAAGATCATTGCGCCACACAAGCGGGTATATATGCCCAAAGTTGCCTGTTGTGCGATGGCACGTATGATTGATGCTGTTTATTTTGATGACAGCGTGAAGTATATGGAGGACCATGGTGTACCTAGAGAAGCGATTTTGCCGATTACATATATCAACTCCAGTGCTGAGGTGAAAGCCAAGGTAGGAGAGATGGGTGGTCTTGTTTGTACCTCCTCTAATGCGTTTAAGATTATCGAGAAAGGGCTGGAGAGCGGGAAGAAGATCCTTTTTGTACCTGACCGCTGTTTAGGACAGAACTTTGCCAATAGTATGGGATTAAAATCCTGTGTCATCGGTGAGGGAGAGTGTGATCCCAAAGAGGCAGATATCATCTGCTTCAACGGCTTCTGCTCTGTGCATCAGTACTTTACACTGGAGGATATTACATTCTACCGTGAAAGGTACCCCGATATCAAGATAGCTGTCCATCCAGAGTGTGATCCAGCTATTGTAGCTGCAGCAGACTTCTCCGGATCTACGTCACAGCTGATCAAGTATATCACAGAGCTTGATCCTGAGCAAAAAGTTGCCGTAGGTACGGAGTACAATCTGGTGAACAGGCTCAGACCGAACAATACTTTTGTACTCTCCTCTACCAAGCCAGAGTGCCCTACGATGAATGAAACTACACTGGAGGATCTCTATCTGGTACTCAAATCAATCGAAGACGGGAACCCTATCAATGAGATTGAGCTGGATGAACATACGACACTCTATGCTGCTCTGGCACTTGAGAGAATGTTAGAGATCAGCTAGTTCAGTAGCATAAAGGAAGTAGATGTTAAAAGAGAATTTTATAAAAGAGATGATCGCTGAGGATGTTGGAAGAGGGGATCTGTTCGCACGTATCAGCGAGAGTAAACAGATCTCAGCCTATATCATTGCCAAAAGTGATGGTGTATTTGCCGGACAGGAGTATATCGATGTCATGGCGAGGATGTATGATATCTCTTTTGAGTGGAAGGTCAATGATGGGGAGCATTTTAGTAAAGGAGAGAAACTGGTATTGATCAGTGGTGATTCACGGATCATTCTTTCTCTCGAACGCTCGATATTGGATATCGCTTTGCATACCAGCTCCATCGCGACCTTGACAGCAAAATATGTAGCAGCGATCGCAGATACTGGGGTCAAACTGCTCGATACCAGAAAGACTAGACCACTATTGAGGGGGCTTGAGAAGTATGCAGTTAGATGTGGTGGGGGGCTGAATCATCGCATGGGATTGGATGATTGTCTGATGCTCAAAGATACCCATCTAAAAACGATTGATAATCTGGCAGACTTTATGGAGCAGGTCAGGAAGAAGATTCCTTTTACCTCCAATGTGGAAGTAGAGTGTGAGACACTACAGATGGCACAGGAGGCGATGGCAGCCGGAGCAGATATCGTCATGTGTGACAATATGTCACTTGAAGAGACCGCAGCAGTAGTCAAACTCAAAACGGAACGTTATCCTCATGTACTGGTTGAGGCCAGCGGAAATGTAACACTAGAGACGATCAAAGAGATAGCTCAGACCGGTGTAGATGCGATCAGTTCAGGCAGTATTATCCATCAAGCCAACTGGATAGACCTCTCGATGAGAGTTGACGGATAAGTAGATGCACCCGATAGAGCAAGAGGCTAAAGCATTCCAAGCACTTTTAGCAAAGTATCCTAAAATCACAGTACTTTCGCATATCAATCCAGACCCGGATGCGATTGGTACTGCGCTGGGAGTCTATAGCTGGCTCAAAGAGCAGCAGTATACAGTGGAGGTAGTCAATGCCACAGAGGATATCCCGCTCTTTCTGGATTTTTTACCTTCCTTTTCGAAGATCAAAAGAAAAATGGATTTTGAAGACTCCCTTATCATCTCTTGTGACTGTGGAAGCGTAGATAGATTAGGGTTTTCCGTAGAGGGAAGGATAATTGTCAACATTGACCACCATGCCACCAATAAACAGTTTGGATTACTGAATATCGTTGATAAAGAGGCAGTATCCAGCTCTGAGGTGGCATACCGTCTCTTAAAAACGTTGCATCCAGTGTCCAGAGAGAGTGCCATATCATTTTATGCAGCACTCATTTCAGATACGCGTAATTTCACAACAAATAATATGCACAGATCGACCTTTGATCTGGCATCAGAACTTACTTCCCTGGGAGTAGATATTGCAGAGGTATCCAGGAAAATGCTTCATCGCCGTTCTCTGGCATCACTAAGGATCCTGGGTGTGGCACTTCACTCGCTGGTGTTGAGAGAGGATGCCCAAGTAGCTTTGCTGACTATATCTCAGGAGGATCTTAAGCGCACGGGAGCGAAATTGAGTGATCTGGATGGTGTGGTTGATTATGCCAAATCTCTGGCTACAGTGGAGATTGCCTTGATGCTTGTGGAGAGAGAGCAGGGTATCAAAGTCTCACTCCGAAGTAAGCGTGTAGATATCAGTACCTTGGCACTCTCTTTTGGCGGAGGAGGACATGCCGTGGCAGGAGGATTTGAGAGAGAGGGTGATACAGTAGAGATATTGTCACAACTGCTCCTCGACGAGATCAAGAAGAAAGGATTACTTTCATGAGAAGAAGATACAGTGTAGGGTATAGACGAAAAAAGAGTATCTGGCCTAAATTTTTAATACTACTGTTGCTTTTGGGCGCGGCAGGTTACTTTATCTATACTTCACCGAAATTTGAGCGTGTCAAACCAACAATAACTGCACCGAAAATTGTCTATGCAGGTGCAAAAAAACCACTTAAAGTTATGCTAGAGGACAATCAGGCATTGGGACAGTATCAGGCATTTTTCAGTGATGGAAGCCACAATATTATTGCAGCATCAGGCAGTTTTGATATGCTGATGAAGAAGACAGAGATCGCAATTACCGTACCGCCACAGATAGAAGAGAGCAAAGAGGGGACGGTATGGAAGTTGACAATCATTGTCAAGGACAAGAGCCTCTGGAACTATATTGGTGATAATGTAGCAATCACACATTTAGATGTGGTCGCAGATACCAAGCCACCGGTTGTCTCTCTGCTTGCCAAAAGCACTACGATGGCAAGAGGGGGAAGTGCATTGATCATCTTTCGAGCAGAGGACGCCAACCTCAAAGAGGCTTATATTGTAGCAGGAGGGATCAAGTTTGGAGCGGTACCTTACAGAAAAAAAGGCTATTACGCAGCATTGATCGCATGGCCGTTTCAGAAAAAAAAGATCGATATTTTTGTAGTAGCGACAGATATAGGGGGTAATAAGGTCAAAAAGAAAGTGATCTTTCCCAAAGTACATCGTCAATACAAAGTATCTCAGATCGTTGTTTCTGACCGATTTTTGGATGGAAAGATCGTTGAGGTAGCGAAGAAAGACCCTAAAGCATCTAAGATCAGAGGGAGATTACGAAGATTTAAAGCAGTCAATGAGACGATGCGTATCAACAATGAGAAGTTGATCCACAAATTTGCAAGTCCCTTGCCGAAAGCATTGAGTTCAGCATGGAAGATCAAAGCTTTCTATCCTTTGAAAAGTGCCAAGTTGGTAGCCGATTTTGGAGATGAACGACACTATTTTTACAAAGACAAGAGTAAAGAGATATCCACATCCTATCATGTAGGATATGATTTCGCCAGTACCAGACATGCCCCCATTATAAGCTCGAACAAAGGAGAAGTAGTCTTTGCTCGATTGAATGGTATCTATGGAAATATGCCTATGATCGATCATGGGTTTGGGCTTTATACGCTTTATGGGCATTGCTCAAAAATGCTTGTTGAAGAGGGAGAAGAGGTAGCGCGAGGGCAAACCATAGCCAGGACAGGTATGACTGGGTTAGCACTTGGAGACCATTTGCATTTTGGCGTATTGGTACAAGGGGTTGAAGTCTGGCCTATGGATTGGATGAAGTCTAACTGGATCAAAAAAAATATTGATAAAGTATTCCAAAAAGCAGACAGGATCATCGGGAAACCATAGATGCAGCAGAGAACGATTGGAAAGCCTGTAGAGGCTGTGGGTATTGGTATTCATAAAGGGAAGCCTATCACCTTACGATTAGAGCCACTAGAAGCAGATAGGGGTATTGTTTTTTATCGTTCAGATCGGGATAGGGAGATACCTCTTTCTGTGGATCATGTTGTCAACACAGCAATGGCAACAGTCATAGGTAAAGAGGAAGATCATATCTCTACGATTGAGCATTTTTTATCAGTACTGTATGCCTATGGTATTGATAATATTCGTATCACTGTAGATGGCGATGAGATCCCGGTGATGGATGGGAGTGCCATCTCTTTTTGTCTGCTATTGGATGAAGCTGGTATCAGGGCACTGAATAGGCCTAAAAAGGTGATTAGGATCAAACGAAGTATCGAAGTCAAAGAGGGCAGGAAGTTTGCTAGATTTGAGCCTGCAGAGCATGCCAGTTTTGCGTTCGATATATCGTTTCCTCATCCTGCGATCAGGAAACAGTCTCATCAGTATGATTTTAGTCGGAAAAGCTTTATCGAAGAGATAGCTAGGGCGAGGACCTTTGGATTTGCCAAAGATATACAGAGTTTGCAGAGTAGAAATCTTGCTATGGGTGCGAGCCTTCAAAATGCTATAGGCTTGGATGGTCGGAAGGTGCTCAATCAAGAAGGACTTCGCTTTGAAAATGAGTTTGTGAGACATAAAATATTGGATGCTATGGGAGATATGATGGTGACAGGATATAATATTTTAGGAAGTTATTCGGCTTTTGCAAGTAGCCATAAACTGAATCATGCACTCACGAAAAAAATATTTGAGAGCAGTGAAAACTATGAGCTTGTGACATTAGAACACTTAAAAAATCCAACATATGAGATGAGCTTTGCCTAACGATACCCTTTTGATCAATTCTATAGCAGTACCTATCCAGGTAGGTATTTACCATGCTGACAAATGTATAGAAAAGCATGAAATTGAGGGACAGACATCAGAGGTGCTTCTTAGGTTTTTAGAGGCAGTATTGGATAAGCACCAGATCAAAAAGATTATTTATGTTAATGGACCAGGCAGTTATATGGCGATCAAACTGACCTACATTATGCTCCGCACCATAGAAATGGTAAGAGGAATCCATTTTGATGGGGTGAGTGCCTTCGAGTTAAATGGAGACAAACCAATCAAAGCGATGGGAAACCTCTATTTTACCAAGGAAAAAGAGACTATAATGACACAAAAGTTTGACGATAGAGTCAAGCAGGAGTTTTGGCTGCCCGATGATTTGAGTGCACTCTGTCTAGATAAAGAGAATACGCCACACTATATACTTCCTGCTGTATAAAGGTTTGATGTGCAGATAACAGTCCCCGCAACAAGTGCCAATCTTGGTCCAGGTTTTGATACCTTAGGCTTGGCATTAGATCTTAGAAATGAAGTGATCATAAAACCATCACGCTTTTTAAGTATCTCAACCCAGGGAGAGGGCGCAGAAAACCCCAAGATAAAGAAAAATACCCTCTTCCTGAATGTATTTAATAAGCATTATAGAAAATTGAGTGGTAAGCAGAATACCTTTCGTTTTGAGTTTATCAATAGAATACCTATCTCCAGAGGTATGGGGAGCTCGTCCGCAGTGATTGTCGCAGCGATTACTGCAGCATATGTGGCCTCTGGTACAAAATACAATAAAAGAACGATACTCAATCTAGCACTTAGACATGAGCCGCATCCGGACAATATTACTCCTTGTGTTATGGGGGGATTTAATGTAGCCTGTATAGAAGGGAACAGGGTGTTCAGTAAAAAACGTCGTCTACCAAGCTATCTTCGTGCAGTGATGGTGGTACCTGACCGTAGAATCTCTACTTCACGATCCAGACATGTTCTGCCCAAACACTATAGCAAAGAGGAGTTGGTCTATTCCCTCTCCCGTGCTGCATATATGACGGCACTTTTTATGAGTGAGTCTTGGGATCAGCTCCGTATCGCGTCGAAAGATAAGATACATCAGGATAGGAGGATGCGGATGATGCCTGAACTGCTAGAAGTACAGAAGATCGCTTTGGAAAATGGTGCTTTGATGAGTACGCTCTCAGGAAGTGGGTCAAGCTTTTTCTCACTCTGTTATGAAAATGATGCGGAGAAGATCGCCACCGTATTACAAGAGAAATTTTCTCACTTTAGGGTGCTGACAAAAGAGTTGGATAATCATGGAGTTATCACAAAGGGATAGAGGGGGAGCTCCCTTAATCTCTTTTAGGTATAATATCGATGAAAAAAAACAATCCTATACGCATGTGCATCACTTGCAGAAAAAGAGAATCCCAAAAGACATTGATGAGACTACAGTTGGTTGATAACCATATCGTTGTATATCAAGGTTCTGGAAGAAGTATCTATCTTTGCAAAGAGTGTAGTCTCAATGAAAAAAAGATGAATGGCATGGCAAAGCGTTTTAGATTAGAGCGTAGTGAATTATCTACGATATTGAAGGAGCTAGAGAAGAATGGATAAAGTAAAGATCCAGGAGATTGCAGCAGAAGCTGGAATGTCCAACAATGAGATGCTAGAGAAAGCCAAAGTGCTAGGCTATGATGTAAAAGTAGCACAGAGTTCAATCGGCTTAGATCAAGCAGCAGCACTCATGGACTATGTCATGACAGGTACCATACCAGCAAGCGTAGCGACAAAGGTTGAGAAACCCAAAGCCACACCTCAAAAAGAAGCTGTAAAAAAAGTGGAAACACCTAAAACGGAAAAGCCTGAAGAAAAAGTAGATGCTGTTCCTGAAGCTCCTGTGGAGCAAGCTCCCAAAGAAGAGGTAGTAGAGGACACAAGTACAGCGCCAGCTGTTGAGAGTGTAGCCTCTATCCCTGAAGAGAAGTCTGAGAAAGCTGAAGAGCCCAAAGCTGCTGAGACAAAAACAGAGGACGCAGAGGCAGAAGAGCCCAAGCGGAGACCCCGAAGAGCATTAGGCAGGAGAGGGATCACTATTGTTAAGAAGGCAAAACCTGCACCAGTGAAAGCAAACAGAAATATTTCACTTTCAGGTTCTGGTGGTGGACAACCTACTCCCCCTAAAAAGAAAAAACCTAAAAGAATAGCAGAAGCCAAAGAGTCAGGTGCTAAAATGGAAATTTTAGGAGACAGAAGTTTGGGTGGATCTGTAGAGCTTTATGAAGAAGAAGAGGTAGTATTGTTGGACTTCTCTGACAAAAACATCTATGAAGAGATGAAGCGTCAGGAAGAGAAGCGAAGAGCCGAAGCGAAGAAAAGAGCGGCACAAGGTATCGGGCAAAATCGACAGCAGTTTAGACCACAGGGTAAACGTTCTATCAGACGTGGTGGCAAAAAGAAAAAATATATCAGAACAGAGTCTGAAGAAAAGGTCAGCGTGATAAGTATTCCAGAAGATGTAAGGGTATATGAATTTGCCGAGAAAATGGGCAAGAGTGTGGGTGAAGTGGTCAAAGTACTCTTTACGCTAGGTACGATGGTCACCAAAAATGATTTCCTTGATAAAGATTCTATCGAGATACTCGCAGAAGAGTTTGAAGTAGAGGTCAAGACGATCAATCCACTGGATGCTTTGGATTATGTTGATGTGTATGATGCGTCTGATGATGTCAATTCTGAGACCAGAGCACCGGTAGTGACGATCATGGGACATGTTGACCATGGTAAAACCTCATTGCTAGACAAGATCCGATCCACCAAGGTCGCGGATAAAGAGGCAGGTGGTATTACGCAGCATGTGGGTGCGTATCAAGTAGAGAAAAATGGACAGAAAGTTACCTTTATCGATACTCCGGGCCACTCAGCATTTACCGAGATGAGAGCCAGAGGAGCACAAGCAACTGATATCGCTATTATTGTCGTAGCAGCGGATGATGGTGTGATGCCTCAGACCAAAGAGTCGATCTCTCATGCCAAGGCAGCAGGTGTCCCGATCATTATTGCGATCAACAAAATGGATAAAGAAGCTGCCAATCCTGATAATATCAAGTCTCAACTTGCAGAGATAGATATCCTCTCTGTAGATTGGGGTGGAGAGTATGAGTTTATTCCTGTCTCTGCACACACTGGATTGGGTATTGATGAGCTACTTGAGACGATTCTTGTGCAGGCAGAAGTGATGGAGCTTACTGCAGATGCCAGTAGAAATGCCAAGGCAGTCATCGTAGAGAGCTCCCTAGAGAAAGGCTTTGGCTCTGTCGCAAATATCATTATCAAAAATGGTACATTGAATGTCGGTGATACCGTGATAGCAGGTACTACATTTGGACGTATCAAAAACCTGATTCTAGATGATGGCACGCGTGTCAAATCTATCGGTCCTAGTACACCAGCCGCTGTCGTAGGTCTCCAAGAAGTACCTAAGGCGGGCGAAGTACTCATTGCGATGGATAGTGAAAAAGATGCCAGAGAGCTAGCCAACAAGCGAAAAGAATACATGAGAACCAAAGAGCTCTCCAAGAGTACCAAGGTCTCTATCGATGAGCTTGGCGCACTGATCGCAGAAGGTCAGATCAAAAAACTGCCACTGATTGTCAAAACAGATGTACAAGGTTCCCTCGAAGCGATTAAGGGAGCCCTTGAAGAGCTCAGAAACGAAGAGGTCAAAGTTGAGGTTATCCACCAAGGTGTAGGTGGCGTCACTGAGAGTGATGTGACGCTGGCAGATGCGAGTGAAAATGCCATCATCGTAGGCTTTAACGTACGTCCTACAGGGACTGTCAAGAGCAAAGCCAAAGAGCTTGGTGTAGAGATCAAAACCTACTCTATCATTTATGATATTATCGATGATGTGAAGGCACTGCTCGGTGGCATGATGAGCCCAGTAGTCAGCGAAGAGGTCACTGGTCAAGCAGAGGTCAGAGAGACCTTCACCGTAGCCAAAGTAGGTACGATCGCAGGATGTAAAGTCAGTGATGGTATGATAGAGCGTAACGCGAGTGCGAGATTGATCCGTGATGGTATCGTGATCTACACAAGCAAGATCTCTTCTCTCAAGCGCTTCAACGATGATGTCAAAGAGGTCAAGAACGGATACGAATGTGGTATCATGCTTGAGAACTTCAACGATATCAAAGAGGGTGATGTGATCGAAGCCTTCAAAGAGGTGGAGGAGCAGGCAAGTCTATGACCCCCGCTGAGATCAAACGCAAACGTACAGAGTCCGTACTCAAAGAGCTTCTCCCCGAAGCACTGAGTACACTCGATGATCAACGTATCAATCACCTCAATGTGACGGAAGTGGTATGTTCACGAGGACGCTATGATGCACGTGTCTATCTCGATCCTATAGGGATAGATGAGAAAGAACAAGGCGAAGCCCTCAAACAGCTACGCAAGGTCTCTGCCCATATCAAAAACCATATACGTGACAGTGAGGGCTGGTTCAAGGCCCCCAACTTTGTCTTTGAGTTTGATACGCACTTGGCGCACATCAGTAAGATGGATGCACTTTTTAAACAGATAGCAACAAAAGAAGAGGGTGAGCAAACAGATGAATCTTGAAGAGCAGATAGCCAAGATCGTACAGGCAAACGGTGCAGCATTTTATGATACTGAGACAGCCACAGAGGGTGAACAGACGATCTATCGTATCTTTGTGAGCCAAGAGGGCGGCATCAGCCTCGATCTCTGTGCTGAGATCTCCAGAGAGCTCTCTCCTTTCCTCGATGTCAATCCTCCCATGGGTGGCAAGTACACCCTAGAGGTCAGCTCCCCAGGACTAGAGCGCAAACTCACCAAACCCAAGCATTTCCAAAACTCCATCGGAGAGAAGGTCAAGTTCAAGATCATCGGCGTAGACAAAGGCAAAGGCACCCTCATCGCTGCCGATGACAAGGGTATCACTGTAGAGACCAAGCATGGCGAAGAGAGCTATGAGTATGGTCAGTTAGGGACGGTGAAAACCTATATCGAGTGGTAATGTAGGTTCTGTCTTACCTAATACTTTATCATGAGCTATATTAGACTGTTATAAAAAGACTATAGTTTGAATATATATGGTAAAAGTATGACAATTTGGCATATTTTCACAATTTCTTCTCTTATTTAGTTATAGTATAATACCAAGAATCTGGAGGATCTTATTATGACTATTCATCATTCCTTTTTAACCACTCAAAAAAAAGAACTTAAAGATTATTACTGGGCATATTCTGATATTTTGCGTGATATTGGTATTAATGAATCTACTTATGACCAGCGTATTATGGCATTTATGGCATTGAAGCTTTTAATAGACAATGATAAGTTGGCATTTAACTTAGAATACCGTAATAACTTTGATTTACCACCTGAAGAATATGCAGAATACAAAGGGAAAGACACTAAAGAGACTTTTCTGAATATTATTAAAGATATAGAAATTTTAGGGAGAGGAGAAAATCTCCATTACTTTGAACAAGAGTCTAAATATAATCCTGATAAATCTAAAAAAATATTAACCTATCTTAATCACTATAAAACATTTGAGCTTGAAAGATATATTCTTGAACTCCCCAATAATCATTTGGAAAATGTACTAGATATCTATACCTATCAAGCAGATTTTAGAAATTACCCAAAAGATGAGTAT
>Ga0256827_10003099_pt1 | contig 10605 bp, 5 predicted proteins | sample CV84metaG_FD_185977 | JGI IMG/M metagenome (GOLD analysis project Ga0256827, IMG submission 185977) | Hydrothermal vent microbial communities from East Pacific Rise, Pacific Ocean - CV84 | ecosystem: Environmental > Aquatic > Marine > Hydrothermal vents | place: Pacific Ocean: East Pacific Rise...
GGTAATATTGCTTGTGATTGTGATGATGGTTACCATAATGATAGTAATCTAAACTGTATTGAGGATGTTGTTGATCCATGTGATGGAGTTTCGTGTAGTGCTCATGGAGTATGTGTTTTAGATGAGAATGATAATGTAACATGTGATTGTGATGATGGATATCACAATAGTGATACTTTAAAGTGTATTGAAGACATTACTGATCCATGCAATAATTTTGATTGCTCTGATAATCCGAATACACATTGTATTAATTATCAAGGAAGTCCTGCTTGTGAATGTGATGATGGTTATCATTTAGATGATGACAGAACTTTATGTGTTGAGGACTCTGATGATTTATGTAAAGATATTACATGTAGTGGTCATGGAGTTTGTAAAGTTGAAAATTTAGAGGCAATTTGTGTTTGTGATGATGGCTATAAATTAGATGGTAAACTTGAGTGTTTGAAAACTGTAATTGATTTATGTGAAAATATTACATGCAGTAATCATGGTTCATGTACTGTTATTGAAGATAATACAAAATGTATTTGTGAAGATGGATATTTAGAAAATGGTACAGAATGTATCAAGAATGATGTAAATAACAGTAAAAATAAGGATTCCTCTTCATGTAACTATTCAGATAATAGCAATAAAACAAGTTTATTATTACTGTTGTTTTTATTAGTATTATTAATACCTTTAAGGAAAAAGCTTAAATAAAGACATTTCTTCACGATATCGTAAAAAAATCTACAAAAATAATTGATTATTTTTTAAAATAGGAGTAAACATTACTATATTGTTTTTTTTGAGGTTTAATATGAAAAAATTATTATTAGTATTTATGCTTGCTGGTTTTGCTGTATTGGGAGCAAATCATTATGATAAAATTAATGGAAATGTTTCGAAATTAGAGATAAGTAAAAAATTTATTTCTTTGAAATTGACTCACTCCACAAGTAAGGCTGAATTTAAAAAAGAAATATTAGCTATTAAATATTTACCTGAAATATCAGAAATAAAAACTTTATCTGATAATTCTTTTGTTATTAAATTTAAAGAAGTTATTTCAAGTAGTAGTATTGACGAGTTAAAAAAAGAGTATAAGATATTACCTTCTTATACTTTTAATCAAGAATATTGGCCATTGATAACCGATAATACTATTAATATTAAATTTAAAAATAGTGTGCCTAAAGCAGAACAGAATAGAATTTTATCTGAAAATAATTTAGAAATTATTGATACAGATATTTTTATAAAAACTATTCATGCTGTTAAAACAGATAAAGATGCTTTTTATATGGCAAATAAATTATACAATACTGGTTTATTTGATTTTAGTAACCCTAACTTTTATATGTACCATATTAAAAAGTTTACACCAAATGATACTTACTTTAGTAGTCAGTGGCATCATAATGCTGATAGTGCAGGGGTTTACTCAGAAGGTGCATGGGATATAAACAGAGGAAGTTCAAGTATAAAAATTGCTATTATTGATGATGGTATGGAATTAAATCATCCTGATTTAAATGTTGTGAATTCAAAAGATTTTAGTGGTTCAAGTGGTTTTAGTGATAGTGGTGAACATGGAACTTCTTGTGGTGGTGTAGCTGCTGCAAAAGGTAATAATGGAATTGGTGTAAGTGGAGCTTGTCAGAATTGTTCTATTTTAGCAGCTAAAATTATGAGAGCAGATGGTTATTCTTTACAATATGCAGATGCAAATGCTTTTAATTGGGCAACATCTAATGGAGCAGATGTTTTTAATAACTCATGGGGATATCAGCAGGACTTTGTTATTAATGATTATAATCCAAGACTTGTAAGTGCAATTAATTATGCAGTAACGAATGCTCGTGGTGGAAAAGGTGGTGTTGTTTTATTTGCTTCTGGTAATGAAAATAGAAGATTTTCTTCTAGTTCCCTGGAAGGACTACCAAATATTATTGCTGTTGGAGCAACTACAAATTATGGAAGTAGGGCATCTTATAGTAATTATGGTAGTGGTTTAGATATTGTAGCTCCTTCAAATGGAGGAAGCTTAGGTATATGGACTACAGATAGGCTTGGTAGTAGTGGCTATAATGATAATGGTCATTATACTGTTGATGGTACAGATTATGGTTATGGAACTGACCTTGGCGATGATGATTATTCCAAAAATTTTGGTGGTACTTCATCTGCAACTCCATTAGTTAGTGGTATTGCTGGCTTAATGTTATCTGAGAATGCAAATTTAACTCCTTCACAAGTTAGACAAATTTTAGAAAATTCAGCAGATAAAATTGGTAGTGCAAGTAATTATGATAGCAGTGGACATAGTGATTACCTTGGTTATGGTAAAGTAAATGCAAAAAAAGCACTAGAAGCTGTAAGAGATTTAAGTGGCTGTACTCCAGACCCAAATGGAGAAAATTGCAGTAATAACATTGATGACGATTGTGATGGAGCAATTGATGATAATGATAGTGATTGTCAATCTTCACCAGATGCCTGTGATGGAGTAAATTGCCCTGCAAATTCACATTGTGATGTTGATAATAGTAATGAAGCTGGTTGTTATTGTAATGATGGTTATCATGTAAACGATGATTATACTGCTTGTGTTCCTGATGGTGGAAGTACTGGAGTATGTGATGGAGTTGATTGTAATCAGTATTATCCTAATTCAGTATGTATTGACAATGGTGGGCAAGCTGCTTGTTCTTGTCCTGATGGCTGGAATTGGAATAGTAGTCAAACTGCTTGTGAACAAGGGACCACAGACCCATGTGTTGGTATTTATTGTAGTAATCATGGTACATGTATAAATAATGGTGGTGTGGCAAGTTGTGATTGTAATATAGGTTATTCTGCAATTGGCTTGCATTGTGTTGAAGATAATGTAGACCCTTGTGCAGGAATTGTTTGTAGTAATCATGGATTATGTGCAAATTATAATGGAACAGCTGCTTGTAATTGTGATGCTGGTTATATAAGTGATGGAAGTTTACACTGTTTACTTGATAATTCAGACCCATGTAATGGAGTTACTTGTAGTAATCATGGTATATGTGGAAATTATAGTGGTGTGGCAAAATGTAATTGTAATACAGGTTATCACAGCGAAGGTTTACAGTGTATTATAGATGAAAATACAGATCCATGTGATGGAGTTTCGTGTAGCAATCATGGTATATGTGGAAATTATAGTGGTGTGGCAAAGTGTAATTGTAATACTGGCTATCATAGCGAAGGTTTACAATGTGTTATTAATGATATAAATAATCCATGTGAAGGTGTTACATGTGGTGGTAATGGTAGTTGTGAAGATAATAGTGGTAATATAATTTGTAACTGTAATGCTGGTTATCATAGTATAGGACTTGATTGTGTTCTTGATGAAGTAGACCCATGTGAAGGAATATTCTGTAGCAATAATGGTGTTTGTGCAAATTATGATGGTGTTGCTAAGTGTAACTGTAATATTGGCTATCATAGTGATAATAATCTTCATTGTTTATTAGATGGTAATGATAACCCTTGTGAAAATATTCTATGTAGTAACCATGGGCAATGTGTTGAAGATAATGATAGTATTAGTTGTAATTGTAACACGGGCTATCATCCTGATAATAACTTAAATTGCCTTGTAGACCTTAATGTTTGTGATGGAATCACTTGTAGTGGTCACGGAGTTTGTGCAAATTATAATAGCGTTGCTAAATGTAATTGTGATAGTGGTTACCATAGTGATGATAATTTACACTGTATTGTTGGAGCAACTGATGTTTGTGCTAGTGTAACATGTGGTGGTCATGGTTCATGTTATGATAATAGTGGAACTGCTGCATGTAATTGTGATAGTGGATTTCATCCAAATGGAGCATATTGTGCTAAAGACAGTAGCAATGGAAGTGACAGTTCATCATGTAGTTATAGTTCTTCTAATGATAACTCATTGTTATTTATATTCTTCATTGCTTTATTATCATTAATTTGGGTAAGAAAGAAATATAATAAATTAAATAACTAAAATAACATTTTGGAGAAAATTTGAAAAAAATAATTATAATATCAATGCTTCTATCAATAATTGTATTTGCAAAAAATGGTGAACTTTTAAAAAAGTTAGATAACTATAGTTCAGTAGATGATATTTTTAAGAATGAATTATTAAAAGATTATAATACAGATGATTTTAAGTTTATTTTGAAAAAATCGGTAAAAGGATTAAGTAATATATTATACTTACATTATAAATATAAGTATAAGAATATAGCTGTTGATAGTCAAGATATTGTTATTTCAAAAAAGAATGAAAAATTATTTTTGATTTCAGGGAATTTTATTGTTCCGGAACTTGAGTCTTTAAGTTCAAATTATACAGGAACAGAAGTTTTTACTAAATTTAGTAAAAATGTTAGAGATATTAAGTTTTATACTCCTATTGAAAAAACTATTTTGGTTATAAGTGATAATACTTATTTAACATACAAGGCTTTAGTTGCCTATACTGATAAAAAAGGTTATCATTTAGGAGATATTTATCTTGATTCTAATTCTGGTAAAATTATAGATTTTCATTCAAATAAATATGAAACTCTCTTTAGAAGAATTTATACATTTGAAGATAAATGCTTTACATCTAGTGCCATTTACAATGATTTACCTGGTGACTATCTTTTTCTGGAGGGTCATGAAAATGATGAAGATGTCTCTGCTTTATATGCTTATAATAATACTGGTATAACTTATTGGTTTTATAAGTTCTTATTGCATAGAAATAGCTTTGATAATAGAGGCGGAGAATTGGTTTCAACTCTTCATGTTAAGTTCTATGATGAAGGATATGGTTGTCATGGTTATAATGCATCTTTTTTGGGCTATCCTTTTTACCAGATGGTTTATGGTGACGGTAATCCAAATAATCCAAATGATGATTATTCAAGAGCGTTAGATGTTGTAGCTCATGAGCTTACACATGCTGTAACAGATGCTACAAGTGATTTGATATACAGAGATGAGTCTGGAGCTTTAAATGAAGCAATGAGTGATATTTTTGGAGCAACTACAGAAGCCTGGGCAGATTCTGGAGGTACTTCTGAAGGAAATCCTGTAAATTTTGTAGCAAATGATAATACCTGGAAAATAGGGGAGAGTATTGGCAGTGTTATGAGGTATATGAATACTCCTGCATTAGCAAGACAATCTCAGCCAGATCATTATGAAAATCTTAAATATATTGGTACTCAAAGAGATAATGGTGGAGTTCATATAAATTCAGGTATAATAAATTTAGCATATTATTTACTTGTAGAGGGAGGTTCTCACCCTGTTAGAATACAAGATTTACAAAAAGTTAAAGGCTTAGGATTGGAAAAGGCTATTAAAATATTTTATGAGGCTCAAATTGGATTATTTGTAAACAGTACAAATTTTTCAATGGCGAGAAGCTATTTATCTCTTGCCGCTGAAAATTTATATGGTAATTGTTCTGATGAGTCAGAGCAGGTAAACAGAGTTTTTGATATTCTGGGTGTTCCTGGAAACAGAAGAGAGGAATGTGTTAAATCATGTGATGAATTAAATTGTGCTCAAATAGAAAATAGTTTTTGTGTTGATATTATAACTAATTCATATTGTAAATGTAATGATGGATATCACTGGAATGAAGAAAGTAGTGCTTGTGAAGAAGATTATATATGTTATAATATTACATGTGAAATGAATAATAGTCATTGTGAAGAATACAATAATGCTCCTCTTTGTATTTGTGACGAGGGATACTATCCGGATGGTCAGGCTTGCCTTAAAAAAGAAGATGACCCTTGTGAAAATATTAATTGTGGTGGTCATGGGCAATGTATTACTGAAAACAATGAAACTTTCTGTAATTGTAATACAGGTTATGAGCAAAGTGATAATAAATTAAGTTGTGTGATATATACAAATCCTTGTAATGATATTGATTGTAGTAATCATGGAAATTGTGTAGTTAAAAATAGTGAAGCATTATGTGGTTGTTTTGATGGCTATCATGCAGAAAATCTAGAATGTATTGAAGATGAAGTTGATTTATGTGATGGAGTATCATGCAGTGGTCATGGAAGTTGTTTGGTTGATGGTAATACTGCTAGTTGCATTTGTGAAAGTGGTTACAAAGCTGATAAACAAGAGTGTATAAAGGAAAATGCTAATAGTGAAAACAATAATAAACCAGAAGCTGAATCATCTGGATGTAGCTATGGTAATTCTAGTAACTCATTATTTATTTATTTTATTATGATTCTTATAATTTTTAGAAAAAGATTATTTAATTCCAAACTTCTTTAATTTACTTTGTAAAGTTGTTGGTTTCATATCTAATAACTTTGCTGCTCCATCTGCTCCATATATCTTCCACTTAGTTCTTTCCATTGCTTTCTTCAAGTGTATTTCTATAATTTCATTAAGAGTTAAGAATTTATCCATATTTTCATATATATTTTCGGGTACTTGTATTTGAGCTGTATTATAGTTTAGAGGCTCTAAATCAAGAGTATTATTTTCTGCTAAAATAACTCCTCTTTCTATCATATTTTCAAGTTCTCTTATATTTCCTGGAAAAGAATAATATTTTAAAAATTCTTCTGTTCTTTGAGTGATCTTATATATATTTCTATTTATTATTTTGCTATATTTATTCATAAAGTGGTGTGCTAATGGGATAATATCGTCTTTTCTTTCTTTTAATGATGGAATATATAGCGGAAATACATTTAATCTGTAAAATAAATCTGCTCTGAATCTATTATTAGCAATTTCTTCTTCAATATCTTTATTTGTTGCTGCAATAACTCTTACATCAACTCTTATTGTTTTATTGCCTCCAACTCTTTCCAATTCTCGTTCTTGTAATACCCTTAGTAATTTAACTTGTACTTCCATTGGGATTTCACCTATTTCATCAAGAAAGATTGTTCCTCCATTAGCAAGTTCAAATTTACCTATTTTTCTTTCATAGGCACCAGTAAAGGAGCCTTTTTCATGTCCAAAGAATTCAGAAGTTATTAATGAATCATTAAGAGCTGCACAATTAACTTTTACAAATATATTGTTTTTTCTTTTGCTGTTACTGTGTATAGCTCTTGCAATTAATTCTTTTCCTACACCTGTTTTCCCTCTAATAAATACTGTTGCTTGTGTAGGAGCAACTTTTTCTATTTCAGTTAGTACTTTTTTTAGGCTTTTAGATTGGCCAATGATTTCACCAAAATTAACTTTTATTTCTTCTGATAAGTAAGTTGTTTTTTGTTTAAGCTTATCTTTATCGTATTTAATTTGATTTATATTTATTTTATTAAATATATTTAATCTGAATATTTCAATTAATTCTGTAATGAATGCAAGCTCTTTTTGTGTAAAAAGTTGATGTTTCTTCCTTGATAAAAATAGTATACCAAGTAAGTTTTCTTGCAGTTTAATAGGTATTAGAATGGAGTAATTTAATTTATGATTTATTAAAAAAGATTTCTCTTCTGTTATTTCAGAGATGTCATCAAAGTTAATTATATTTGAATTATTAAATTTATTTAATATTTTACCTGAGCCATAAATTGATTCAAATAAGTCAAACCTTTTAGTTATTATTTTGTTTTCTATTACAGATATTATTTTAGTTTTATTTTTTCTATGTGATAGCTTTAAAAATGAGATAGAATCAAGTTTAAGATAATTATGTAATTTATTATAAAAGTCCTCTATTAAAAATTTTAATTTAGGAGAATGTGAGAAAGATTTGCTTAATTCAAGCATTATTTCATATTTTTCATTTCTTTCTTTAAGGTTTTTTGTTCTTAATTCAACTTCTTTTTTCAGTTGAGAGAGAAATTGTGCTTTAAATTCATTAGACTCTCCTAGTTCCTTATTTTGCTCTCTTAATCTTGATATTATTCTGGTTCTTTCTATTAGTACAGCAACAGGCAAAGCTATTTTATTTAAAAAATCAATATGTTTATTGTTATATATATTTTTTTCCTTACTTGAAAAAAATATAAGTCCTCTTGCTTTATCATCAAGTATAAGAGGAAGTGTTAAGCTTGATTTTATTCCTTCTTTTAAAATCAGTTTTGTTGTTTCTGAATTAGGTCTTGTCAAAATATATTTATCTAAGTCATTTAAAATTCTTGGTTTTTTGTCTTCTATTATTTTTCCAAGAGTTGTTTCAGTTAATTTTATAGAATAACCTGCTCCAAGATATGTTTCTGAATCACTAATATTTGCAATTGCAAAGACCTCTTTTTCATCAAAACTTAAGACTCCTACACCGATTCTGTTATATGGAATAAATTTTATTAAATTTTTATAAATTGAATCAAATATTAAATCAAAATCATTTCCTTTACTGATATCATTAAAAATACTTTCTAAAAATTCTAGTTTTTCAATACTTAAATTATTCATAATTCCTTATATAAAACTTGGAGTTTGAAGTAACACCTTTTCTCCATGGAATAATGTAAATCATACTTCCAAATTTATTTAAATATTTAATGGTATATGGAAGTTCCTTTTTTTTATTATTATAAAAAATAACTTCCATATCAAGTTTTAGCTCAATAAAACTCTTTAAAATGATTTCTTTACCTTTTTTTGAGTCTAAAACCATTCCTGCTTCAATTAAATCTGTTTTAATTTTGTTTTTTGGGAAAAATTTAGGAAGAGTCGTTTCTGTTTTTTGTTTTATTTCTAAAAAAGGAAAGTTTTCTATACTGGCTAAGTTATTGTTTTCTGTATTACAGAAGTGGTCTAATATTTTTTCATAATGGTGTGAATTTTCAATATGTCTCAAATCGATTAATTGCATAATATTCAATTTATTAAATTTATTTTTATACTTGTAAAGGTTGATTATATGGGAGTGAAACATAATTGTACCATCATTTGTTTCGAGTAAAGGGAATGATTCATTTTCTCTTTTAGGCTCTTTTAAATATAGTAGTTTGGGAAGTTGCTTTTGATTCTTTTGTTCCATTGTTTCTATTAATTTTCTTTTTGTATGAAATATTTGAAGTAATCCATAAGCCTGAATTTCTAAGTTAATTTTACTGTTTTTACCATATTCAATGATTTTATCAAGAGCAAGCTCTCTTGAAAGTACAACTCTTTCTACTGAGCTGAACTTTGAAAAAAAATTATAATAATTTATATTGTTTCCACCTGTAGTTGAATCAAGTATTATTTTTAAGCTTAAATTATTTTCTTCGATTATATTTAAGATAGATAAATCTTCAGTTCTTATTCCATAAAAGTCATTTTTTATTAGCGTATTTAATAACTCTTTTATTGGTTTGATATCTTTATTAAAAGGAAGCTTATCCAATGCAAAATACTTTCTTATTCTTTTATTTATTTTTTGGGATAGTTTTAATGTATCAAATAATGTTAAATTAACTTCTTTTGAAGAATATTCTAATGATTGAAATATTACTTCATTTATTATATTATTTTTCTTATTTATTCTTTCTATTGCTTTGATTTCTTCATTGTTTTTGACAAAAGTTATCAATTTTAACCATTATTCATTACAACATGATGATAGTTGTGAGTCTTTTAGAGTTTCATATTCTTTTAATAATTTAATGAAATTTTTAGATGCTTTTGAAAGATTCTTACCTTTTTTAGTAATAACAGCAATTGGTCTTAAAAATTTATCGTCTAAAATACTAATTGATTTTAGTGTTCCTATTTCAATTTCTCTTGTAATTGTTGAAGATGGTACTATTGACACTAAGTTATCATCAACTTCAACCATTCTTTTAATGGTTTCAATATTGTCAAAATCCATTTGAATATTTACTCTCACATTATTTTGTTCCAGAATATTATCAATATGTTTTCTTGTTGGAATATCCTTTTCAAAAGCACAGAATGGTAGGCCTTGTAATAAATCCATATCTTCTATTCTATCAAGTTTTGCAAGTTGATTTTCTGGATTACAAATTAATACTAATCTGTCTTTTTTAAATGGAGTAATATCAATTGATGCATGTTCTTTTGGAAATGCAACTATTCCCATATCAATGGAATTAGTTATTATATCATTATATATTTTATTGATTCTACTGTATTGAACAGACACTTTAACCTTTGGACATTTTTTAAAATATGTTTTCAAATATGGAGGTAATTCATGTAGACCAACAGAGTAAACAGTAGAAAGTTTAATTTCACCTGCAATAATATCAGAATAATTGTCTAAGTGGTCTTCAAGGTCTTTAAACATTGATAGTATTTGAATTGAGTATTCATGGAAAATTTTTCCTTCCTGAGTTAAGGTTAAAGAACCCTTACCTCTTTCAATTAAATTTACCTGATATCTTTTTTCTAGATTTCTGATTTGCTGACTAACAGCAGATTGTGAAATTGAATTTATATCAGCAGCTTTGGAAAAGCTTTTGGTTTCTACAAGATTACAAAAAATTTTAAAAGTTTGAATATTCATATTCGCTCCATACAATAACAAGCTAGTAATATATACGATATTATTTTATATGTCAATATTAAAAATTAGAAAATCTTATTATTAAAACAGTTTTGTTTAAAAAGGAGGTTTTAAAGTTAAGTTTGTTATATTATTTTACTTTAAAA
>Ga0256827_10003100_pt1 | contig 10604 bp, 5 predicted proteins | sample CV84metaG_FD_185977 | JGI IMG/M metagenome (GOLD analysis project Ga0256827, IMG submission 185977) | Hydrothermal vent microbial communities from East Pacific Rise, Pacific Ocean - CV84 | ecosystem: Environmental > Aquatic > Marine > Hydrothermal vents | place: Pacific Ocean: East Pacific Rise...
CAAATCAATCAGATAAAAGACACTACCGAGCTGATTATCTTACCCGAAGCAGCTATTCCGGTGAATATCTCAGAGGATACCTCTCATTTCCCTGAGAGTATCTACTTGATGCTTGAACTATCTAAAACAAAGCATCAGAGCATCTTAGTTAGTTATTATTCCTTCGATTCGGTTTATCATTATAATACAGCAGCTTTAGTGATAAATGGCCATATTTCTGAAACCAGACACAAAAGCAAACTCGTTCCCTTTGCCGAAACCATGCCTTTTGAGTTTATCAGTAAATACTTGAAAAACATCATCGCTAAAGAAGGTGGCCTGGGCTTTACATACGGTAGAGATAGCATAGCCAAGGTTTTCACGCTCCACAACAAGCATCAGACAAAAACAGGGACGCTCATCTGTTTTGAGTCTGTTTTCTCCGATTTCACCAGCGAGATGGTTCGCAATGGGGCCCAATTCCTTATCATCATCAGCAACGACGATTGGTGGCAAAACACCGCCGGACACCGTCAACATTTTGCCTATGCACGGCTTCATGCCATCAGCAACCGAAGAGCCATCGCCCGGGCAGCCAATACAGGTATTTCGGGCTATATTGATGCTTATGGCCGGGTGATTTCAAAAACGAAATATCGGGAGAAAAGCATTTTAATCAACACCATAAATACCAGTGATTATTTAAGCTTTTACAGCCTTTATGAGCCGCTCATACGTTGGGGTATTCTTCTGATAGCTATGATGATTTTTATAGTCGGGATCTTAAATATTCAAAAAATATAAAGCTGATATAATTCCGATTGAGAAATATAATTAAATTTACACATTCTTTAAAAAAAAGACTCCTTTTCACATAAAAATGTGATAACAGAAACAATAAAAAACAAACCAATGAATAGATTAATAGGAAGATTACCCAAAATAGGAATACGTCCGGTGATTGATGGTCGTGAGCGAGGTGTTCGCGAATCATTAGAAGAACAATGCATGAATATGGCCAAAGCTGCGGCGCGCCTTATTGAGGATAACTTACGCTTCCCCAGTGGCGAAAAGGTAGAATGTGTGATTGCCGATACTAATATTGGTGGTGTGGCCGAAGCAGCCCAATGTGCTGATAAGTTTCAAAGAGAAGGAGTTGAGGTATCACTTACCGTAACACCGGCCTGGTGCTATGGTACCGAGGTGATGGACACTACTCCCGGCATCCCAAAAGCTGTTTGGGGGTTCAATGGCACCGAGCGTCCCGGGGCCGTATATTTGGCAGCCGCTTTGGCAGGCTATGCTCAAAAAGGCTTCCCTACCTTTGGTATTTATGGCCACGAAGTACAAGATGCCGGTGATACCAATATTCATGAAGATGTAAAAACTAAAATACTATCCTTCGCAAAATCTGCATTGGCAGTAGCGCAAATGAAAGGCAAAAGCTATCTTTCTATTGGCTATTCCTCCATGGGAATTGTTGGGTCAATGGTAGATCAACATTTTTTTCAGGATTATTTGGGTATGAGGACTGAGTTTGTGGATCAAACAGAACTCCTCCGCCGAATGGATGAAAACATCTATGACGAAGAGGAATTTGCTAAAGCATTGGCCTGGACAAAAGAAAACTGTAAAGAAGGAAAAGATTATAACTCTGAGAAATATATAGCCGACCAACAAAGAAAAGACTACGAATGGGAAACCGTTGTAAAGATGACCTTGATCATTCGTGATTTGATGATTGGCAATCCCAAGCTAAAAGAAAAAGGCTTTGGTGAGGAGTCCTTAGGTCGCAACGCCTTAGTAGCTGGTTTCCAAGGACAACGACAATGGACAGATTATATGCCTAATGCCGATTTCTCCGAGGCTATTTTAAACTCTTCCTTCGACTGGAACGGCATACGTCAGGCTTTTTTAGTAGCTACCGAAAACGACAGTCTGAACGGTGTTTCTATGCTTTTTGGTCACTTGCTCACCAACCGGGCACAAATATTTTCGGATGTGCGTACTTATTGGAGTCCCGAATCGGTAAAACGCGTGAGTGGAAAAACACTTAGCGGAAAAGCAGCCCAAGGTATCATCCACCTGATTAATTCGGGCTCTACCACCCTTGATGCTACGGCACAACAAAAAGATGAAAACGGTCATCCTGTAATGAAACCCTATTGGGATATCTCTGCACAAGAAGCCGAAAAGTGTTTAGAAAACACCAAATGGCCTCCGGCAGTAAAAGAATACTTTAGAGGTGGCGGCTATTCTTCGCAGTTTAAAACAGCAGGCGAAATGCCCGTTACCATGAGTCGTATTAACCTGGTAAAAGGCCTGGGCCCTGTACTTCAGATTGCCGAAGGATGGACAGTGGAGATAGATGATGATATTCATCAAATCATCGATGCCCGTACCAACCCCACCTGGCCTACCACCTGGTTTGCTCCGCGCCTCACTCAAGAAGGTGCTTTTAAAGATGTTTACTCTGTGATGTCTAATTGGGGCGCCAACCATGGTGCTATCAGCTATGGACATATTGGTGCCGACTTGATTACACTGGCTTCAATGCTACGTATTCCTGTTAATATGCATAATGTGGACGAAAAAGACATCTTCCGCCCTGCTTCGTGGAATGCCTTTGGTAGCGAAAAAGAAGGTGCCGATTACAGAGCATGCCAGGCTTATGGTCCCGTTTATGGTTTTAAATCCTAAATAATCAGGGTGATATGAGCAAAAAAAAGAGTTAGATGGGATCATCTAACTCTCTAATCAAATAAATAAACTAAACTATTCAATGATGATGCGGTGGTATGTGATTCTTTTTGAAGTCATCAATTTCAATAAATAGACTCCTGAATTAATATCACTTACATTCACTTGTGCTGACTTATTTTTGATTGATAATTTACGCAAGCGTTTTCCGGTGAAGTCAAATAGCTCTATTTCCTCTATCTCTTTTGATGAATTAATTGTGATAAAATCGGAGGCAGGATTAGGGAAAAGCTCAATATCTGCATATGCCTCATCTGTTACGCCCACTAAAACAAATTCTACGATATTAGAAGGAATCGACTCGCCATCGTCGTAAACAGCTGTAACATAATATCTGTGAATCCCTTGATCTGGTTTAGCTGTCAGGTATTCCAATACATCCATATCTACATCGGCAATAACACTAAAATCGCCCATATTCTCCGAATAATAAATATTATAGCCTTGCAAATCTTTAGATGAAGGAGCCTCCCACATCAGTTTCACATCGTCATCAACAAACTCAAACTGCAAATCCAAAGGAGGGTTTAGCTGTACAGCACTAACAACAACCGTATAATCTTCCACCTCGCCAAAAGAAGACGAACCACAAGGATCTGGAGTGGCATTATAATCAAGTCTGATTCTCATTCTTAATGGTACTCCTTGAAGCGCATTCCCCGGCACATTAATATTAGTTTGGTAAGGACCTGGACCCCAATCCGAAACAAAAACTTCATCACCTGAATCATAAAAATCTCCATTATCATTCCAATCTATCCACACAGCAGCTAAATCGGCATTATAACCATTCGCTATTGAGATAACAAGATTGGATGAAGCATCAGGATCCAGATAGATAGTCAAATCGGGATCTCCTGTATAATCGGCATAATGATCGGCTCCACTTGAGTTAGAAACGCCTGAGATATTAATATTTGAGATATACTCTTGACTTGAACTACTACCCCCGCTGGCTTCACAATAATTACCACTGGTATTGGTAATCACCTTTGTTAACTCATCATTGGCCGGATTTTCATCACCTTCTAAAGAAGAAGTAACAATAATAGTATATGCCACGCCAGGCATCGACATATCAGCCGTTTCATCGAAGGTAAAATATATGTTTTGGCCGGGACTCATTGAAGATGTAACAGTTTGAACAAAAGGACCCAAAGCGCCTGTACCATCGTTTATGGTATACTGAACTTCGAAATTAGATATGGTCGCCGTTCCATTATTGACCAATTCTACAGTAATATCATTGGCATCGGTGAGACCATCCCCTGTTTCCGGTGCTATTAAATTCTTTACACTCACATCAGTGGTGTAGTTAATCGCATTGGAAATCTCATATTCAAAAATCATTTCATGGCCGGGAAAACAATCTATCATCCCCAATAACACTAATTTACCATCGTCATTAATAAAGGTATTCAAACCACTTGATACCGAATTCTGAGATCCTCCGGAAGGGCCCGGAATATCTGTGGCTACATGCAATACATCAGAAAAAACACTGGAATTAATATCGTATCGTGTTAATTCCATTTTACTATCGCCTGTTCGTTGAAAACAGATGAGTGATGGGTTATCCGGGTCGGTAACAGTATCTAAAGCCGTGCCTGAGATACCGGGATTACCAATAACAACATTAGGAACTATTTCGTTACCTTGTTTATCCACAGCACATAACTCTGCCCAATAACCTGTCCAGAAACCACCATTTCCATCATCCAAAGTAGGATCCCAGGAGATATGACCCAAAGCGATTATACTGGGGGCATTAACAGTAATATTTCCTATGGGTAATTTGTTTTCTAAATCGAGGATATCGATACCTCTGTCCATTAAACCATTTGCTCCATAAAAATAGTTCCCATCGTAAGTAAGACAACCTATTTTATCGACACCGGGAATGGTAAATGCCTCAATAAATGTACCATCCATTTCAAATTTATAAAACATCTCGGTACTAAATGAAGAAGTATATATATACTCCCCATCGGTAGCTACACCACCCTGATTGGATGAAGAGGTTTCGAAGTAACGAATAATATCCCACATATCTTTTTCGGCAGACATGCTTGTTTTCATGGTAGGAATTGTACATTCTTGTTGATTCTCGTTCCCCTGTGCAGATACATTTGTTGAAAATATAAATGCCATAAATAACAAAATACAAATCAGTTTATTCTTTTTCATTTTTTTTAGTTTTATGATTAATTTCTTCAATAATCTTTATTAATACCTTATTCTGAATTTCTTTCTTCTTAACAAACTCCTCTAGTTCTTCTTTTTCTTCCGATGTAACTATAGGTATTTTCTTTTTAGATTCTGATTCCACTTTTATATATTTTTAAATGAATCACAAAATTGCATAAGAAGTAAATAAATATCAAATAATCAGCTGCTACAAAAACGCTTCAAAACAATAAAAACACCCATACTTTACCCATACAATTAACATAACATATTAAATATCAATATTTTCTGAAATTTCAAAAATATGAGTCATAAATACTAACAGCTGGAATAAAATGCATGGGAATTCTGATTTGTAGAATAAAACTGTATTTTTGTTTAATGAATACTTTTAAAATAATAGGACTGTCTTTTCTTTTGCTTATGGGGAGCTGTAAATGGTTGGATGCCCAAACCCAACATATCGACAGTTTAATGTTAGCTGTAAAATACTCAAAGTCTAATGATGAGAGAATCGCCCTATTATTAAGTATCGCAGACGAATATAAAAAGAATGATTCGGATAAAGCTTTAGAGTTTGCCCAACAGGCATATCAGTTATCTGTTAAAGAAGGCCGCGAAGAAGATGAGCTTTCCAGCCTCATTCTGAAAGCGGAAATATCATGGAGCCAAACCGATTTTAAATCTGCTATTGATAATGCAGATCAGTCGGTTAGCTTAGCCCGAAAATTAAATAATAATAACAAATTAGCCTTAGTATACTTAACTAAAGGATTGGTATTTACCGACTTAGGAGATTACGACAAAAGCTCGGAGTATTATTTTAAAGCACTAAAGTTATACGAAGGAATTGAAGACAAAAAAGGCATTGCCAATTCGTTAAAGCGTATAGCATCGGTTTATTACGATCAACAAAATTACGATAAGGCACTTGAGTATTATTTCCAATCATTAAATATCTTTAAAGAAATTGACGATAAAGAAGGCATCGCCTCCGGTTATAACGACATTGCTGCCGTATATGGCAATACCCACCAATACGGCATGGTGAAAAAATATTTGCAAGAGGCTTTAATCATTAATCAGAAACTGGATGATAAACGGGCTTACGCCATCAATAATATCAATCTGGGTGTCATCAATCAAAGAGAGAAAGCATACGATGAAGCAAAGACTTATTATTATAGGGCTTTGGGGTATTTTCAAGAACTGAATCATCCTGTATTATTAGCCAAAGGGCAAATAGTGTTGGCCGGTTATTATTTTGAGACACAACAATTTGACTCCTGTATTGCCTACGCCAAAAAGGCCTACGAGCTGGGCATGGAATACAATCTCAAGAAGAGCATATACGATGCCACTAATATTATATATAAGAGTTATTTGCAAAAAAGTGACTCCGCCTTATCCGACAAATTTCTGATTCTGAATTATCAGATAAAGGACAGTTTAGATTTAGAGGCTAGCGCCGTAGAGCTTTCAAAGCGTGAGTTCAGATACCAGATGGAGAAGGAAAAACAAGCCTCAGAGATGAAACAGCAGCGGCAGGATTTTATGGTATTAATCATTATCATTACGTTGATACTGGGCTTAGGCATCATTATTCTGATACTGACCAGACAAAAGATAAAAGCCAAAAACACTGCTCTTGAGAAAGAAAACCTGGAGATAGAATTAGAGTTTAAAAATAAAGAACTGGCCTTAAAAGTCATGTCCTTGCTTAAGAAAAATGAGATCTTATCAGATATCTCCAAAAAATTATTAGTGGTGAAAAACGATGCGGTTAAGCAAGAAACCAAAACTGCTATCAACAAAATATACAAAGAGCTTCAAAAAAGTACAGACAATGAAATATGGGAAGAATTTGAGTTGCGTTTTAAGCAGGTCCATAGCGATTTCTATGATCAGCTGATGAAAAGATTCCCCGATCTCACACCGAGTGAACAACGTTTATGTGCTTTTCTGAGATTGAATATGTCATCCAAAGAGATCTCGGGATTAACGGGTCAGAGCTTAAACGCTTTGGAAACTGCCAGATACCGACTCAGGAAAAAATTAGGCATCTCAAATTCCCAAATCAATATGATCAGCTTCCTTTCGCAGTTATAGCCTTAAGCCTTTTAGGCAAAATTCAAAAAGCATTTGCCCGTTTATGATAGTTTATGTAATATTGCTCATGCATTTTTTATAAATATAAATACCAAATCTAAATATGAATTTGTCTTCCTCTAATACAAAAGAAAACTATAAAGGCGCTTTTGCATTAATGACTTCCTTATTTTTTATCTGGGGAGCTATTGTGTCTTTAAATGATATCCTGATACCTCATTTCAAGAGCCTCTTTGAGATGAATTATGCACAAACCATGCTCATACAGTTTTGCTTTTTCGGTGCTTATTTCCTGATGGCCATCCCTGCCAGTAGACTTATTGCGCATATAGGCTATAAAAAAGGGATCTCAGCCGGGCTTGTAACCATTGGAACAGGAGCTCTTATCTTTTTACCGGCTTCCTGGTTACTGTCGTATCCTTTATTTCTCTTTGGTCTTTTTACCATGGCTACCGGAAGTGTGATTCTACAGGTTGTAGCCAATCCTTATATATTGGTTTTGGGACCTTCAAAAACAGCATCAAGCAGATTAAACCTGGCACAAGGTGTTAATTCACTGGCCACTACACTGGCACCATTAGCCGGAGGCTTTCTTATCTTAGGTCATTACAGCAACTCACAAGATGCGGCGGCAGCAGTAGAAAACCCTTATATCGGCCTGGCTATCTTTACTTTCTTTGTAGCCATCGTTTTTTACTTCTTAAAACTCCCTCAGATATTAGATACCCATAAAGGCAAGATCAAAGGAAGTGCTTTACAATTTCGCCAGCTCAAACTTGGCGTGATTGCTTTAACGCTTTATGTGGGTGCCGAAGTAGCCATTGGCAGTTTTATCGTGAATTTTCTGGGCGAACCTTATATTGCAGGCCTGGCCGAAAAACAAGCTGCTACTTATATCCCTCTGTACTGGGGCGGATTAATGGTTGGCCGCTTCCTGGGTTCTGCCATATTACAAAAACTCAGTGCTCAAAAGGTATTGGTCTTTGCCGCTTTTGCCTCCATCGTATTAGTCATCATCACTATCACGACATCGGGATTTATATCTATGTGGGCCATGCTTTCCGTGGGACTTTTTAATTCTATCATGTGGTCAAATATCTTTGCTTTATCTATTGATGGACTGGGAGAATACACCAATAAGGCTTCGGGCATCTTAGTGATGGCTCCGGTAGGAGGTGCTATTTTACCTCTGTTACAAGGTGTTTTGGCAGATATGCCAGCCATTGGAATACATTTATCTTATATCCTTCCGCTATTGAGTTATGGCTTTATTCTGTTTTATGCCTTAGATGGCTATAAACCAAAACTTAAAGCCTAATGACAAGATTAGCCATCAGTAAAAGCAGTTATCTCACTTCTTTTATCTTAGTGATATTCGGCTTATTAACTCTCAATTCTTGTAAAGAAACTGATACATCTGAGAAATCGATCCTGTTATATGGCGCTGCCGGAATAAAACCTGCGATAGAAAAAATTGCTAAGGACTATTATCAGGAATATGGCGTGAGGGTTGATATTCAATACGGCGGATCGGGTACTTTGCTCGCCAATTTAAGAATTGCCGGGCAAGGCGATTTATACTTAGCCGGCGATAAGAGTTATATTGATGAAGCTGAAAAATTCGGTCTGATTGACGAAGTTCAGCCTTTGGCCTATATCAAACCTGTGATAGCTGTAACCAAAGGAAACCCAAAGGGAATTACACAGCTTGAGGATCTCTTCCGTAAAGATATTAAAGTCTGTATGGCTAATCCCGATGTGGCTGCCATTGGAAAGGCAACAAAGGAAATATTAGAAGCATCGGGTGACTGGGCAGAATTAGAAAAAAATATCACGGTATTCATGCCAACGGTTAACGAGGTGGCCAATAGTATTAAAATTGGCGCCACCGATGCAGGAATCATCTGGGATGCAACGGCCAATCAGTATGATAATATCGAAACGATTTCGCTGCCTGTTTTTGAGACCAATACCAAAAATATCACTATCGCCGTTTTAAAATCTTCAAGCAAACCCACCGAAGCTCTCAGGTTTTTAAGATATTTATCGGCCAGAGACAAAGGATTACCAACCTTTAAACAATTTGGCTATCAAGCTATTGATGGTGACCTCTGGGAATATACACCCGAAATTCTTTTCTATAGTGGCGGCGTCAATCGTGTGGCTATTGAGCAGACTATCAGAGCATTTGAGGAGCGCGAAGGTGTTGAGGTTATCAGAGTTTATAATGGTTGTGGCATTTTGGTATCTCAGATGAAAGCCGGAGAACAACCCGATGCTTACCTTTCCTGCGATGTGTCTTTTATGTCGCAGGTCGAAAACCGATTTACCGATATTACCGATATCTCAAATACAGATATCATTATCGCTACCCAAAAAGGAAACCCCAAAAATATTCAATCATTAAATGATTTATCCCGCAAAGGGTTAATGATAGGGGTATGTAACCACCAACAAAGTGCTCTGGGGTCATTAACCAAAGACCTCCTGGAAAAAGCAGGCTTATGGGAAGCCATCAATGTAAATATCCGTTCGCAAACGCCTACTGCTGATTTATTGGTGAATCAGCTCCGAACCGGCTCATTAGATGCGGTCATTGTGTATGCCGCCAATGTTTCAAAAGTGAAAGATAAAATAACTGTTGTTAATATTCATCTTAAAGAGGCTAATGCCCTACAAAATTTTGGCGTTTCAATAAACTCCAATCATACCTATTTAGTGAAACGACTTTTAAAATCACTAACGGCTCAAAGCTCTAAAGATCATTATTTAGAAAATGGCTTTAATTGGGAATATGATCAATAAGATTCTACAGTTTTCTTAAATTGCAACTTCTTTAAACATCAAAGACTATCGAAAAATATGCTCATACAAAACGCTTAAAGGTAAAGCCTAACCTCCCCTTCTTTTTGCTGATGGGAGCTATGGGTTCTACTTATATCATCCTGATTATTGCGATGATTGTGGCAGATATGGGCTTCACCAGTACCAGCCATATCTTAGCCGCACTCCAAAGCCAAGAGATTCAATATGCCATAAAGCTCAGCTTATTTTCCTGCACCGTCACCATGATTTTAAGCTTATTAGTTGCCATTCCATTGGGCTATATCATGGCCCGTTTTGAGTTCAGATTTAAGAAACTCCTGGATGCCATCCTGGATATCCCTATTGTATTGCCTCCTTTGGTCATTGGCTTAAGTTTGCTTATTCTGTTTCAAACCACGCCCGGGCAATTTATCGAGCATCATTTACGGATTACTTACACCATTTACAGTGTTATCCTGGCGCAGTTCATGGTAGCAGCAGCCTTTGCGGTAAAAACCATGTATGTTACTTTTTCGCAGATAGATAACAGACAGGAACAGGTGGCACTTACTCTGGGAGCCAATCAACGGCAGGCCTTTTTTCATGTGTTATTACCTCAGGCAAGAAACGGCATTTTAACCGCAGCCTCATTATCCTGGGCCAGAGCATTGGGCGAATTTGGTCCCATCTTAATCTTTTCGGGGGCTACCAGAATGAAAACCGAAGTTTTACCCACCACTGTTTTTTTAGAGATGTCGGTAGGG
>Ga0256827_10003101_pt1 | contig 10603 bp, 9 predicted proteins | sample CV84metaG_FD_185977 | JGI IMG/M metagenome (GOLD analysis project Ga0256827, IMG submission 185977) | Hydrothermal vent microbial communities from East Pacific Rise, Pacific Ocean - CV84 | ecosystem: Environmental > Aquatic > Marine > Hydrothermal vents | place: Pacific Ocean: East Pacific Rise...
AGATAGACATCTTGGCAAGGCACCTAGATACCAACCGTGAAGTGATCCAGTTCCACTTTGGCGGAGGAACACCTACCTTCTACAAAGATTATGAGCTTGATGAGATCGTTACTTACATCAAATCAAAGTTCCCTCACTGGAGTAAAGAGGCAGAGATCAGTGTAGAGATCGATCCACGATTCTTCAATGAAGATCAGATGAAAGTCTTTCAAAAACACGGTTTTAACCGTATCAGTTTCGGTGTACAGGACTTTGACCCTAAAGTACAACAAGAGATCCACCGTATCCAGCCTTATGATCTGACCAAAGCAGCCGTTGATCTTGCCAGAAAATATGGCATTAACTCTATCAATGTTGACCTCATCTACGGATTGCCGTATCAGACATTTGAGAGTTTTAAAAAGACACTGCAACTTGCTTTCTCTTTAGAACCGGACAGACTTGCTGTCTTTAACTATGCTCATGTACCTTGGATGAAAAAGACCATGCGTAAGTTCGATGAAACCACACTGCCTGCACCGGATGTTAAGCTACAGATATTCCAGCATACTATTGACTTTTTTGAAAGCAATGGGTATAAAATGGTAGGTATGGATCACTTTGCCAAACCTGAAGATGAACTCTTCGGTGCCATAGCAAAAGGCGAACTGCATAGAAACTTCCAAGGTTACACCACCAAAGGCGGTGCAAACCTCATCGGTATCGGTTTGACAAGCATCGGTGAAGGAAGCCGTTACTATGCACAAAATACCAAAGATATGAAAGTCTATGAAGCAGCCATAGAGGCAGGAAAGCTTCCCTTTGAAAGAGGCGTAGAACTGAGTGAGGATGACTACTTGAGAAAAGCAGTCATCATGGAACTTATGGCGAACTTTTCTATAGACATCAAAAGAGTAGAAAAAGAGCATAACATCAACTTTAAAGCGTACTTTGCAGATGCACTGGAAGCACTGAAAGAGTTTGTAGAAGCAGACCTTATGACACTGACAGATGAAAAGATCTCTGTAAGTCTGACAGGAACCCTGCTGATAAGAAACATTGCTATGCCGTTTGATGCCTACATGCACCAATATGGCGGAAACAAAAAAAGTTTTTCTAAGACAGTATAAGGTAAAAGTTTGAAAAAAACAGAAGACATTTTCAACTTCACAGCAACCAGTGATGACTGTATCAAATGCGGTAAGTGTATCCCTGTATGTACGATCCACCAGATCAACCCCGATGAGACCACTTCTCCTCGTGGATTCATTGACCTTTTGGGTGCCTATAAACGCGGTGATCTGGAATTAGATAAAAATGCCAAAGATATCTTTGAGAGCTGTTTCTTATGTACCAACTGTGTGGATGTCTGTCCAAACTCACTTGCAACCGACATGGTCATCGAAGAGGTACGGGCGGACATTGCTGACAAGTATGGTATCGCATGGTTCAAAAAAGGCTTCTTCTTCCTCCTTCGTCACAGAAAGATCATGGATTTTGTCATGAAATTCGGGTTCATGTTCAAAACCTGTGCTTTGGCTCAAGATGAAAAAGGAAGAGGACTTTTTGCCAGATTTTCCCTCCCTATGATGAAAAAAGGAAGGCTCATCCCTTCTATGATGAAAACCAGTTTCCTTAACAGTTACCCAGAGGAGATACCTGCATCCAACCAAGAGCAGAAAAACCCTCGTGTTGCCATCTTCATCGGGTGTTTAGGGAATTATAACTATGAGGGTATCGGTAACGGCTTGGTAGAGATACTTGAAGTACTGAATATTGATGTGTTCATTCCTAAAGCGCAGCTCTGTTGCGGTGCTCCTGCTTACTTTACGGGAGACGTAAGTTCCGTGGAGTATATGACCAAGAAGAATATCGAATACTTTGAGAGTTTTATGGATGAATGCGATGCCATGCTCATCCCTGAAGCTACCTGTTCAGCAATGGTCAAACATGACTGGCAAGTCTTTTTTAAGAACCACGATATGCCTGAGTGGGAAGCACGAGCAAAAGTACTTTCCAAGAAAATACACATGGCAACTGCATGGCTACATGACAATACCAACCTCAAAGAGATACTTGAGACCAAAGGCAAAAAATTTGATGAAGTAGTGACTTACCATGACCCCTGCCATGCAAAAAAGGTACAGGGGATCTCAGCTGAACCTAGAAACCTTCTTGCTCCAAACTACCCAATGGTAGAGATGAGCGACCCTGACAGATGTTGCGGATTTGGCGGAGTGACCATGCAGACAGAGAAGTTCCACTTTGCCGAAGCTGCAGGGAAACCAAAAGCAGCTATGATCAAAGAGACCAAAGCACATTATGTCAGTGCAGAATGTTCTGCCTGTAGAGTACAGATCAGTGAGTCTATGAACAATGCAAATGTTGAGACGATCTTTAAAAACCCTTTAGAGTTGATCGCTGAAGCATTAAAAGACTAACTTCTTTTTACTTCACGTCTCTCAGGGGCGATTAAAAATATATTTTTCCCTTCATCATATCTATACACCAGTCGATACCCCAATTTATATAAAATATTATCTACAATATAAAGTCCAAGACCAAATCCTGAACTTCGTTTTTCTGCTTGAGAGAATGGCTCTGTATAATAGCTAAGAGGATGTTCCAAAGCATCACCCTGAGAGATCACTTCTATGAAGCCATTCGCTGTTCTTACCATCACACATTTGTCTTTTCCGTACTTTATACCATTATCTATCAAGTTCTTCAACACAAGTGTCATTAGTTTCTTATCTGTGGTTAGGGCAGTATCATCTATCTCTATCTTCAGACAATTACTGTGTGTCATTAGCAGTTCCTGTGCTTCACTAAGGATATCGCTTAACATCACATATTCAAAATTAGGCTCAAAGCTCTGAGTGGTCACTCTCTCGATCTCAGCCAATTCGGAGATAAGCTCATTCATACGTTCAAAGGCACGTACCAGTATCTTTTTTGTTCCTTCATCTTCAAGCATTTCTGCCACGATACGCCCTTTGGTAATAGGTGTTTTGAGTTCATGCATCATGTTACGCATAAAGAGGTTTTTAGATGCACTCAACTCATGAATATGCACGATCGCATCATCAAAACTCTTCGCGATCTTACCGATCTCATCATCATGTTCATAGGTGATACGCGTATTCATATCTCCTTTGGCAAACCGCTGTATCTGTTTATGTAACTTCTTTAACGGATAGAGTTTTTTGAGTACCGCTAAATAGAGTAAAAGAAGCAGTGCTATAAGAAAAATACCGGAAGCAACAGCGATCTCAAAAAAGTAATTTTTAGGTCGGTCATCTTTGAGCATCAAATTATAAGACATACGTTGTACATAAATATAATGTACACCCTCTATAGCAAAAACCCTTACCTGACCAATACTGGAACCACCGCTAAATACCGTTTTTCCTTTTGTTTCTATCTCTTTTTTGATCTTTTTGATCTTTTTTCTGGGTACAGGTTTGACACGTAGATCATGATAAAGTTTTTTAAGATCATCCTTATCCGGGCTTAACTGTAAATTTGAAAGAAACGTAATAGAGATAAGCTGATAACGTTTGAACTCATCGATCTTACGTCTATCTTTATCCCATGAGAGAAAAAGTAGAAAGGTAGCGATCAAAATCGTGATCGCTACAGAAAAAAGGATATGTATGAATGTTGTTACAGATAAATTTCGCATCTATACCCTATCGGTTAAAAGGTATCCTACCCCACGGATCGGTTTAATATAAATATGCTCCGGATCTACTTTTGCGATCTTTTGACGAATACGTGAAATGATCACATCTATATTTTTAATAGAGCTATCATCATCAATATGTTCACTCTCATAAAGCAGTTGTTCTCTGGAGACAGAGCCATTCTTATGTTGGATCAACATAGAAAGAATATCATATTCTGCTGCCGTTAATTCTAAGAAATGTCCCTTGAAACTGATAGCACGTGCACTCGGATCGGCAATAAAGATCTCCTCTTTTATTTTAGGTTTCTCTTCCACACTATGTGTACGTCTTAAGATCGTTTTTATACGGGTGACAAGTTCTCTAGGGTCATACGGTTTTGGCATATAGTCATCTGCACCACGCTCCAAGCCTATCACTTTATCAGTAATATCATCTCTTGCTGATGAGATAATGATAGGGATATTACTCACTTCCCTGATCTTCGGTATCACTTCCAACCCATCCATCCCCGGCAGTGTAAGATCCAGGATGATCAGATCAAAAGCATGCTGAGTTAACAAAGAAAGACCGATATAAGGATCTTCCGCACCGATCACTTCCATATCATACTTAGTAAGGTAATTGGTCAAGATGAGTGCCAACTCCGGGTCATCTTCTATGATAAGTATCTTTATGATCTTAAATCCTTTTTATCCAAATTTTAACTATTATAAACTAACTGGCTTAACAAGTCGTTAATCATTTCTCAGAATAATCCAAATACACCTTTGTGATCGCTATTAAAAATGATGTTACAGCAGGGCCTAAGATCATACCCCAGAATCCATAGGTACTCATCCCTGCCAAAATAGAGAAGAAGATAACGATGGAGTTGATCTGTATCGTACTTTTAAGAAAATCCTCTTTAATCACTTTAATGATCATCGGTTTAAGAAAAGTATCTGCAATGATCGAGATCATGATCACAGAGTATGAAGCGATAATGATCGCTGTATGAGAATCTATTCTTGTCCATGCATAGAGTGAAACAGGAGCCCAAACAATAATCCCCCCTACGATCGGGATAAGCGATGCAAAACCATAGATCACTCCGAATAAAAGTCCGTTAAAACCAAAATAACTCACAATGATACCAAAAAGAAACCCTTCCAGTATAGCCGTGACTATCACTGAATAGAATACCACTTCCATGGTTGCAGAAACTTCTTGCATCATTTTTTCACCTTTGGCAGGAGAGACAGGCAGAAGTTCTAAAATAGTATCAAAAAAACGGTTTCCGTAATAGTTGATGAAAAAATAGAACACTACCACAAAAAGCATATTTTTCATAAACCCGAACCCTACACTGCTTGCTGCTGTGATATAAGAGGTTGAATCCTGAATATAACCGGTGATCTTCTCTTCACTTAAGTATTGCTGGCTCAACTCTTTAAGATACGGGATCTCATCTGCATAGACTTTGATCACACTGATCGTATCTTTGATCCCCCTGTTATCAAGTTCACTGATATAACTCACACCTACTGTTGCCAAATAGACAATAGGGGCAAAAAGTAACAGACTAAGTAGCAGTGTTGAGATCCCTGCACTGATATGTGAGGAATTTGTATAGGAAACAAGTTTTTTAGTGAGGTTAAATGTTCCCATTGTAAGTAGTATAGCTACTGTAATAGAAAGAAGAAACGGCTTATAGACACTATATGCACCCATAAGCCCTAAAACGAACAGGGCTGTGATCATTAAAGATGTTTTAGTCATCAAGTAATCCATTTTCAAATTTACTGAGTTTAAAATGCTCATAACTTTTTTGTGTAGCGATACGCCCTCGTGCTGTTCTCTCAATATATCCATTGGCTATAAGATAAGGCTCAAGCACATCTTCTATGGTTCCCTCATCTTCACTGAGTGCTGCTCCTATGGTACTAAGTCCCATAGGTTTGTTCTTGGCACTTACTAAAAGTTCAAGCAGCTGTATATCCTGTTCATCGAAACCAAGAGAATTCACTCCCAACTCATCTAGTGCATACTTTGCACGCTCCAGCGTAACTATCTCTTCATTGGCAACTTCAGAGAAATCTCTTACTCTTTTAAGTAGACGAAGTGCGATACGCGGTGTTCCTCTGCTTCTTCTTGCTATCTCTGAAGAGGCTTTTTCCTGTGAAGGTTTTTCAAGTTTATCTGCTGCTTGGGCAACGATCTTTGCCAACTCTTCAGGGGTATAGAACTGCATTCTAAAGTGCATACCGAAACGCTCTCTTAGCGGGTTGGAAAGCATCCCTGCACGTGTCGTTGCCCCTATGAGTGTAAAACGTGGCAAGTCTATCTTTACTGTTTGTGCTGCTGGTCCTGAACCGATAATAATATCTAAACGGAAATCTTCCATCGCAGGATAGAGTATCTCTTCTATGGCTGGAGACATACGGTGTATCTCATCGATAAAGAGGATATCCCCCTCTTCAATATTTGTAAGCAGTGCTGCAAGATCTCCTGCTTTTTCTATCATCGGGGCTGCTGTGGTTTTAATGTTTGCACTCATCTGGGTTGCAATAATATTGGCAATCGTTGTTTTCCCCAGACCAGGAGGACCAAAAAAAAGAATGTGATCTAGTGCTTCTTCACGGCGTTTACTTGCTTCTATAAATACTTTAAGATTCTTCTTGATCTTCTCCTGACCGATATACTCATCCCATGAACTTGGACGCAGTGTCATCTCATAAGAAGCTTCACCGTCAAAGCGTTCTATCTCAACCATGCGTTCCATTAATAGGTGTACTCCTGGCTGGGGAATTCTCTGCTTTTTACCTCATTTCTATAGGCTTCAAGTCCCTCTCTTACCTCTTTTGCACCGTTACAGTACTGTTTCACAAATTTTGGTTTGAAAGCTTCAAAGAAACCAAACATATCAGACCAGACAAGTACCTGTCCGTCTGTACTGTTCCCTGCTCCGATCCCGATGGTAGGGATAGAGACTGCTTTGGTAATAGCCTCTGCTGCTTCACTTTTAACACCCTCAACCACAATGGCAAAAGCACCGGCAGCTTCCAACGCTTTTGCATCTTCTACCAATGTATCTATATCTGCCTGATCCTTCCCTCGTATCTTGTAACCACCGTCACTTCGTAAAAACTGTGGCATAAGCCCAATATGTCCCAATACGGCAATAGAGTTTTGTGTCAAAGCTTTCACGATGTGTGCTCTCTCTTTTCCACCTTCTATTTTAATGGCTTGTGCCTTGGTCTCCTGATAGGCTCTGGTTGCATTTTTCAGGGCAACCTCTTCTGAAGTGTAGCTACCAAAAGGCATATCCAATACGATCAACGGTAACTTTGCACCGTTACATACTGCTTGCGTGTGGTAGATCATCTGATCCATCGTTGCAGAAAGGGTATCTTCTTTACCGAGAAAACTCATATTGAGACTGTCACCTACAAGGATCATCTCTACTTCACCGTCAAAAAGCTGTGCAAAGAGTGCATCATAGGCTGTGACCATGGTAATAGGCTCAACACCTTTCATTTTGGCTATAGTTGTTAAGGTTACTTTTTTTTCTATTTTAGGGGTATGAATACTCATCTAAATTACGTCCCAATCTATATTTTTACTCATTTTATCATATAATGTTGAAAATTATACAAAAAGAGTCTTATTTGAAGAAGTTAGTTGCATATATTACTACAGGTTTCCCAGATTTAGAATTTACGGTAGATGCTTCTTTGGCACTTGCAGAAGCTGGAGTTGATACCCTTGAACTTGGAATGCCTTTTTCCGATCCAGTTGCAGACGGCCCTGTCATCGAAGCAGCCAACCTTAAAGCCCTACAGAACGGTTTCAGACTTGATCATCTTTTTGAAGCCTCTGCAAAAATAGCTCCGCACATTGATACCCTGTGGATGGGATACTTCAATCCTTTCTACCATAAGGGAATGGAGACATTCATTACAGAAGCGAACAAAGCAGGAGTGAACGGATTTATCATCCCTGACCTTCCTTTTGAAGAAGCAAAACCCTATAAACCTCTCATTGAAGAAGCAGGTCTTAACCTCATTGATTTCATTGCACCGACTGATTCTAAAGAACGTATAGAACAGATCGTAATCGATGCAAAGAAATTTATTTATCTTGTTGCCTATGCCGGTATCACAGGAGCCGGTAAGAGTGAAGACCTACAAGGAATCATTACCGATATTAAAACGTTTACAGAGACACCTGTCTATGTTGGTTTCGGTGTGGATCAAAACACCGCTCAAGAGAAAGCACAAGGGGTTGATGGTGTGATCGTCGGTTCTGCCTTTGTGAAAGTATTATTGGATGAAGGGTTAAACAATAGCCAAAAGATCATGAAGATCTCTGAAATTGCAAAAGAGATAAAAGAGAAGATCAATCTTTAATACATGCATTAAAGATCAGTAAGTTATCACACAATTTTTCCCTTTTTCTTTCGCCCGAGAGAGTGCTGTTTTTGCTCTTTCATACACAGGGTCAAGTGCCTCACCATCCATTTTATTATAGAGAGAGATCCCCATACTTAATGTCTCTTTGATAGGTTTTTCATCAAGCATATAGCCGTGTATCTCAACCTCTCGTCTGATCGCATCAAGAAAAACTTGTGCATTGATTGCTGAAGTATTATACATAAGAAGTCCAAACTCTTTCACACCCAAGCGTCCAAGAAGGTCACTTTTTCTACATTTATGCACTATCGTATCGGCGATCCATTTTACCAATCTTCTGCTGACCATATCCCCATACTTCTCTTTCAATAGAGCAAAGTCATCGATCTCTATCACACATATTGACAATGGTACTTTATTTCTTATGGCTAACTGCACTATTTGTTCCGCTGATTCAAAAAAGAAATCTTGATTGTATGTTCCCGTTAATTGATCAGTAAAAATTGCTCTGTGTGCTTTCATAAGGTAAATGTTTTCCCATGCTAAAAATATGTACGTGATCATAAGCATAACAGAAAAGTATTTAAACTACCATAACAAATCCTATTAAACAATTTAAAGTATAATATCTGCAATTAAACTAAGGTACTTAAACTATATGGAATATTTTATCTGGAACATTGATCCCAATATTTTTACATTCGGAGCACTTCAGCTTCGCTGGTACGGACTGCTTTTTGTCGGCTCCTTTTTTCTTGGACTTATGCTGCTTCAATGGGTCTATAAACGAGAGAATAGAGACCCTGCAGTACTGGATAATCTTCTGCTTTATATTATGGGTGGTGCAGTGATTGGAGCACGGTTGATGCACTGTTTTGCCTATGAACCGGAGTTCTATCTTTCACAACCTCTGGAGATACTTAAAGTTTGGAAAGGCGGTCTTGCCAGTCATGGTGGACTTTTAGGTGTACTCATAGCACTCTATATCTTTGCTAAAAAATATAAAGAAGATTATATATGGTTACTTTCTCGTGTGGCTATGCCCGGAGCACTTACCGCTGCATTTGTACGTTTTGGGAATCTTTTTAACTCAGAAATACTGGGACTGCCTACGGACAAACCATGGGCGATCATTTTTGAAAGAATAGACATGATACCGCGTCACCCTGTACAACTTTATGAGGCATTCTCATATCTTACCCTTTTGCTTATTTTAATCGTCGTCTACCGTAAAGTCACACCTGCATTTGCAACAAAGATCCTACCGGGCATATTTCTTACCTTTATGTTCATCATGCGTTTCTTACTCGAATATACTAAAACCAGACAGGCAGACTATACCACCTCTCTACCCTTTACAACCGGACAAATGTTAAGTATACCGTTCATACTGATAGGGATCATTTGGATTATTTTGGCAATAAAAAATCATCATAAAGTAACGACATGACAAAAATACTGCACACAAAATATAGTCTGGGTATAGATATCGGTTCCACCACGGTTAAATATGTACTTTGTGATGAAGATTTTAACATTGTTGCCAAAGCGTATACCCCTCATGATACTAAACAAGCCCCCACCCTTCTACGTCTTCTTGAAGAACTCTCACAAACCCATACAGATGCATACAATAAGATAGATAAAGTATATATCACAGGATCCGGTGCTTCACGTATCGCTCCAACGATCAATGCACGCTTTGTTCAAGAGGTCAATGCAGTCGTTCTTGCCGTTGAACATCATCATCCTGATGTCAATGCAGTCGTAGAGCTTGGGGGTCAGGATGCAAAGATCATCCATTTTAAAGAGGGTAAAGACGGTAAAAAAAGTGTCCTTACCTCTATGAATGATAAATGTGCTTCAGGAACAGGTGCTACCATAGAGAAGTGTACCATGAAAGTCGGTATGGAGAGTAAAGATATACAAAAACTCACTTTCCAAACAGATAAACTTCATCATGTTGCAGCCAAATGTGGTGTCTTTGCCGAAACAGACATTGTAAACCTTGTAAAGACCTCTGTACCTTCCAATGAGATCATGAATTCTTTGGCTGATGCCATCGTAATGCAGAATCTTACCGTCCTGACACGGGGTAACACATTGATGCCAAAAGTACTGCTGCTAGGAGGGCCTAACACTTATCTGCCTTTTTTACAGGAGTGCTGGCGTATGCGTATCTCTGAGCTTTGGGATGAAAGAGGCATAGCCTATGACAAAAATAACCTTAATGAACTCATTGTTGTTCCTGAGAATGCACAATATTATGCTGCTTTGGGTGCTATCATTTTTGGAGAAGGGGAAGCCAATCATGACAAACCTTTCAGCGGACTCATACAACTCAAAACACTTGTTGACACAGGAGGTACCGGAGAAAATGAGAACAATGACACACCTCTTGTCTCTAGCGAAGAGGAGTTAAATGCCTTTAAAGAGACCTATACGATAAAGCCTTTTATCGCAGCAAAACTGACACAAAAAACAACCTGCTTTTTAGGGATAGACGGCGGTTCCACTTCCTCCAAAGCAGTACTTGTCGATGAA
>Ga0256827_10003102_pt1 | contig 10602 bp, 12 predicted proteins | sample CV84metaG_FD_185977 | JGI IMG/M metagenome (GOLD analysis project Ga0256827, IMG submission 185977) | Hydrothermal vent microbial communities from East Pacific Rise, Pacific Ocean - CV84 | ecosystem: Environmental > Aquatic > Marine > Hydrothermal vents | place: Pacific Ocean: East Pacific Rise...
AGAAGCAGAGCCTTTGAGTAACTATGCACCTCTTTAGTGTTCTTAGAAAGGTTAGAACCATCAACATTGGCACGGTAAAGCTCATCATGAGTAGTCGCAATATTCTCTATCTCCGAGCTATCCTTAGCCTCTTGCATGACTAAAGAGTTAATAAGAATCTTAGAGTTAGGAATAATCTTCGCCACACCATTTAACTTAGCTAAAGCTCTATTAGCTTGAATCGCTTTTTTTAAGACTCTTTTTGTCTCTATTTCTGTTTTTGGGGGTAGGTTTTTTAGCATTTTATTTACAGATTTCCTCTTTAAAAAAGTTGTCTTATTATATAAATAAATGATTGATTTTTCATAAATTTTTTAGCTTGAAGTGGGTCTATTTTAAACAGAAACATATAATTAGAAATTATTTTTTCTCTATCTCGTACAAGAGTTGAATTATTCAAACCTAACCTTTTTATGAAAGTATTATCAATAATATTTCTCTCTCTTCTTGATAAACTCTCTTTTGGAATAATTGAACCATCTGTTGAAAGAGAAAAATTATCATTACAGCCTACTTTAGGCTCTATTGGTAAAAGAAGGTCTCTCTTTTTTTGTCCACAAGTTTTGGGATTGATGCAACTATAGGCATAATTACTATATTGGAAACATAAATGAGGATAAGGTGTTCGTCCACTTTTTGGTTTAATATGTTCAATTTGTCCTTCATTCTCTGTTAACTTTTTTTCACAGTAGACACATAATCCAGCCTGCTCATGATGTAGTTGAGCCTTGATATTTGATTTAATTAGATTAAACTCTCTACTATTAAAATCTGAAACAGAAGGGTTGGGATTAAAAAATATATATCTTGCCAAATCATAAGAAAAAAAACTATTATCTAATTCAACCATTCTGTTGCTCTGCTAAAAATTGCCATAGTTCTAAATCTTGTTTTGGTATCTCATAGCCTATTTCATCAAATTCTTTTTTAATACTCTTTGCCAGTGGACTCTCTATTTCTCCATTTTTAACCAACTGTTCATATCTATGTATATTTTCTAAAATATCAAGAGGAGGCTTTACATTTGTATTCATAATATAAGCTAAAGCATCAGCTGATTCTCTAGCTAAGGGACTAATTTGTGGTTCTATAGCTTCATTAAAAGTAATTACTCTAATATGTTTTCTTGAAACAGTAGTCAAAACTTGTGGACTATGAGTAGTAACAATAAATTGAGCATGAGGAAAGGCTCTTTGTAAATCAATAAGAATAGTCTGTTGCCATCGTGGATGCAGGTGTAAATCTACCTCATCTATCATAATTAAAGCTTCACTATTGTTTGAGTTCTCTTCCAAATGAGGATTGGCTTCTGCCATTCTTGCAGATATATCCATAACCATTGCTAGAACCGTCTTATAACCATCACTAAGTTGGTCTACTCTAAATGTAACATTTTTACCTTCCACTACTTTATCTATCACAAAACGTAAAGGACTTCTCTTAATTCGAGGATTAATCATTTCAGGTAATATAACTTCAATAGCTCTTCTAACAGCTTCAAGTGCAGGTAATTTATAATCAAAATCCCGTCTATCTTTAATATCTTGATTCTCTTCGTTTTGCATAGCAGTAAACCATTGAAAAAGTCTTGTAAAATTAGTATAGGCTTCAATTGAACCCGTTAAAGCCTCATAACGAGAGAAATCTTTTTTAAAATTTCGGTTTCTCATTGGACTTTTTAAAACAGCTCTGCTTGTACCATAATACATAACTAAAGGCATCTCAAATTCAATATAACCTTGTTCATACTCTGCTTCTACCATATTATCAATCATTTCATGTAATTGAGTTAAGCCAATAGCCTCAGGTATGAGTTTTTTAACTGCCTTAGATTTATTACGAGCATGGGTTCTATCCCAAATAACATTATGATAACTTTCTAATTCTACACGCATATAAGGAGACAATCTATTCTCATCATCAAACTTCAAATCACTCTCTTCAAAAGTTTTTCCCTTAACTTTAGGAAAGCGTGTAAGCATTGCCCCATAACCAATCGCAATCGCATCTAAAATAGTTGTTTTCCCTGCACCATTTTCTGCAACAATTACATTTAACTTCTTATTAAAATTTATTTCAAAGTTTTCATAACTTCTAAAATTTGTTAATGTTAATTTTTTTAATTTCACACTTCTCTCCTATGTAATTTTTGCATTATTTTAATATTTTATCAAAAAAACACTCTATAGTATTTAAATATATCCTAAAAATGATGATTCTCACAAATAAAAAGCTCCCCATCATCTTTAACAACTTGTGCAAAAACACTCAAAGGAACTTCTAACTTTTGAGCAATATTTTTTACTTTTTCAAGCTCATTTGGAGAAAAACTAATGAGCATTTCGTACTCTTCTCCACTTGTTCCAATTTCTGAGTTTATCTCTTCTAAAATTTTCATTTTAAAACCTTGTGTTGCTAACAGTTTGTTTGTGTCGCAAAAGAGACCGTCGGAGACGTCCATGCCAGAGTTTAGGTGTTCTCTTGCCTCTTTAATGAACTCTGCTCTTAGTTTTGGTTCGTAAAATCTTGAGTTTTTGGCTATTTTCTCACCTCTCATTAGAGCTTCTAAGTCTCTTTTACTCTCTCCTAAAACTCCTGTGTAGGCAAGTAAATCACCCTCTTTTATGGTGGCTCTTTTTAGAGGGTTTTTTGACTCTGAGACAATGGTAATGCTTAGGTGTAATTTGTCAGCTGCAATGGTGTCTCCACCAATAATTTCACAACCAAACTCTTTGGCTGTGTTCTCTAGTGTGGCTAGAAGTTCGTCTATTTCATCTGTTGTAATATCTTTGGGTAAAGAGAGGGTTACTAAGGCATATTTTGGCTCTGCATTCATGGCAACGGCATCGGAGAGATTTACCAGCATTGCTTTTCTTCCAATTTGTCTCATGCTCATCCACTCACGTTTAAAATGTACATCTTCAAAGAAAGCATCCATGCTATAAATTTTGTCCTTAACTATTGCTGCATCATCGCCAATATAGCTTGAACTTAATTTTTTTATAAGGTAATCTTCTTTGTTCATTTTTAAATCCTATTAATTGTGGAAAAATTGTAACATAATTCAAATGATGTTCCCCTATAGTGGCATTGTAAACACAACTTACATAGCTATTAAGATATAATCATTAGAAATTCTTATTTAAAAAGGAAATAGCAGTATGGGCATTAAGATACATGAATATGATGCTGTCATTGTTGGTGCAGGTTTAGCAGGTTTAGCAGCTGCAAAAGAACTAACAGAAGCAGGAAAAAGAACGGCTGTAATTACAAAATTACATCCATTAAGAAGTCACTCGGGGGCTGCACAAGGTGGAATTAACGCAGCACTTGGAAAAGATGACTCTACTGAACTTCATGAGTTTGACACAGTAAAAGGTTCTGACTACCTTGCTGACCAAGATTGTGTAGAGCTTATGTGTTCAAAAGCACCTGAGACCATTCGTTGGGCTGAGAGAATGGGTGCTGTTTTCTCTCGTGATGAAGATGGAGATATTGCTATTCGTCCTTTTGGTGGACAGAGTAAACCACGTGCTTGTTATGCAAAAGATAGAACTGGTTTAACACTTCTTCAAACTATTTATGAGCAAGCAGATAGAGCTGGAATTGAAGTATTTGATGAGTGGTACTGTTCTGACCTTATCTATGAAGATGGAAAAGTTTCTGGTGTTGTAGCTTATGACCTTAGAACTTCTGAACCTGCTATTTTTAATGCTAAAGTTACTATGTTTGCAACTGGTGGACACGGTAGAGCATATAGATTTAACTCAAATGCTCATGCAAACACAGGAGATTCACTCTCTATTGTAGCACGTCATGGTCTTCCATTAGAAGATATGGAGTTTGTACAGTTCCACCCAAGTGGACTTGGTGGTTCTGGAGTACTTATTTCAGAAGCTGCACGTGGTGAAGGTGGTCGTCTGTTCAACTCTGAGGGTGAACGCTTCATGACAAAGTATGCTCCAAATGCTATGGAACTTGCATCTCGTGATGTTGTAAGTAGAGCAATTATGGAAGAGGTACGTCAAGGTAAAGGTGTTGGTAAAGATGGTCAGTCGGTAAACATTGACTTAACACACCTTGACCCACAAATTATTTTGACAAAACTTCCAGAGTTACGTGAACTTGCAATTGCATTCCAAGGGCAAGATATGCTTAAAGAGCCAATTCATATCTCTGCTACTGCTCACTACTCTATGGGTGGTATTCCAACAAACATTAACTGTCAAGTTCGTAAGTCTCCAACAGAGATGGTAGAAGGTTTCTACGCTGCTGGTGAGTGTTCTTGTGTATCAGTACATGGTGCAAACAGACTGGGAGCTAACTCAGTACTAGAAGCAATGCTTTTTGGTCGTCATGCTGGTGAAAACATGATTAAAGCTTTAGATGAAGGTATTGAACTTCGTCCTGCTAAAGTATCTGATGCTGATGCTTGTATTAATGAAATGAAAACACTTCTTACCTCTAATGGAGCTGAGAGAGTTCCTGCACTTAGAGAAGAGCTTCAAATTGGTATGACTAAAAATGCTGGTGTATTTAGAACAAAAGAGTCTTTAGAAGAGCAGTTAGCACTTATTAATGACCTTCTTGTAAGATTTAAAGATATTCGTATTGATGATAAATCTAAAACATTTAACACTGACCTTCAAGAGGCTACAGAGCTTGGTCACATGTTAGAGTTCTCTAAGTTTATTGTTGATGGTGCATTAAATCGTGAAGAGAGTCGTGGTGGTCACTTCCGTGAAGATTTCCCAACAAGAGATGATGAAAAATTCATGAAACATACTTATGCATATATGGATAAAGATTATAACATGACCTCTGAGTGGGGTGAAGTCGTTCAAGGTAAGTTTGAACCAATGGAAAGAAAATACTAAGGAGGTAATGATGAGTGATACACGTAAAGTAACTATTAAAGCATTTAGATTTAATGCTGAGACTGACTACCTTCCAAGCTATAAAAGCTACACCATGGAAGTAGGAAAAGATGAGCTAATTCTTGATGTTATGAACAAAATCAAGTGGGAGCATGATGGTTCATTCTCTTACCGTCGTTCTTGTCGTCATGGAATCTGTGGAGCTTGTGCCATTAAAGTAAATGGGAAAGCAACTCTTGCTTGTAAGCAAAATGCCATGGAACTTCTTAACCTATTTAACAACGAGCTTGTACTTGAGCCTTCGAGTAAAAAACGTGCTGTTAAAGATATGATTATTGACAAATCTGACTTTTGGGAGAAACATGCTGCTGTTCAACCTTATGTTGTTGCAGATGTTGAACCACATCCTGAGCATGAGACAAAACAGAGTATTGCTGAGTTTAACAACTTCTTAGACTCTGATCTTTGTATTCAGTGTGGTGCATGTCATTACTCTTGTCCTGCTCTTGAAGTAAATGAAGATTACCTTGGACCTGCAGCATTTGTTGCTGCTTACCGATTTACTGTAGATACTAGAGACTCTGCTGGTAAAGAGAGACTTGAGACTACTTCTCAACCTGCACAAGGTGTTTGGGACTGTGTTAAGTGTTTCGAATGTGCTGAAGCATGTCCAAAAGAGATTAACCCAATTGAAAAGATTACAAAACTTCACAACATGCAGTTTGAACAAGGCGTTGCAAAAAGCAATGTAGCAACACGTCATGCCGAAGGTTTTGTAAGAAGCATTAGAAAACATGGTTTCTTAGATGAAGCAGACATTGTTGTCTATTCTGAGGGTTACTTAGGTATGTACAAGCACCTTAAAACTGCTGTTGACATGCTAAAAGCTGGTAAAATTCATTGGCAAGATGGTGTTCCATTTATTGACAATATGCCAAAGATTAAAAACTTAGATGAGGTTCAAAAACTAATTGACATCTCAATGACAAATAGACTGTAAGGAGAAAAGATGAGCGAACAATTACACTATGCACTGTTTACAGGTTGTACAGCAAAACAATCAACACCTGAATTACTTTCATCTACGCTTGCAGTAGCTGATAAGTTAGGAATTAAAATTACTATTTTAGAAGAGGCTTCATGTTGTGGAGCTTCTCACCTACAAGATTTTGATGAATTTCTATCACACGTTTTAAATGCACGTAACATCTGTTACGCAGAAAAACTAGGTTTGACCATGATTACTATTTGTAATACTTGTCAACTTAACTCTGCTATGACAAAACATGCCCTAGACAAAGATCCAGAGTTAAAAGCTCGTGTTAACGAAAAACTAGCAGAAGTTGGTTTAGAGTACAAAGGTACATCGGAGATTAAACACTTCTTATATGCCCTTATTCACGACTTTGGTTTAGAAAACATCAAAGAGAATGTAAAAGTTCCATTGAGTAACTTTAACATTGCTCCTTTTTATGGATGTCATAACATTAGACCATCTGAACTTCATGAAGGTAGTAACAACTATGAGAACTCTTATGTTCCAACTTCATTAGATGAGTTAATTACTGCTCTTGAAGGTAAACCTGTAGACTATGATCACAAAAATAAATGTTGTGGTTTCCATGTTGAACTTCAAGCAAACCACACATCTGAAGTGTTAGCTGGTAATGCAATGGTAGATGCAATAGACAACAATGCTGACCTTATGGTTACACCTTGTCCTCTATGTCACTTAAAAATGGATACTTACCAAGACAGCGTTGGTAAAGTAGTAGGAAGAGATATTGAACTTCCAGTACTTCACATGCCACAAATGGTTGCTCTTGCACTTGGTTGTACAGAAGAAGAGATTGGACTTAACTTCCATGTACAGAAAAAAGCAAAAATGCTATTTTCTGAAGCTCAACCTGCATAAAAAGGTTGTTAACTTTAGGGATAAGGCTTTTTGCCTTCTCTCTAAACCCATATCTACCCAATAACCACACCCAAAACATGACTCTCACCTACTCCAACTATTTGAGAATCTTCCAAAGCATTAGCCGTCTCCAAACAGACCATTGTTTTGTAGCCTTCATCTTCCATATCACTCATAGTTTTTGACTTCTCTAACCAAGGATTCCAAATAACCAGTGAATTTGAACCCTCTTGTTCTAATTTTATAGTTCTATTTTTGTCTACTAAATCAATATTTTTAGATATATTAAAATAGACTCGGTCAACCTCTTCTGTAAAATTTAATTTTTCATTCTGAAGCTCTTCTTTCTTACTTAATGCATCAAAATATCTACAACCTTCAACACCCTCAATGAGAATATTTTCAATATCTGAAATATTAAAATAACTATGTAGTGCAGTGGAGATTTCAAATGCTTTTTTATCTCTGTTAGTTATAGTCATTTCTATATCTAATTTTTCTCCAATAGTCACAGCTAAATGAAGAGTAAAATCATAATTCCATATTTTTTTAGTCTCTAAATTTGATGTAAGTTCAAGTATAATATGTGTAGTATTATCTTCTAACTCTTCACTTAACACAAGCTTCCATATGCTAGTACGAGCAAAACCATGTTGTGCTAAACTTGGGTCTAATTTATGTTTACCAAACCATGGAAAACAGATTGGAATACCACCTCTAATGGCTTTTCCTATTTTAAATTGAGCTAAATTACTAAGCCATAATATTGGTTCTTTTTTTATGGGTTTAAAGTGAAAAATATGAGCTCCCTGCAGTGTAATTTTAGCTTCTGCATGAGCATTTTTAATCTCTAAATATTTAAATCCATCTTCTAACTCTTTTTCTATAATCATATTTAAATCTTTAAAAACATATCTAATTTCTCTTCATCAATTAAACGACACTCTGTATTGATGATATTTAATTTTTTTAGTTTTTTTAAGACTCTTGATAAAGTCTCTGGAGCCATATTTAAAATAATAGCAATCTCTTTATGTTTTGTATTGACAACTTCATGTGGATTTTCTTTTATGAATGAACAAACTTTAGTTATGGCATCATAAATAAGATTACGATTGATAACTTGCTCTAAAGTTCTTACTTTTTTTGTTAATGATTTTACGACTGAAAAAGAGAATTTAGGATCTGTATTCAATAATTTTAAAAATTTTTCTCTATCTATTAGTAAAAATTCACTATCTTCCTTCATTGCCATAGCAGTTGCAGGAAAAGGAATATTTTCAAAACTTGGCATCTCTGCCATAAAACTTGGTTCTGTAAAAAAATGTATAACTATCTCATTACCTTTTAAATCGGTTTTATAGAACTTTACATAGCCTTCAAGAAGTGCATAAAAATACTCTGGTTTTTCACCCTCATAAAATAAAATATTCTCTCTTGAAAGCTTTTTAACTATAGAAATATCTATTATTTTCTCTATCTCAATATCTGTTAATTGACTAAATATCTCTATTTCTTTTAATTTTGTTTTTATCATAAAAAGATTATATCAATAATATTGACATAAATCAATTTATCTATTATAATCGTATCCCTCTATAATTTATTTTAGGATATTAAATGCTCATAGAAAAAGATGATATACCCATTGTATCTGTAGGATTTATGAATGAAACTCATGATGAAGATAGAAAAATTATTAATGATATATATGAACTTATTTTAAAATATGAGACTACTCCATCTCATAATAACAAAGTAAATATTGGTGTACTCTTCCAAAAATGGTTTAATCATACCGTTAAACATTTTAGCAATGAAGAGAGTAAAATGATTGAAAAAAAATTTCCTTTATATGAAAAGCATAAAAAGGAACATGCAAGAGCCTTAGCTGAAATGCATCTTATCTTTAGTGACTGGCAAGAGAGTAGTGACATTTCTATCTTAAAAACATATTTTACAAATGTTCTGCCTAAATGGATTGTACAGCACATCGAAATCATGGATATTCCTGTTGCTAAATTTCTTAACAAAGAATAAAATCACTTCACCAACGCCTCCCATATCTGCATATAAGCTATTAAAAACTCAAACATCATTCGCCATAAAAGCTCCATAAAAAGAAATATCATTAGAAAAAGTAATCCAAACAGAACTTTATATTTTAAATTTACAGTGGCTAAGACTAGTTTTTTGCTCTTCTCATAACTTTGTTCTAAAAAGAGTATTTTTTTCATGAGCCAACGAGAAGTAAACCAAACAAAAAAAGGCATAACAATAGCACCCATATAGTAAAATACAACTAATATCGTAGGACTAATAAAACTCTTAAACGTCAGAAAATCCATCTCTAAACCTTTTTAATATCTCTCTAAACTCCTCAGACAAATAGCTCCAGACTTTCTCTTCTATCTCTTTTGGAACACCATAATAAGCTTCAGCAATTCCACCAGCTATAGCTCCCATAGTGTCAGCATCACCACCCAAAGAGACACAATTTCGTATAGAGTCTTCAAACGAATTAGAGTCTAAAAAACAGATAATTGACTCTGGAACTGACTTTTGACATGAAACTTCAAACTTGTAGTCTGGTCGTATCTCATCTACCGTTCTGCTTAAATCATACTCAAACTCTGTAGATATTCGCTCTCGTATCTCCTCTTTAGAAGCTCCCTTTCTAGCCATAAAAATTGCCAATGCCGTAGCTTCTGCACCTTTAATTCCCTCTGGGTGGTTGTGAGTTATCTCAGCAGACTTTCGTGCTTCTTCTAAAACTTTCTCTTCTGTCTCAAACGCAAAAGCTATTGGGCTTACTCTCATGGCTGAACCATTACCCCATGAGTTGTAAGGCTCATGTGTGTCTGCTTTTAACCATGCTTTAAATGACCCACCATACCCTACTTCAAAATAACGTAGACCAAAGTCTACCACATTGTCTAAGTAAGGTTCATCATCTAAAATGGACTTAGCTATTGCCATACTTAGTGTCGTGTCATCTGTAAATTTACTCTCAGGGTGAAACAACTCAAACTCTTTTGTTTTTATCTTATGAAACTCATAGTACGACCCTATGATTTCTCCTGCTATTGCTCCTATCATTTCAGATACCTTTCATACTCATCTATTTTGCTTTTAAGTCTCTCTGCCATCGCTTCATTTGCCTCATGCAAATAGTCCCAAATAATCTGAGCTTCCTCTCGGTAAGCCTCTCGCTTCTCTAGTTTCCAATAGTGTGGTGGCTCACCAAGGTTTGCTACTCTGTCTGCCATTTTAACTGTCCAAACCTCTTTGGGTTGTTGTTTTATTCGCTCTAGTGAGTCTAACATCTGCCCTCGTTTTGTAGCTAAAATTTCGTTTTTAGTTAGTGCCATTACTCCGTTGGCTACTGCTTCACCAAACTCTTTTAAAAGCTCATCATAAGTCACTTCTGTGTCTTCTATGGTGTCATGCAATATGGCACAACAAAGAGCCAACTCTGCATTCTCTAAAGTCGAAGCTACGCCCATAACCTCAAGCATTACATTACCCAAATGGGTTACATAAGGAAGTTGCTCTCCTGGGTATTTTTGCTCTTTGTGTACTCTTGAAGCAAAGAACCACGCTTTTGTTATTGTTTCTTGATCTATTTTCATTTTTTCTCCTGTAGGTGTGACCATGTCACACGCTTAATCTATATTTTAATTTAATGGCTATTTTATATTTTCAATGATGCCATATTTGTTTTTGTCGTGTGACATGGTCACACCTACGCATTTTGTAATTTATCTCTAA
>Ga0256827_10003103_pt1 | contig 10601 bp, 9 predicted proteins | sample CV84metaG_FD_185977 | JGI IMG/M metagenome (GOLD analysis project Ga0256827, IMG submission 185977) | Hydrothermal vent microbial communities from East Pacific Rise, Pacific Ocean - CV84 | ecosystem: Environmental > Aquatic > Marine > Hydrothermal vents | place: Pacific Ocean: East Pacific Rise...
TTTTCCTCTTGCGTACACGCCAATGCAGAAAACAAAAAAGCGCCAACAAACAGCAGATTTAATCGATCGATAACAGATGTGTATTTCATATCTTCCTTATTTTTAAAACGAAAAATATATCCTTAAAGGGAAGAGCTAAGCAAGATTTTCAGCCGTTGATTATGAAAAGATCGTTCTAATTAAAAAAAGCACTCGTCAATCGGTCTCTCAAACAGCCGGTTTTTGCTTTGAAATATTGAATTCGATAAACGATTTGCTCCGTCGAAATAGAAGGAAAAGTTGACTCATCGTCTGTGGACTCATCGGCTATATTAGATGGACTATGAAAACAGATTCGATTCTAAAAATACTTGGCGAAAGCATTAGTTCTTTGCGTAAAAAGCAGGGGTTAACTCAAGAACAACTTGCAGAGCGATCTGGGCTTGATTCTACGTATATCAGTGGTATTGAGCGAGGTATTCGTAATCCCAGCTTTAAAAGCCTCGTCTCTTTAGCAAAAGGATTCGGCATTTCCGTTTCTGAAATGTGTGAGGGTTTGAACGGTACTAAAAGAGAAGTTTAATTGGAATATAAATGGGAAGTGAAATATGTGGAAGTTTCGAAAAATGATGAAGGGTGAGGATAGTGTTGATCCTATTCAAGGGGAATTTTTTTCTTCTGAAGAAATTGGAGACCTTTCAGAAGTTTTGATTCGTGAATCTATACAGAATTCACTTGATGCTAGAATTGATAAAGAAAACAAAGTTGCAGAAGTTTTTATATCATATGGGTTTTCGGAGTATTCTTTTTCGGATCTAAAAGAAGAAGGAATGCCTTTATATGGTTTGGATTCACATATTTCTGCAGAAAATAGTGGTCTTAATTTAAATAAAATTCCAAAACCAGATGAGAAAGTAGATTATCTTGTCGTGGAAGATTTTGGAACACGTGGGTTAAATGGTGATCAAAATTATAATGATAATAATAGTCCTGTCCCTATTGATGATCATAAATTGTATGATTTCTTTTTCTTTTGGCGCAATATTGGTCGTTCAGGAAAAAAAGATGGTCTTGGAAGTTGGGGGTTAGGTAAACAAGTTTTTCCTGCAGCTTCTAGAATTAATTCATATTTTGGTTTAACTTGTCGATCAGAAGATAATCAAAAACTTCTAATGGGAAAATCGATTCTTAAAATTCATCATCATAACAAAAAAAAATATGCGCCATATGGATATTATGGACAATTTGATGATGAAGATTTTTTTGCGCTTCCTTTTATCGAAGAGGATCATATTAATTCTTTTACTGAAATATTTAAACTTCAGCGTAATTCTGAACACGGTCTTTCGGTAATCATTCCCTTTCCAAAACCTGAATTAGGTTCTCCCAACCCCCTCGCAATATCTGTCCTTAAGGACTATTTTTATCCAATTATTCAAGGACGGTTAAAAGTTGTTATTAAATATAAAGATTGCGAGGAGATTGTGATTGATCACACAACAATAAAAGTTGTTGCGAAAAAATATATTACCAATGATGAAATATTACTCAAAACTATTGATTTAGCAATTTGGAGTATACGTTTAGTTGATGAGGATATAATTCGTTTTGCTTCTCCTGATTTACACAAAAAACCATCAGTAGCGAATATAGAAATATCAGAGGAGATACTTAGAAAAATTAGAAGTTCATTGGAAGAAAAAGGGAAAGTTGCTCTACGTGTTCCTGTTCGAGTTTCTTCAAAGAAAACATCTTCTAAAGAGGGTTTTTTTGATATTTGTTTTGCACAAACAGATTCTCTCAACCGAGTCCCTGTTAAATATCTTAGACAGGGTATTGATATTAAGAATGCTGTAAAACGATCTAAATTAGATATTGGCTGTATTGCTTTGCTTGAAGTTAATGATAACGTATTAGGACGTCTTCTTCGTATTTCAGAACCTCCTGCTCATGATCGTTGGGATCCACGAAATAATGGAGATTTGCTTGAACAGTATGAATATGGAGCGGCTACTATTAAGTTTGTTAAAAATGCTCCTCATGAAATTTGGAAAAGAATATCACAAAAAGATATAAAACAAGATAAAGATTTATTGCGAGATTTGTTTTATTTAGACATTAGTAGTATCCCTCTTCCTCCAGAACCAACCCCAAATATTATAGGACCACCTTCGCCCAACCGCATCATCGATCCACCTCCACCTCTGCCCCCAATTAAACAATCGGTTCGAATGATACGTACAGAAAAAATTACAGGAGAAATTAGTGGTTTTGTAGTATCTCCAGCAGAAAATGCTACACATATACCTAATACAATTCAGATAAAAGTTGCTTATCGTGTCGGTGTTGGAAATCAATTTAAAAAATATAGTCCACTTGATTTTCAATTAAACAAATTTCCCATCCAAATTAAAATGGAAGGGTTAGAAAAAGAAATTTGCAACAAAAATGTACTTTTTTTAAAGGTAATTCATGAAAGATTTAAATTAAAAGTAGTTGGTTTTGACCCTCACAGAGATCTTGTGGTTCAAGTTATTCCTATAAAAAAGGAGGATGATGATGATTAGAAAATTTAATTATACAAATCGAATAAAAATTAAACGTTCTGATCTTTTTATTAGTATTGATCGTTCTGATCGAATTCCTCGTATTAATGCTGATCTTCGAATTGAAAAATATAATCTTCCTATTGATGGAGTAATTTATATTGAAGCTTATCATCGAACTAAGTTTGAACGTTTTTATTTCGGGACGGTTGGTAATTTTACTATTCCAGAAAATCGAAATTTAAATTCATTTACAATTGCAGATTTAGAAGACATTCGCTTTAGGGTTAAAATAGTAGATGAACGTAATGCTCATGGTTGTATTCTTGCTTTAGCTGAAGGGATTTCTCCTATTAGCGAAGATAAAAGAAATGCTAACCGTTTTAGTCTTCTTGGGGTTGATTTGGAAGATATGGGTAATCGTATTTGGGAATTGGATTTAGAAAAGCCTGATACCCCTTGGTTAAAAATAAATTCTCGTTTACCTGATCCATATAAATTATTACGTAATAATGAAACATTTTTTTGTATGGTTTATCCTGAAATTGTTCGGCAAATTTTGACTCATATTTTAGTTATAATTGATGACGAATATGTTTTGGAGGATTTTAATGGGGAAGATTGTGATAGTTGGGAATTATGCTGGCTTTTATTTGGTCATAAATTGAGTGGCAAAAAATGGCCACATAAAAATAAAGAAGAAGAAGTTCGAAAATGGATTGAGACATGCGTTGAAAATTTTTGTCGTTCTCAAAGAATAATGCAACGAATGTTAGGGGTTTTGGAGGAAAATTAATGAAAAAGACTTTGCGAGCTTTTAATGATTTAGGAATTTCTCGTTTTCGATATTTTTTAGAACAATTGCGAATTAATGGAAATCTCTCAGTACCTTTTGAATATTTAGAGGATACTGCTCTCACGACATCTGTTGATGGTTTTGCTGAAGTTGATTCTAATGTTATTTTTTCTTCACGATTAGATGCTGGGAAATATTTTTCTGATGTTTTAAAAGAAATAAATGAAAATGAAGTTGAGAATATTGGGGTATGGGCATGGTTGAGTTTATTCTTTTTCGATCAAGTGTGTCCGAAAAATGCAAAAGGTTTTATGAATCCTGGTCAAGATTATCGTTATATTCCTGCTAAAGGTTTTGGAAAAGGAGCTCATAGACATCTTTTAAAAATTCCTTTCATAATATACAAATTGCATGGAGATAATGCTAAGGTATTGTTGGTTAGCAAGATAACTAAGCCAGGTAATATAAATGAGGAGATTGTTTCTCGGCAAAAGTTGATAACTAATCCATCAATTGTGAGCGTTCTCAATGAATTATATTATGACAAAAATGAAAACAAGGTTAAAAAAGGTATTGATGATAAAAAGAAGATTTTAACTAAAAAAGGATCATTAAGAAGATTTGTTCAAATTATTAATCAACTGGAGCTTACTTATGATATTTATTCACTTACTTTTGATGGATTATTAGATCTTTTGCCTGAGGAATTTGACGTTTGGTTAAATAATTAATCCATATAGTGGTTTTATAAAATGAACATATTTTATTTAGGGGAGCTTTTTAGTGGTCCTGGTGGAATGGCTCTTGGAGCTAAGCTTGCTGCGGAAGAGTATCAAAAAGAGCATGGTGGAGAATTGCCTATTAAACATTTATGGGGAGTTGACCTAGATCCTAATGCTCGAAATACTTATCATGAGAATTTGCCTGGAAGGGGGATTTGTATAGATGCGAACGCTTTTGTTGAGGATCGAGAAGGGCACGATTACACGATTTCTTCATTCGAAAATATTGATGGTTTAGCATTCGGATTTCCTTGCAACGATTTTAGTTTGGTTGGTGAACAAAAAGGGTTTCAGGGTAATTTCGGAAACCTTTATAAAGCAGGGGTTAAGGCTATTGAACATTCTAATCCACTTTTTTTCGTTGCAGAAAATGTAAGTGGAATTCATTCAGCAAATTCTGATGCTGCTTTTCATAAAATTATAAAAGACCTAGAAAATGCAGGTGATGGTTATACGGTTACAACTCATCTCTATAAATTTGAAAAATATAGAATTCCTCAAGCTCGTCATCGTTATATTATTGTTGGGATTCGAAATGATCAAAATTTAGTTTTTAAGGTGCCATCAACACAACCCTACAAAGGAGTAGTTGTGTCTTGCGAAAGTGCTTTGAAAGGAATTAAAGATGATTTGCCTAATTCCGAACGCACCATGCAGTCAGATAAAGTAATTTGGCGACTTAAATTTACTCCTCCTGGAGAAAATGCTTGGAAATTAGATGAGATTGTTAATTGGGAGAATAAAAAACTAAAAGAGTATCTTAAAACGATTCCTTGGTATGAATCTGAAATTGCACCGCTAGGACGAATTGATGTGATTCGTCGTAAAATAGAATGGTGTCGTTTACATGTAAATACGGGCTCAAAAATGAGCCATATTTATAAACGATTAGTTGCAAGTAAACCATCATACACTATTACGGGAAGTGGTGGTGGAGGAACTCATGTTTATCATTGGGAAGAACCTCGTGCATTAACAAATCGAGAACGTGCACGTTTGCAAAGTTTCCCAGATGATTTTGTTTTTTATGGTTCTAAGGAACAAGTACGTAAACAAATAGGAATGGCGGTTCCCCCTCAAGGGGCAAAAATAATTTTTAAAGCAATTTTAGATACTTTTGCAGGAAATGAATATCCTTTTCTTGAAATACCAAGCTATAAACCAATGGATGAAAAAACATTCCAAAAATATCAATTTAAGCGATACAAAGATCGATTGAAAAATCATTTGCGACGGGAGTACATTTTTAATTTAGCTGAGTTTGACGAGTTAAAAGAAAATATTGAACAGTGGGTAAAAGAGGGGCTTAGTATTGATATGGCTGGATGTGAAATTGTCATGAACAAACTAATTGGTTTAAAAAAGAAAACCTCAGATTAATCCTCATAGACGTAAAAAATAAGCGTGAAAATATTACTGTTTGTTGTTGATTTTGGAGTATAGGAGTAATATATTACTTTTATGAACAACAGATATATATTTTCTACTCCGGAGGAGATTGCTCAGCAATTGGCTGAAAAGGTTCGCGAGTTGCGATTGGTTCGGAACTGGAAACAGTCGACGCTTGCCACTCGTTCGGGGGTTAGTTTGGGATCGCTTCAACGTTTTGAGCGCACGGGTTTGATCTCGTTACAAAATCTTCTTAAACTTGTTTTTACGCTAGATCGTCTGTCGGATTTTGATTCGATACTTCAACCGCCTCCTGCACGAACAATCGCAGAGTTGGAGCGCACACCGCCAAAACCAAAGCGAGGGATGCAATAAATTGATCAATTGATAGAAATTAATTCTAGTTTTCTTTTTAACTCAGATAGTAAATCAGCATGGGATAAAAGGCGTTTCCTGATGCCTGAGCACCACTCTTTATCATGTGTAATATCACCTGCTGTGGTGTTGATGCTTTTTAATATTTGTGTTCCATTCTCTAGATGAACCTTTACATGTGCGAGTATATTCCGGTTATGGATTAAATCCTTCTCTAAATCGGAGTGATTCCTAATAATTTTTTCAATTAACGCAGACATATCGGCGGTACTATTTTTCTTCTGGTGCTCTAACAGCTTTTTGAATACAAGGAGTTTATCATTTGTAAACCACCAGCGCTGGTTGATTAATTCATTGAAGCATATTTCATCACAATTAGAGTTTCCGATTAGTTTACATGTTTTCTCCGCACTCTTTTTCTTGCTTTCTAATCTTCTTGCGAGAATTCCATGTCTTTCTGTATGGGTACTTTTGCTTACAGGGTTTGGAACAAGTGATGAGCAGATCTCAACGATATCTGCTTCAAGTTCGATGGCATTAGCTACCACTAGCCCACGCATGTTATTAAGGTCTTCGAGCTTATGGATTGATGACGCTATGAATTTGATGACGTTCTGTTCAAGCCCGGATCTTGTGGCATGCACACCTAACCGTTGTATGAAGCTCATCTCATGAGCTAGATTTTCCACAGCCTTAGAAAGTTCAGCGGGCAACGCTGAATAAAAGAACACTTCGACCAAACTCCCTTTTTTGCGAATTGCTTCTATCAGCCGTTTCCCTGAGTCATCTCTATCATCACTTCCATCCATGTTGAGATCGGATAAGATTAAATCAATATTTGACAAATCATGGCTTGTTAGTTTTTTCGTATCCTCCTCGTGCTGGAGGTGCAGTCGAAATCCTAAGTTCCGTAATTCTTCTTCGAAGTAAGGACGTAAGTCTGCGACAAAATCTTCATCATCTTCAAACCAAAGAATATTATAATCTAATCTCATCCTGTAACCTTTAATGTAAATTTGGCACCATCGTCTGTACTCTCAGCCAGAATTTGTGCGGTGAGTTTTTTTGCTATTTCTTTGGCATGATACAGCCCTAGTCCAGTGCCGTCAGTTTTTGTAAAGCCATAGTCAAAAATTTTATCTAAGTCTGCTTCGGCGATGCCACGGCCATCATCAGTGAAGGTTATTATCAGATCATTGTTCTCGTTGCAGATATCAACGTACATATTCTGAGCAGATGCCTTGTGGGCATTATGGAACAGATTGTCGATAAGGATGATAACTTCGAGTGGTCGAAATTTGAGGATGAATTTTAAACCTTCCTGAACATGTACATGGGGGGCAACGAATTCATTGTTAATTTTTAGGTGTTTGTATGCCGAGTAGACGTTCTCGATATAGTCACTAATAAATTTGACGAGATCAAGTGACTGCTTTTTTGTTTTCAAGTTAAAGTTGGCTTGGGTGACAAAGTTGACGACGGAAGAAATAATTTGGTTTTCGAGATGAATAATATTTAAGTCACTTTTTAGCTTTCTCGTGTCCTGACTATCAATGGCGGATTTCATACTGTTTATTCTTCGGGCTATTCGATCGCTCGAATGACCAATCTGATGCTGTAATGCAAGAATCTCTTTTGAACTTTTGCTTCGAGTAGACTTGAGGAATAGATTTTCTCCCGTTGCGCGTTCGAGTTCTTCTTCGACCTTTTTACGGCGGTGTTCCTCCTCTTCGGCTTTTTGTTTGGCTTTGTTTTTTTGGGATGTGGTTTTCTTTAGCTCATCTTGTAGTTTTTTAATAACATCAAGTTTCGATAAATCAATATGGTGCTTTTCGACGAAGGTATTAAATTTTTCTTGTGATTTCTGATCGGCGGCATCTTTTACGTCAGCGAGTAATTCTAAATTAATTTCAACATCAAGTATGTTTTCAGGACGAGTATTTTGTTCAACAATAGGCTGTATGACTTTAATTAGATTCTTATCTTTTTCTGATTGAGATTTTTCGTATTTTTCTGCAAGAGGATTGTATTTCCAATTCTTTGATTTTAGAATTCGAGATTCTATTTCTTCTGTTTTTTCATCAGTTTTATCCCATTCAAGACCAAATACTACATACCGCTCTAGTCGCCGAAGTGTTTTATAAAAAAATCCATTAAATTTTCTGACATCAACATCAATAATTTGTCGAGTCACATTATCTGTTACTACGCCCTCGCGACTAGAAACAATTTTAATTTTCTGATTAGGATCTGTGATTTCGATTCTTCCGACAACTTCTCGTGTTCCTAAATTACGAGCATAACCCTGAGTTTTACGAACTTCCATTCGAAGCCAATCATTTCCTGAATCCCCAAGACCACTAACTCTAAACCCATTAACAAAAAGGAATATTGAACCATAATCAACAGAACGAATTCCTGTTTGTTTTGTAAAATAAGCCTTTGCATATGGGTTTAGATAATAAATTGAGATTCGCAAACCTTTAAGATTTTTTAGATAGTTTTTTTCTGTAATTTTTATTATCTGCCTGTTTTTATCTGTTAGTGTTGTGACGATTTTGTTGTCAGTAGTGATTTCTGATTGAATAACCGTTGTTGTATATGGAAGTTTCTCAAATATTTTATTTTGAATAACTCCGTTGATTTTTTGATGCTCATTTTCTTGTATATCACTATTAAGAAATTCTATAGCATGTAATCTAAGTTGGAAAGTCTCTTTACTAAATGCTGCACTTGGTGATGCAAGTTTTTCTAGATATCGACGTAGGTTTAGCAAAGGTTCTCTGCTCCATTCTTTTTTACGGGAAGACCATTGTGACCATGCAGATCTTAGGTGCGTAATTTCGAGTAATGTTCCATTTAGCATTTTGCGTTCAAAAGCGTGAAAGAATTCTGCATCGGTAATTATACGACAAGCAAGATCTATTTGTTGAATTTCAAGTTCTTGTTCATTCTCAACTTCAAAAGCATTCCAATTTATCTTCAGTAAAAGAATATTATCACCTTTTGTGCGAGTATATAATTTTAACTGTTCTCCTAATCGGTCGCATGAAAATCGTCCAACACCTTTTGCCCCCGCCATCATACGTCCATTTTTTGTATGCTCTTTTTTCTTTTCAGAATATGCGATGTTAAGCCATTTTGTTTTAATATCACTAAAACTCATCCCTATTCCATCATCAACTATGATGAGACGTGAATTAGCTAAATTATCCGTTTGAATATTTTCAAAGATTATATCGACATTTTTTGCCTGCGCATCGAAAGAATTTTTTACTAATTCTAAAATGGCAATATTATCATTATTAATAAGGTCTTTTCCAATAATGCTTTTTAAATGAATATGGGTTTTAAAGTTAACTGTATGTATATTTTCACTCATTAATTATCTCCTGTAATATGTTTCCTGCTAATTCAGCAAATAAAGGAGGGATAGCATTTCCGATTTGTGAATAACGAGGGACTTCGATTTTTCGGCGAGGACCACCCGTTGTATATTTTCCTTTAAATTCGTACCAATCAGGAAAGGATTGGATTCGTGCATATTCTCGAACGGTTAGAATTCTTGGTTCGCAGTAGTGGACATAATCATCAGGGAGAGTGGTAAGAGTAGGGGTTGGTGTTTTAGGATTAAGTAGTTTTGTGCTACTTTTTCGTGTGTTAAATTGTTCTTGCACCTCTTTCGATGTAAGTTTGTATTTGATGATTGTGTTAAATTTTTTCTCAATAGCAGGGGTATGTCTTGCAAATCGGTGACTATCAGGAATCTTTTTATTTCCTGATCGCATAAGTTTTTGATAAGGAGTTAATCTTCCTTTAGCATATACGCCAGCTCTGAAGGATGGTGTGTCGGGAGATATTATTTCTCCATGTTTTCGTTGAATATCCGAGATGGCCGCTTTTAATGAGATTTTTGGAGTTAGATTTTTATTATCCAAGAACTCTGGGGTTGTTTCATGGATTTTTTTAAAGAAATTAGTCGCAGTACCATTACGTGTTGCAATGATAATACAACGCTCACGATTTTGAGGAACTCCAAATTCTGAGAAGTTAAGAACTTGAGCTTTAGCATCTTTGTAACCCATTTTTTTTAATTTTTGTAGAACTACATCCGAATAGGGTGTGCCTCTGGTAGCATCTTTGTTTTTAAATCCAATTTTGAATCCTTTTACGTTTTCAAAAAAAATAATTTTGGGCTGAACCAATTCTATAAATTTGAGATACGAATTTACCAAAGTATTGCGTTGATCATTTTCTTTTCTTCGTCCAGCAAGTGAAAAGCCCTGACACGGAGGTCCTCCTGCAATAAGATCAACTTTTCCTTGTAGATCAATAAGATTCTCCCTGTGATTTTTTAAAAGAGAATTAATATCATGATTTTGTTTAAGCAACCAATTTGGCCAACTAAAATGACTATTATTATTAATTAGGTTGTGTTCTAGCGTTTTGAAGGCGTCAGAATTTTTTTCAATAGCAAACAATCCATGCCAATAATTAGAATTATATAATCCTAGAGATAATCCCCCGCATCCAGCAAACAAATCAATGTATAGTAATTTTTTTTGATTAACCATAACTACCTCTACAAAAACAGTACAAATAAATAGTTTATTTTAGAAGAAGAACTTCATGTTTTTTTGTGTGCGATGTTATTGAAGTAGATCGGGGATGGCTTCGAGGGCGGTGGTGATTTTGCTGGCATCTTTTCCGCCGGCTTGGGCTTTGTCGGGGCGA
>Ga0256827_10003104_pt1 | contig 10601 bp, 12 predicted proteins | sample CV84metaG_FD_185977 | JGI IMG/M metagenome (GOLD analysis project Ga0256827, IMG submission 185977) | Hydrothermal vent microbial communities from East Pacific Rise, Pacific Ocean - CV84 | ecosystem: Environmental > Aquatic > Marine > Hydrothermal vents | place: Pacific Ocean: East Pacific Rise...
GAACTGCCCTTTGGTAATGGCACCTTCATTAAACCCTCGTTGGGATCTTCTGTTAAAAATAGTCTCTTTGAGTTTTGTTGTGTTATAACTGAACTTGGGAGCTTTGATACCTTTTTTACATGCTCCCATCTGCATACTTGCTTCATACGCCTCTTCGATCAATGGGTTTTTTTCAAATGTACGGCTTGCCTCTACATAAGGTAAAGAAAATTCAATGGCTCTTACTTCTGTATGCTGCATGGGCACGGCCATAGAGCATCCCGACAAAAACCATTCTCTTGCTTCAAAACCGAACATACGGTTAAGTTTTTCTCTTTGTATCCCGTAACAGATCTGCACAGCATGCGGTTTGAGCAGAGCCGAAGCTTCTATACTGCCCAAAAGGTGTCCTGCATCCAACAGGCAATAGCGGAATGCACGGTTTTTATACTTCCATGAAGATCGAAAATAGACAGCAGAGACTAAAAATAAATACCCCTTCATGGCTGTCTTATGACCAAAATAGGGTTCTAACCCCTCTTTCTCTGAAATAGCCTGCAACAATACTAGAGAAGAAGAGGCTACTTCATAATGGTAGATACCATCTACTTTACCCTCAACACCACGTACCTGAAAGTAGAGTTCATTAGGGTACAACGCACCTGCACTCGGATTGATCCGCAGATAATACTCTCCACTTGGATAAGATTTTTTTGCGGTGAGTCCGGCAATATGATAAAGAAAACTGTCTTCTTCTGTATCAAGATCAAGTTTATACTTCGTATAGCTGTCCGGATAATTTTTATAGGTACTGGGCTGATCCTCCCATGAGAGTCTGTTTGGATTTGTCCGAACCGAGTTGTAAGAGTGTTTAGTCATACTGTGGTACCAGAACATTAGAATACTCCGGGATACTGCAACTTGAGTTTTTCAATTTTCTGGCGTGCTTCCAAAAAAAGTGTCGCATATTCGATCTCTTCGTTGTACAAACCAATGTGTCTTTCATAAGATACCATCACCCGGCGTGCTTTTTTATCTGCATTTTTTCTGTTTCTCTTCAAATGTTCAAAAGAGACTGCTCCGTTTATGAACCCCTTCACGAGATTCTTTAGCGGATGGTCTGCCAAACGTAAAGGATGCCAAGCCTCTTCAAGTACCTCATGGGCTTCAAAATATTCCTTTGCTTCCATCAATCTCAAATACTCTTCAAGTGCACCTTCAAGGTCATCATTCATTGTTAACATATTTACTTCACCATCTTATTTATTTTCTCTATCAAGCTGGAGATATTGGTATCATACGCAAAACAACTGTTCACACGGCATGCCAGATACTTCTCTGTCTCTTCTGTTTTGGTCAGGACAAAAGGATAATTCATTTTATCTATCTCATCCTTGGCAGTCAGTAAATTATCCAACTTTGACTTTATGATCATATCTCCCTTTTTCAAACGCAAAAAGGTATGCAGAAATTTAGAAGTATCTTGCGGGGACTCTTCCAGAACGGTACCCTCTGCTTTCAAAGTCTTTTTTACGATCTCATTATATTCAAGCTCTTCGGTTAGAGAAGCCGCCCGTATAAAGTCTTCCAGGACCAAAGAGAGTGCTGCCGTATAATATTTATCATCAAAATCCGCCAAAGCATCAATACCGTCATCACTCAGATACCAGCGCTTCTCTTTGTAGAACTTCTCTTTACTCTCTTTTGCCAATTTCTTCAACAGACTCAAGTATCTTTCATTGTATGTTTTTTCATACCCCTCGATCAAAGCGTCCATTAAAAAAGCATAATCTTCCAATAAAGCTTTCTGCTTAGGTTTTTTCCCGAGAAGGGTTTGATGATACAACGTATCTTTCTCCCGCATAAGCGTTAATAACGAATTAAGCCGCTTTTCTGCAAGTCGTGCATATTTTTCATCTATTTTTGAAGCCGAGAAAAGTGCTTTGACCATCATGGCATTCCAGGAGGTAATGATCTTTGTATCTAAAAAAGGAAACTTTCGTTTCATACTCAGTGCTTTTAAATAGTCTTTCACTTTTTCAAGTTCCGCAGGAACTACTTGATTTGTGATGTGAGGGTTTGATAACTCTCCGTCAATATTGCCATCTTCTTCTATACCCAGATATGCCAATGCTTCTTCAACATCTTTGCGCTTCAACCCTTTGTTTAACAGTGCCTCTTTGATCTCTTCATAGTTAAAAATAAAGTAACCTCCCTCTTCTCCGGCAGAGTCTGCATCAGAAGCAGAGAAGTAGAGCCCCTCTCGCATAAAATTATCTTCCATTTGTGCAATGCTTTCAACAACAACTTTTTTATACAGAGGATCTTTCGTGATCTCATAGAGTTTTACATAGACCGGGATCAACTCGGCATTGGTGTACAGCATCTTTTCAAAATGCGGGATATGCCAGGCTTCATCGGTCGTATAGCGAAAGAAGCCGCCGCCTATCTGGTCGTAAATACCCCCCTCTGCCATTTTTTTCAAAGTAAATTCCGCCATGTGCAGTGCTTCTTTATCACCATACAATGCATAGATATCCAACAGTAGTGTCAACTTGGAAGCTTCAGGGAACTTGGGTCTTTTATAAAAACCTCCGTTCGTACTGTCAAACTGGGCTTTCACGTTCTTCATGAATGTGTGGACAAGATCTTCTGTGAGTTTTGATCGCAGCTCTTTTTGGCTATGCATATTGTTTCTTGCTGTTTTGTGCTTTTGTATCAATACCTGAAACTCTTGCGGCTTCCTCTCAGACAGTTTTACAAAAGCAGGCAGCATATTGAACATTCCTTTAGAACCGTACCCCTCTTCTGCAGGGATATAGGTTGCCAGGTGAAAAACTTCTGCTTGGGGAGACATAAATACCGTTAAGGGCCAACCCCCTCTTTTCCCATATACGGCCATATACCATTTTTGATACTTCTTATCTAACTGGGGGTACTGCTCTCTGTCCACTTTGATCGCAATATAGTTGTCATTCAAGAGTTTCGCAACGTCTTCATTCTCAAAGCTCTCTTCTTCCATCACATGACACCAGTGACAGGTACTGTAGCCTATGGAGAGAAAGATCAGTTTGTTCTCTTTTTTGGCTTTCTCAAACGCTTCTTTTCCCCAGGGATACCAGTTGACCGGATTATGTGCATGTTGCTGCAGATAGGGAGAGTCTTCATTGACAAGGGCATTGGTATGATCCTGTTCGGCAAAGAGCATCCCTATAAACAGAGATAACAATAATAATATTTTCATATGTCTCCTATTGTAGGGTCGGTTTACCGACCAAGAATTCCTATTCAACGAGAGTGCGCGGTAAACCGACCCTGCAAATTTGATATAATAATTGAAATATACCATATTTGAGAGCCACTATGACACAAAAAGAGAAAGATATACTGAAAATAAAAATAGAAGAGGACATTCTTCTCACGCAAGAACAAATTCACGATCTGCAGGAAAAAGTAAAACCTATTGCTCCGGATTGTTCATTGGGAAGACTGACGCGACTCGAAGCCATGGGAGAACAGGATGTCAACAATAAGATCCTGGATGAATCCAGAGTCAAACTGACCCGTCTCAAAAATGCCCTGCTGCGTATTGACAAACCGATGTTCGGCATTTGCATAGAGTGCGAAGAAGAAATAGGATTTGGACGTATGTCGATACGTCCTGAATCTGTTCGTTGCGTAGAGTGTGCAGGTAACTTGTAAGGTACGTTGAAAACGCACCCTACAGGCTCTCTATATTCCCCACCACTTTACCCACTATGGTCACTTCATCAGGATGTATCGCCTGTGGAGGGTACACTGAATTATCAGAGATCAATTCTATCATTCCATCCGCACGCTGCTGAATACGCTTAATAAATAGTCCACCCGTGGTTGAAGCGATAAAAATACCATTTTTATTGATATTGGTCTGTGTTCTGTCCACAAAAACAATGGATCCATCCTGCAGTGTCGGTTCCATAGACTCTCCATCCACATGAATCGCTTCCAGTTCGGTATTTCCCATGCCTACCATATTATGCATGATCTTCTCATCAATCGAGATCGTTTCAAAGTTTTCATCAAAGATCTCTGCACCGCCACCTGCAGATGCTCTAATATCAGAGAAGTAACGTACCTGAAAGAACTTCTCTGTTTCAGCTTTCAGCATGTCAACCGCCTGATCAAAAAAAAGCCAGTTCACAGAAATTTTTTTCAAGGCACAGAACTCCAATATTTCCTCATAAGGAATAGAGTTTCTTTTCTTCATGGTTGCAAATGTCGCCTGGGGAATATTCAGTGCCGTTGCCACATCTTTATCAAAAACTTTGGCACCGATCTTTGTTTCAGAGATCACATCTTTCAATTTTTCAATGATTTCACTTAAATTCATCATTTTTCACTCCTATTTGATATTTATATGTCAATTATAGAGTATATTTCTTAAAAGTATGACAATTTGACATATTTTTTAATAAAAATTTGATTTTTAACTACAATTTGACATATAAAAGATAAAAAGGACAGAAAATGGTTTACACAAAAGATAAAGAGTTATTAAGTTATGCGATCAAAATGGGATGTACCACAGCAGCAGAATTTGCACTGTTTCTAAAAGTAAGAGACTCTATCCTCTCACTTTAACCCAAATTATGCAATAGGATTGCTAGTTTAGTGATTTCTATTACATAGTTTGGGTTTAATCTACTAAAAGTACCGTGACCTCATCCCCTACCTCTTTGGAAGTATCATCTTCCGAGGTTACAAGCAGCGCCACATTACCAAGCATATTGGTCAAGATAGCCGAAGTACCGACTTTCTTGCCTTTAAAGTCTACATAGTACTCACCCTGCATCAGAGTTACATTACAGGCAGTGAATTCTGCTTTTTTGGCACGTTTAATAAAAGGCTCTTTGAGTTTTGCTTTAACTTTGCGCATAGAACATTTACCCTGTTGCAGTTTTTCTATAAGAGGGACTACATAGAGAAGGGCTGTAACTGTGGAGGAGTAGGCGAAACCGGGCAGTCCGACAATGAACTTGTCTCCCCGTCTGGCAACAACTATGTGCTGCCCCGGCTTTATGCGTACCCCTTTAAAGACAATTTCACAGCCAAGTTCCGTAATGACATCTTTGACAAAGTCAAAATCTCCCACACTCACACCGCCGGTAGTCACCACAATGTCACTCTGTTCAAAAGCTTTGGCAACTTCTCTTTTGATATTCTCTTTATTATCCTGAATACATCCAAGCTGCATAGGAATACCGTCATACTTTTTAACGATCGCTTCAAGAATATAATTGTTGGAAGAGCGTATCTGAGCATCAGAGGTTTGCGGCTGTCCCAACTCCAACAGTTCGGAACCGGTTGAAAGAATCGCTACGGTTGGTTTTTCATAAACCAGCGGTGCTACAATATTCAATCCCGCCATCACACCGATCTCAGGGAAATTGATCTTGGTGCCTTTTTTGATAAGCATCTGCCCTTTGGCATAATTCTCTCCGATCTCTCTGACAGAGAATCCCTGAGGTACCTCTTCTTTGATAATGATCTCATCAGCATCCACTTCTACATTTTCAATAGGGATCAGTGTATCCGCACCTTCAGGCATGAGCGACCCGGTAAAGGTCTTGATACAGGTGCCGCCTATGACTTGATCTGTCAGAGCTGATCCCGCAGGGTTGATACTTGCGATCTTCAGTCTGCCCATGGCAAGATCATCATAGTTCAAAGCATATCCATCCATGGCAGAAGTAGGGAATTCCGGAGAGTTGTGGTCCGCCACAATATCCTCAGCCAAGACATAACCCAGTGTCTCTAGCAGATACAGTTTTTTCGTTTTGTAGCTGTTTATTTGCAAATCCTGTATGATCTGTATTGATTCATCAAAATGTATCATTTTTGTAAATCCCTTCTCCTGTAGGGTGTGCGATAGCACACCTTTTTAATCATTAATATTTTATAGGTGTGCTATTTTGCACACCCTACGCTAATAACCCTGCACCATCCATAGCTGTACTTCGGTCTTCTGCATAAATGCGTTCACCGTTCTTCACATCATATTTCCAAATAGGTGCATTGGCTTTGAAATCTTCTACAAATTCATCTATAAGTTCCAGAGCCACTCTGCGTTTAGGAGAGAAAACTGCAGATACATAGGAGGATGTATGTACAGGTACATCTCCTATAGAATGTGCCATTTTTACTACAGCACCCTGTGCTTTTGCTTTCTCCTGCCAGGTATCAAACCATTTTTGCAGTACCGGCTCATAAATATCAAAACTCAGTGCTTCGATCCCATCTTCAGCACGGATCGTCCCCACAAAAGGAATGTATGCGCCATAGTTTGATTCTGCCTGTTCATCAAGCCATCGACCGAATATTTCTTTGGTATCTAACGGACCATAATAAAGCTCCACGTCTCAGCCTCCGCACACAGGTGGCAAAATAGAGATCCTGTCTCCATCTTTCAGCACCGTACTCAGGTCATTGACCATGGTATCGTTCAGAGCGACTGCACATTTGTCCAGCCACGCAGAAAGCGTACCGTCTTCTTTCAGTTTCACGGAAACATCGGCAAGTGTCGCTGCTTCCATCTCTATAGGTGCTTTACCGATCGGACCTAAAAATTCTACTTTTATCATAAAGAATTCTCCTGCTGTTATGTGGGGGATTATAATTCTTGTTTGGTATAATTACGCTTAAACAGGATCTGGAGGAACTTTTTATACTATGTTATTCGGTTCTATCAGCTACCTCAACCTTTTACCTTTTCAGCTTTATCTCAAACGACATATCAGAGACAATGCTTCCAAAATGAGTTTCCGTTATAAACGTGCTGTTCCATCAAAGATCAATAAAGCTCTCAAAAGAAGAGAGATCAATGCCGCCTTCATCTCTTCTGTTGAATCAAAGAAATCTAACTGTACCGACCTGGGTATCATAGCAAACAAAAAAGTCTATTCTGTGTTACTTCTGGAAGGTAAAGATGAAAGCGATCCGGCTTCTGCCACATCCAATCAGCTGACAAAAGTACTCAATCTTTCAGGAAAAGTTCTCATAGGAGATGCCGCACTGAAACATTACCTTGAGGGTGGAGGAGGCATTGATCTGGCAGAGGCCTGGTATGAAAAGACCGGCCTGCCTTTTGTCTTTGCCAGACTTTGTTACAACAAACATGGGAAAGCCATACAAAAACTTGCAAAAAAATTTGACGGGACAAAAGTAAAGATCCCTCAATATGTTTTAAAAAAAGAAGCAGGAAAACGCGGTATCACCGCTAAACAGTTAACCTGGTATTTGGCGCAGATATACTATACAATGGGACATAAAGAAAAACGTTCATTAAAATTATTTTTAAAACTGTAGGGTGCGTTTTCCTGTAGGAAACGTACTCTACGCTATCGTAGAAATTGCCCTCTCTATACGGGAGGCCGTCTCATCCACACCCAGGATCGCCATGATCTCATCCATACCTGAACCTGTCATTGAACCCAGCAAAGAGACACGCAGAGGCATTCCGATCTTTCCAAACCCTATCTCTTTATCTGCAACGATCTTTTCCATCACAGCATGATAATCTACAGGCAGATGCAGTGGCTTATCCCAATTCTGAAGCATCGATACAAAATCTGTCAAGATCGCTTTGGCTTCCCCTTTGAAAGCCTTTTTAGCTGCCTTTTCATCATAACTTTCCGGTGCGCTCAAAATTAAATTGATCTGATCAGCCAACTCTACCAGGGTTTTCCCTCGTTCTTTGGTCGCATCCAGAAGCATTTCAAGTTTGTCATGTCCAGAGATATCCACACCAAAAGGTTTCAACATCTCTGCGAGTTCTGCATTTGGTGTATTTTTAATATAGTGTGCATTTAACCATAATAATTTATCAAGATTATAGTTCGATGAAGATTTATTAATATTCTTCGGGTCAAAAAGTGCGATCATCTCCTCTAAAGAGAATATCTCCTGATCCCCGTGACTCCATCCTAAACGTACAAGAAAATTTAACAGCGCCTCAGGGAGATATCCCATGGTTTTATACTCCATCACATCTGTTGCACCATCACGTTTGGAGAGTTTTTTCCCCTGCTCATTATTGATCATCGCAACATGATAAAAATTTGGTATTTTAAATCCTAATGCATTGTAAACTACGATCTGCTTTGGTGTATTGTACAAATGGTCATCACCCCGGATCACATCTGTCAGCCCCATCAGAGCATCATCAATGGCAACAACAAAGTTATAGGTAGGTGCTCCGTCTGCTCTGGCAATGACAAAGTCATCTACTTCGGTCGCAGCAATATTCATCTCCCCTTTGACACCGTCCGTAAAAGAGATCATCCCCTCTTGTGGGGCTTTGATACGGATAACCGGATCCACACCTTCAGGTGGCATGCCGGTAAAATCACGATAACGGCCATCATAACGTGTACGCTCTTTTTTAGCCATCTGTTCTTCACGCAGAGCAGCCAATTCCTCTTTGCTCATATAACACTTATAGGCTTTCCCCTCTTCCAGCAATTGGTCAATATACTGTTTATAAAGGTCAAAACGCTTGGACTGATACACCACTTCGCCATCATGACTCATCCCCACCCATTCAAAGGCTTTTAAAATGGCATCTTTTGCCTCTTCTGAATTTCTTGCCATGTCAGTATCTTCGATACGAAGTAAAAACTCACCCTTGTTGTGTTTGGCGGTCAACCAGGAAAAAAGTGCGGTTCTAAGCCCTCCAATATGCAGATAGCCTGTAGGAGAAGGTGCAAAACGTGTGACTGTCATATGAATACCTTGTATATAAATTAGTGGAATTGTAGCTAAAATGTGGTTAAATGTGATTTTTAAGTGTTCTTATGGGCTTCAACCCATAAGAGAAATAGAGATTATTTTTTACTTTTACTGCTACTTTTCTTTTTTGTATCAGATTTTTTTTTGGAATCTTTTTTCTTACTCTTTTTACTTGATTTCTTTGCAGACTTCGTTTCAGTTTTATTCTTCACGTCATTTTTGACATTTTTAGCTGTCCCTTCACCGATACCTTCAACCCTCTGAAAATCCTCAAACGATTTGAACTTCCCTTTGCGTCTCTCTTTAATGATCGCATCAGCTTTCTTCTCTCCTATACCATTGATCATCATAAGCTCAGCTTTTGAAGCTGAGTTCAACTTGTTAAGACTCATCCCAAACAGTGACGATGTTGCCAGAACCAACAAACCTGCAATTACTTTTTTTAACATTTACTTCCCTTTTTAAATAGAATTTTTAGTTATAGTCTTTTATAACTAAAAATATTTTATCTTATATGTTCTTAATATCCTCTATAGTATTGGATAATACTTGCTATATTATAAAAAGTGCATATTGGCTTACATTATAAATCCTACTGTATAATTCCATAAAAAATTAAAGTATTTCTATGATCACGGCGTTTGTTTATCCTTTTCTCTTCTCAATGTTCATCCTTATGGCCATTATACACTTCGCACATAAGCACGATCTCTTCATTGATGATGCGGGTCATGACAAACCACAGAACTATCATGACGACTCTACTCCCAGAGCAGGTGGATTGGGCATCATACCGGGTATGTTCTTCATACTCCTCTTTCCCCTTGGGATAAAATTCATTCTGCCTCTCATCCTTGCTTTTTTTTCCGGTATCTTTGAAGATTTCCATAATTCACTCAGCCCCAGACGTCGGCTCTCTTTACAGATCATTGCGGCACTCTCTGCCATTTGGCTGACTGATTCGGTGGTGACTTACCTGGGGTTAGGCATACATATGCCCTATTGGATGGGGATCTTTTTCAGCACATTCGCCATTGTCGGTATGATGAACGCCGTCAATATCATTGATGGATTCAACGGGCTTGCTTCAGGCATCATCCTTCTGATCCTGCTCTCATTCGGTATCACCTCATACACAGAGCACAATATGGATATCTTCTATGTTGTCCTGGTGACAGCAGGATCAACCTTGGCGTTCTTCGTATTGAACTTTCCCAAAGGAAAGATATTTTTAGGTGATGGCGGTGCCTATATGCTGGGATTTATCATAGCGATCATAGGAATATACCTCGCAAGCAAATATGAAAGTGTCAGCCCCTGGTATGTCCTTGCCATCTTCATTTACCCGGTCTGGGAAGTACTCTTTTCCATCGTACGAAAACTCTATATCGGTCTCTCTCCCATGAAGCCGGATACCTATCATTTTCATATGCTTGTCTACAGACAGATCACAGGCAATAACCCTTTGACTGCCCTGCTTATTCTTATGTTCACACTTCCCTTTATGACTGTGTCAACAATATATCCTGACAGATCCATCACAAATATCGCTGTTGCCTCTTGTTTCATACTGAGTTATATAGTTATCTATCAGTATCTCTACCGCAAAGACCATCAAGTAAAAAAGTAGAATAGGTATCTTATCAAAGCCCTTCTTGGCGACTTGATATAAGTTCAGTATATACAGCTAACGTTTTATTGTACATATGTTTGAAAGTAAAATTTTCTTTATATCGTGTCAGCCCTTTTTTACCCATTTCGGCTCTCAGTTCAGGAGAAGAGACCAATCGTTTTAAACGGGAAACCAATTCCTCATGAGAAGAGACCACATAACCTGTTTCTTTATCCACTAC
>Ga0256827_10003105_pt1 | contig 10600 bp, 9 predicted proteins | sample CV84metaG_FD_185977 | JGI IMG/M metagenome (GOLD analysis project Ga0256827, IMG submission 185977) | Hydrothermal vent microbial communities from East Pacific Rise, Pacific Ocean - CV84 | ecosystem: Environmental > Aquatic > Marine > Hydrothermal vents | place: Pacific Ocean: East Pacific Rise...
TTTGCTCCTCTAATGCTTCTATACCTCCTGTAAAATAGTTCTTTACAGCTGTTCCTACAAATCCTCTATTTCGTCCTAGTGCTTTGGCTACTTCTGATTGTATCATCCCATTTATATACATATACACAGCTGTTAATCGCTCTTTTACTACTACTCTTTTCTCTTGTTTTAATAGCTCTTTTACTTCGATTTTTATCTCTTGGGTTATTTTATATCTACTTCTCATGCTCTTATTATACTATATGTTTGGTTTTGTTTGAGGATGGGTATACCTATGAAAAAAATTATCTTGAGCTAGTAAAAGAGTATAAAGAAGAAATTAAGTTTGCTAGTACAATGCAAGAAGATTTGCGAAAAGAAAGAGCTAAATTCTTTGCAGAGACATTGAAAGAAGTTTCAGAAACATTGAAAAATTCACAAGTTGATAATGATGTAGCTTCAAGATGGGTAAAAGAACTTGTTAATAGCTATACAAAAAGTTTAGATTTAAGTAGTGGCTTAATAGAGGAAGATACTTTAGATATGATAGGAAAAATACGAAAAGAATCTAAAAAAGAGGTCAAAAAATCTGAACTAGAGTAAATGGAAAAAGGTAAATTACTTGATTTGTTAAATATTTTCAAAACTTCAAGAGAAAAATTGGTTTTAGATTTTCTAACTGAAAATATTGAAATTTATAAACCAATGTTTGAATATGAAAAAAATGAAGAGCTTATGACTCTATCAATTGAAAAATATTTTACAGGATATATTAATTATCATTTTAAACTATTTTCATCTTCTGAAAATATAGATGATGAATTTAGTAATGCTATGTTAATTTTTATCAAAAAATTTGATATAAAGGTTTCTGATAGTAATCTAATAAATGGTACAGATTTATTTTCAAATTTAATTCAAGAAAAGCAAGATATTTTAGAAAAAATTATTAAAATTGGAACTAAAGATGATAATAAATATAATAGATTATCGTATTCTTATCAAAGAGATAAAACACTTTTTGATAGAGAAATTCAAAAATATACAAAGGAATAGTTAATGGGTTTTTTAAATACTTTAAGTAAATTAGGCGATGTTATAATGAAGCCTATAGATTTAATGATTGATTGGGGAAAAGAACCCTTACGAAATAAAGAACATAAAAGAAGCTTAGAACGAGATTCAAATAGTGTTAATACAAAAGCGAGAATTGAAAAAGAAAAAATTGAATTAGAGTTCAAATTAAAACAACAAGAAAATGAGCTTAAAAATAATTATACTATTCAATTGGAAAAAGAAAAACAAGAAACTTTAGCATTAATAAGTAAATTGCAACTTCAAGAAAAAGAACTTGATAATGATTTAGCTATTAGAAAGCAAACAGAAGTTCATCGAATAATGTCAGAAATTGATGAGCTTCAAAAAGATAAAGATTTTCAACGAATGAAATTAGTATCAGAATCAATAATGAAATATCAAGCAGAGTTAACAAAACTCAATGTAAATGCTATTAATGCAATAGGAAATATGCAACTAGAATTAAGAGAAAAAGCACAAAATTTGGTTTATGATAAAACAGTTAGATACAAAGAACTTCAAGATAAAGCAATTAATGAAGCTAGTGATGATTTAGAAAAAATACTTGAAAAATTTCCAAATAATGAACGAGTACAAGATATAATGATAAAAGCTGTAGATAAAAGATTATCTAATGTAATAGATACAGCTCAAAATTTTTTACTTGAACTAAATGAAGATATAAAGATTTTAAATAAAAGTATAAATTCATTAGCTGAAGGTGGTCAAAAATTTATAGAAAAACATCTTGATAATTTTCATCAACTACCTAATAATTCAAGTTCCAAGATGATTGGAAGTAAGGATGATATTATTGATGTGTGAAGACTTAAAATTAAAGTATGAAAAACTTGCATGTCAGACTCTTAAGAGACTAGGGTTTAGTGTAAAAAAAATAGAGGAATCAAATCAAAAGAAAGAAGCTGATTTTATTATTTCATATAAGGGGGCTTGTGCTTTTGTTGAAGCTAAATTAAAAGAAGATGATAAAGAAGTAGTAAAGAATAAAGAAAAACAATTAGAGAAATATGGTTGTTCTATTATAGATAATAAATTAGGATTTGATAACTCATCATCAAGTATTTTTAGAAAAGCATTAAAACAACTTAATTCTTCATCAAAAGATATTAAAGACTTTAAAATTTTATTTTTTCTTTCAATAGGTATTAATTCAAAAACTAAAGCAGACAAGTTTAAAGATACGATTTATGGGAGTACCTTAATTTCAAATGGCTTAACTTGTTATTTTTTCAATTATAGTGAATTTATGAGACAAGGTAATGAAATTGATGGTGTAATTGTTGGCTATCTTAATGACAATCAAACAATAAAATTAGATTTTTGTATGAATCCTTATTCTGTAAGATATGATTTTTTAAAAAAATCTATACTCTTAGAACCTTTTAGAAATGCTATTATTGACCCTTTTGAACTTGAAAAGAAAAATCAAGCTTATATTGTAGATAAAAATATTCATCGCAAACTATCAGATATAGAGAAAATGATGCCTTCCCATAATCATATATTAAAGCATATTCAAGAGAAATATAACATAGATGAATATATTGTTAATATTGATTTTAATTCTCCTGAAATAACTATTAATGAAAAATGTGATATAAATGAATACCTTGAAAATTTTACTTTTAATTAGTCTTATTATTTGACTTCATAAATTATTTTAAATCGGTAGCTTTTGCTTTGGTGGTGACACTCATTGCCCTCTTTGTTATCTCGGTTAAGCTCGTAATGCCAACAGTTGGTCAAGAGTTAATGCCCCCAATGGACACAGGAGCAATCGCCATCAAAATAACCACCGATGCCAACCTCCCAATTGAAAAAACCCAAGAGGTTATGGAGAAAATTAACAACCTAATCTGTCGCAAAAGTGGCGAAAAGCTCCTACGAGTCTCAGGCTCAATCGGAAGCGAAGCAGGGGTTATGAGTATCGGTAGTGGAAGTGGTGTTGACCATATTTTGATAATGGCAACCTATGTCAATCGACACGAACGAGAGGAGACAATTTGGGATATTTCAAACTATCTTAGAGCCGAAATCGCCAAAATCCCTCATGTAAAATACCTTGATGTCGCCCCAAGTGGCTCAACTGCCATGGCAAGTATCAGAGCTTCGGTCGATACCATGTTAAGCTCTCCTGATTACAAACTCCTCCAAAAAGAGGGAGTAAAAGTAGAAGAGGCGATGAATAAAACACAAGGAATCGTCTCCGTTCTAAAAACATGGGATATGGACAAAGTGGTCTATAACCTAGATATTGATGAAACGGAAGCGATGAACTACGGAGTCAACCGTTCTGATATCACAGCCCAAATTCAGATGATGTTGCGTGGTGTTCCTGTGGCAACTTTCCCCAAAGAGAACTCTATGGATTACACCGTGCGAGTATGGCTACCACAAGACCAAATAGATGACTTTAGCACCATCTTAAACACTCTAATCGTAACCCCAAAAGGCAAAATTCCCCTAAGCAAAATAGCCAAACTAGACTCCAACAAAGAGCCAAGCACCATTACAAGAGATGGACTAAACTACACCTTAGAGATTTACGGAAACCGAGAAAAAGGGGCAATCTCACACATTATGGCAAACCTAGAGGAGCAACTAGCCAAAATAGAGATAAACCCCCAAGTAGAGATAGAACAGATAGGCGAACAGAAACAGTTCAAAGCATCAGCCGAACGAATGATAGGAGCAATTATTGTGGCTGTCTTCTTGATACTCTTTACCCTAATTGGGATGTTCCATAGCGTCAAAATATCGCTAATGATTCTCTTCTCCATCCCCCTAACCATTATCGGAGCATCATGGACAATGTTAGCGATAGGCTACCATGTCTCCATGCCTGCAATGATGGGCTTTATGTTGCTCTCGGGGATTATTGTCAACAATGCTATCTTGCTCATTCACTTTGCACTAGAGCAGATAAAACTTGGGATGAACAAAAGAGACGCAATGCTAGAGTCCATCAAAATCAGAACCCGACCTGTGCTTATGACAGCGTTTGCTGTTTCGGTAGGAATGCTACCTGTGGCACAAGGTTCAGCCATTGGGCTAGAGAGACTTGCACCTCTTGGGGCTGTGGCTATTGGTGGGTTGGTTGTGGGGACGCTTATGACTTTGATTTTTATTCCTGTTGGGTTTGTTTGGTTGGTTAAAGAAGAGAGTGTGTTGGAAGAGGATTAGTTCTCCTCTTTAAAAACTCAATACTTTAAAATTTTTATGCCAAGATGTTAATACAATAGTTCATATTTAAGGAGTGTAAGGTCCCATAAACTTATCCCCATTAAAATGTATCATGTGGTCAGGCTCTTCACTTATCCAAACTTCTGTCTCCCATGCAATATCTGCGATGTATTTTCTAAAAGTGGCTCTATCTTGAAAAGCTGTTATATAAATATTATCAGCTTGACATTTTGATAACATCTCTTCAAGTTGGTTCACTCTTTTTTGGTCAATAGCTCCATGTGTTGTTACTGCCTCGATTAAGAATAGCCAATTTTTCTCTTCGTCATAGAGTAAAATATCAGGAAGTTGTAATTTATCATTTTTTGAAATTGGTATACCTATGGACTCTAATAGTTCATGGTTTAAATAGATATATTTATCAGCTGTATCTCCTATATAAAGTAGTTTGGTATTGTGTGCAAAACGACTTGAAAACTCATTAATAATATCGACTTGAAGTTGATTGTGTGAGCCTGATGATAAAATAAACTCTTTCCCCTCAATAGTAAGAGGTATTTTGTGCATATCTCTTTTTTTAGCATACTGTTCAGAGAGTAATTCAAATGTATTGCTAAAGTTTTTTAACTCTTTCTGATATTGAGGAAGTCCATAACTCTGAATGACTAATAGGGCTTCTTTTGTAATTGAATAGTTTGTTTTTCCACTATTGGTTGGGCGAGAGGGGTCATCTATATTTTTAACAACAATCTGTGCGTGTTCAAAAACATGAATAACTCTTTTTCTAAGCGTTTCTCTTGAATTTTCAGCATATCTAATTTCAAAAAAATCTTTAATATAGGCAAAAATATCATGTAGTCGTAATAGTTTGGTATTGGTAGACTCTTCCCATTCATTTCTATCATCTATATCTAGTAGAGATAAAAAAGCATATCGCATTAAATCACTGTTATACTGTTTTGGAATACCTAAATCTTTAAGTAATTTTTCTGCTTCTTTTAATCTTGACATTTATAACCTTTGTATAGTGATATGGGAACAGGTAATGTTAATATATCGGTTGCATTTACTTGTGTGTTCCCATTAAAAATTCTAAAGTATTGATCTACCTCTTTTGATGTTAAAAATAGCCCTAACTCTTGCATCTCTTCTTTTTTTAAATCTCTATCTTTTCTATATAGATAGTTTAAATGATTTTCTAGCCCTAGATAATTATCACTAAAATCATCTTTAAATATATACCCAATATTCACTCTTCGATGCTGTTCTTTAGATGAGAATCGTTTTATAATAAGATAGTTATTTTTAGGAATAAGTAGATTTCCTGTCTCTTTTCGTTGTTCGATATATTGCTCTTTTTTACTCTTTAATGGAAAAATAACCTGCTCTTTTTTAAAATTTTGCATCCATAAAAGAGGAACATGATTTTTTAGGGTTCTCTCAGTTTCAATAAACTCTTTGGCTCTAAAAGGAACCACCTTTCCTGTAGAGATTTTATACCCCATATCTTTTAATGTTAGTTTTGCTCGACTAAAAACTTTTAAAAGATTTAACTCTTCTTTTGAAGTAGGTATGCCAATAATCATTCTATTTTTCTCAATAACAAGCTCTCTATTGACACTTAAAGTAGTAATATTGTCAAAACTACTTGCTTCACTTGATGTAATAATTAAAGTACTGTTTTTAGCTTTGGTATATTTTGTAATTACTGTCTCTTGCAATATGTTTTCATTTTTAAAATGTTTTTTTCGTGATTGAAAAGTATGTATATGCGTCAATGAAACAGCATTTAAAAGATACTCTCTAAATTTTTTAAAATAGTTTCCAGAGGTAAAGCTTCGAGGAGTAATAAAAACCATCTCTCCATTCTCTTTTAATAGTTCATTGCTCTTTGCCATAAAAAGCATATAGATATTGGGTTGACCATGAACCACATACTCCATAAGTTGAGCCTCTTTATCATTTTTGTTTATCTTGAAATATGGTGGATTAGAGATAATGTAATCAAACTTTTTATTATGCTCATCCAATATAAAATTTTTTTTGATTATTTTATAAGAGAGTTTTAGTTTAGTATGTTTCTTAGCAAAAAAATTAAGATTATTTTCAAGTGTCTCTACTACATTCTCATCTATCTCATAAAGTGTCAAATCTATATTTCTATAGCCTTTTACTACAAGTCTATAGAGCAGAGCAATAGAGAGAATACCATGACCTGCCCCACAATCTAAAAGTTCAATTTTTTTATCTATAGATATATTAAAATCAAATAGATTTGACATATATTTAGCAACAGAGGAGTCTGTAAAAAATTGACCTAACTCCTTTTTTAATAAAGTATTTGAGAGAGTAGAATATTCTGCTGATTCTTTTTCAATTATTTTTAGAAAATCAATATAGTTTTGTTCTACTAAACTAACAGTCATTTAAAATCCTCTATTTATTATTGTTCTAATTATAGCTTGTTTTTGAAATTGGTTGGGTAAATGGGGTCAAATTGTCATGTTTTTAAATCTATTTTCCTCTACAACAATCTTTGAAATACTTTCCACTCTCACAAGGACATTTATCTTTTCTTCCAATCCTAAGTTTATTTTTATTATTAAACAAATATAAATCATGCTTCATTTTTATTTCTTGAAAAAAATCACGAGGATTACCTGAAATTAATTCAATATTTTTATCATTCTCTTTTAAAGTTTTTAATACTTTATAGGATATACGAATTTTATCATCTAATTTTTCTTTAAGTTCAAATTCTTTATCATAAAGAGAAACTTTTAATATATTTAATTCTTTTGGTATTTTTAATGATAACTTTTCTACTTTATTATAAATTTCAGAAGCAAGTATATTTTTTCTTTTATTTGTTAGTGTCTTTATTACATTATCAAGTAAAATAATATGATTTTGGTCTATTTGTATTTTAGTTTCTAAAAATGAGATAAAGTTATTTATATATTTTTCAATTAGCTCAATATTATTATCTTTATCAACAATTTTCAATAAAATATTATAGAGAGTAAAATAACATATATTTGAATTAATCTCTTTTTCTTCATAATTATTTATTGTATATATTAAGATAGATAATACATCATTATTAATATGTTCATAAAGCAAATTTACAGACAATAAGATAATAGAACATTTAGAATCAAATTTATCATAATGTTTGACAGAATGATTTAAAAATTCTCGGAGCATATCATCTTTTTGAGCTTTTATGTATTCATTTACAATTTGTGCTATAGACAAATCAGAAAAAATCATAGGGTCATTATACTCTTCGAGTTCAGTAGAAGACATAACTAATGTATGTATTTTATTTAAATACTCATCTTTATTTTCAATATCTATTTTTAAAAGTTTTAATAGAACATTAACTTTATAACTTTTTGCTTTATCAAAAGAAAGAATAGTTTTATATTCTTCAATAGCTAATTCATGATTTTTATTTTGTTCAGCCCATGATGCTTTATTCATATGTAAATGACTTAATTGTTCATAATTTGTATATTTATGAGTTTTTATTAATGCTAGTGATAAGTTTAAATATTCTTCTATTTTTTTATTGTTAGAACTCTTATAATTTTTTAAAAATACACTAATCAGATTTATATAAGTTATGATTTTATATTCAATACTTTCATATTTTAGTAATTTCTCTAAAGTGCTTATACTTTTCTCTAAACTATTTAGATGTAAATAACATAATCCTTTGATATTTTCTTGTTCCAAAAATAATTTTAAATTATCTATATCACTCATATTTGATAAATCTAAATACTCTAATGATGTTTCATAATTTCTTAAATGATAAAAGCAAATACCCATAGAATAATAGGCTATATTTTTTTCCTCTTCAGTTATATTCTTATCTTCTAATGCACGATGATATTCTGTAATTGCTTTACTGAATTTTCCTTGACTAGAGTATCCTGCACCTATTAGTAATGGTGTTTGAGATGAATATAATATTTCATTTAAAAAATCTTTATTTAAAACTTGTTCTATAACTTTATTTTTTATTTCAATTTTATTTGAATCATTATAATTTATTAATCCATAAAGATATAATTCATTTTTCATTTCTTTAGATATATTAATTTCTATTCCATCTTTTAACTCTAATAAAATTTTTGCTATTGTTGTATTCTTTTTCACTAACTTTTGAATATGGTCAATAGGTGGGATATCAGAATGTTCTAAATACAAAAATTGTATAGTCTCATCAATATCATTTTCAGATATATTATTTGTTGATTCATATATACTTTTTAATTTTAATAAAATATCCCAAATCATACGAGGATGACCTGATGTCCATTCATAAATATATTCTATATATTCATCTGTTAAGAACTTTAAATCAACTCTTCTAATAAACTCCATATATTCATCTTTAGAAAAATCATTTAAATATACTTTTTCACTAATATTAAATGGGGATTTTCTACTATCTTGAATAATTTCAGCAGGTTCTAAAACACCTGATAAAATATATGTTAACTTTTTAAATTCTTTATAATTAGTTCTACCCGAAAAATAGAGACTTCGTATTTGTGAAAAGAATTGGTCTGAAAAATCAAAATTTATCATAGAATCAATTTCATCTAAACAGATAATTATTTTTCCTTTAAATGCTCTTGATAAAATAAGTAATTCTTGTTCATGTTCTCTTTGAGGTGCATAATTTTTTGCTCTTATCTTTTCAATTTCTACTTCTGCTTTCTCAAAAGTATCTAAATTTGTATTAATTGCTGTATTTACAATAAGTTGAAAACAGTTTCTAATATCATCATCTGCAATAGATAAATCTATATAAATAAATAGATTATTACTGTCTTCATAAATATTTTTTGTATGTAATAGTAAATTGGTCTTTCCCATTTGTCGTGAAACTAATATTGAGGCAGGTCTACCCATATCATCTATTATATTTTTTAATTGTTCATCAGCTTTTCGTTCAATATAAAATTCAGGAGGAACAATAGTTTCAAGTTTAAATTTTTTATTCATATCTTTTATTCCTAAGTATTATTTATTTCAGTTCTCATTCTATTTTTAAGCTCTCTAGGATTTCCATTTAAGGAGTCTAATTGATTCAACATATCTGTAGTTATATTTAATTTATCTGTTATAAAATTAATTAATGAAGTCATTTCATTATTTGACCATTTTTCTAATCTAATAAAATCAAATTGAGTATTGATTTTATTTCTATGACTCAAATTTTGAATATTATTTACATATTGGTTTGGGTCAAATAGTGTAGTTATAATAAAATTGACATTTGTTAAATTACAGTTATCTCTCACATTAGTTAAAATATCAATAAGAGATATAAAAAAGTTTTGAAACATTGCATCACCTAAATCAGATAACTCATCTAAATGAATCGTTACTTTATTATTATTTTGAGATAAATAACATAGAATTTTTGATAATTTTCTATTGATGCGAAGTCCCTCATTAATATCTATATTTTCGTTACCTATCTTATCCACTAAGTCTTCAAATATCACACTTAAATAATTTTCAACACTATCTTCTGTAGTTGTAAAATAGATGGAATGGTAAAAAGAACTATTGTTTAAAAAGTAATATTGTGCAATATTTGTTTTGCCAATACCTGATTCTCCATGAATCCATATATTTTTTAGTTGCAATATTTGATTTACAGTATTATCAATATCTCTCTTATGATAATACTCTTTATTTTCTGTTGTTACAGATTCAAATAATACCTTGGCAACGGTATTTGTTTCTATTATCTCTTTATTTGCATAATCTAACATCATATCAATTATTATAAGTTGCCTTATACAGTCTTTTTCTGTAAGTGTAGTATGAATACTATGATTAAGAGGATTTCTAAAAGCAGAATATACTCCTTGACCTAGAAACATAACACCTCTTTGTTCACCTTTTTCTGTTTCAGTATGTAAATTATTAATTTTTAAAATAGAATCACCATCTTCTTGTTTAAATGCTTTTGAAACAAGAGGTACTCCATCTTCTGTTAGATTGCTTCTTTCTCTTATAATTTTTGTTAAATATAGAAAGGCTTGTTTTATAGCATCTCCATATTCTTCATTATATAATCTATTTCCAACAGCTTGAACTAGCCCACTTGTAAAGTTTTGTTCGTTAAAAAGTGTTTTATTTAAAGTCATTCTATTTCCCAATTTTTGAATATACGAATTATACTATATTCGCTGTTAAAAACTTCGGACTATTGCTAGATGATACGGTGGTGGTCATGGAGAATATCGAACGCCACTACTCCGAGCTTGGCAAAGATATTCACAGTGCTGTCTTTGGAGGAACAAAAGAG
>Ga0256827_10003106_pt1 | contig 10599 bp, 9 predicted proteins | sample CV84metaG_FD_185977 | JGI IMG/M metagenome (GOLD analysis project Ga0256827, IMG submission 185977) | Hydrothermal vent microbial communities from East Pacific Rise, Pacific Ocean - CV84 | ecosystem: Environmental > Aquatic > Marine > Hydrothermal vents | place: Pacific Ocean: East Pacific Rise...
GGAATGAAAGCATAAGCAAAATGGAAGAGATTTCTCTGGATGAGTGGCAAATAGCACTCAATGTTAAAAAAAAAGAGTTAGAGAGCTGTCAAGAGCAACAGAGAGTTAACTCTTGCCTCTCTTGTCCTAAAATAGATAATTGTGTAATTCGTGATGCCTATGTTCATGCTGTCTACAACAGCATGAACAAAGGTGCAGGTGGTGGTTTTGAGTTTTAATTAATGTCCAACAAAAGTTCCCATTGCTAGTTTTCCACCTATCTCTAAACGTTGAACTACTTTTTTATTAATTAAATCAATTTTAACCAATTCCCCCTCTTCTGTCAAAAATAGATAGAAATATTGCCCATCTTTTGAGAAGTGATATTGAGGGTGGGATTGAGTTTGAACTACCCCAATCTCATCAATATTACTCACTTTAATATCAGCAATTTTTTCATCTGTACTGGTATTCATCACTGTAATAAAACTATCTTTATGGTTAATAACAACAGCAATACTGTTATGCTTCATCTCATCTGTATGCCCTGCCCCTTTTCCCGCTTCTACTGTTTTGGTAATCTGCATAGGAGTCACACTATAATCGACAATAAAAAGTGTCCCTTCATCTGAACCAACATAAATAGTTTTTTGATTCTGCAAGAAATTAAGATGATGAACACCCATTACATTGACATCTAGACCCTCTTTTTGAATCTTTAACTCCTCTAATAGGGAGAGACCTTTTCCCTCTTCAAACTCTAATTTCAATACAGAAGGATAGATATCTTTTGCTCCTTCAGCAGTAGCGTAGAAGATAGTAGAGAGATACACGTCCTCTCCTCCATGTTTTCCCAGTCGACCGTGTTGTCCATGAATTTCTGGTGGAATTAGATTATGTAGAGGAGAAGGAGTTTGTAACTCATTAACTTTTAAAGTACTCCAGCTTCCATCACTATTTTTTGTAATTTTATAAGTAATAACCTTTCTATTTTGTCGGTCAATCAAAACAAAGTGATTTGCATTAATCCAGTGAGGATGCCCCGAAGCCAAAGTTCCACTAGAGACATAACTATGTCCACTTGTCGTAGGATAAGTAACAATATTTTCTCCAACAGTAGCAATAACAGTATCTGTAGCACTATCAATAATAGCAGTCATAGGTTTATCTGAACCCGATACCGCTACCAACCCCGTCTCTTTTTCTACATCAAGACTTCTTGGATGAAAATCAAGCTTGATTGTTTTGGTAATTCTATTGGTAGCAGGATCAAAGACATCAAGCACATCACTTCCTCTATTATCAATATACATTTTTTTATTCAAAGTATGTTTATTGGATAGAGTCTCAATCTCTTCAGCTGCATAGGTTTTCTCATGCCCTGTAGCAACAGACTCTACCACTTTCATATTATCTACATCAACAACAACAATCAGATTATTCTCTTTATCTCCATAATATGCCATTGTTCCACTACTTTCTCTCTCTCCATGTTGGCTATTGAAGGAAGGGTTATCTCTTTCTTCTGTCGTTGAGGTATCCCCACAACCTGATAATAATATAGATACAACTATGGACAAAAGTCCCAACTTAATAGTATTTTGCATTTCAAACCTTTATATTTTATAATAAATATATTTTATTATAGTTTTGTTACCAAACTGTTACTATAAAAATTATTTATCTTCCAAGAGACAACACGCTATACTTACAACACTAAAAAAAAGGTATAAAATGTTAAAAAGTTTTTGGTTTTGGTTTGCTGTAACCTTAGTAGCAATGCAGTTTATTAGAATGGATGTTCCTTTAAATATAAAAGATAGTCCTAAAGATGAGATAGAAGCCCCCAAAGAGGTTATGAGTATTTTAAAACGCTCCTGTTATGATTGTCACTCCAACCATGTTCAGCTTCCTTGGTACGATACAGTTGCCCCTGCTCGATGGTTTGTAAAAAATCATATTAAAAAGGGACGAAAAGTGGTCAATTTTTCAATATGGAATAGTTATACTCCCGAAAAACAGTATAGAACCATGAAAAAACTTCCAAAATCAATTGTTATTCGTATGCCTATGCCCTCCTACCTATGGCTACATTCTGAAGCTAAATTAAGTAAAAAAGAGAAGAATCTACTCAAAGAGTGGGCAATTAACTTAAAAGAGAATATTAAATAGGATAAATATTGTCCTATTTAAAAAAAATTCTGCTATAATGCCTCATATTAAAAATACAAAACAAGGAATTAAAATGCCAAAAATCAACAAGTACCAAGATATCTCTGAAATCGATAGAGAAGCAAAAAAAGATCTTATCGATAGACACTCTCCTTTTATTCACTGTGCCGATACAGCAACAGCTGGAGAACCATTTGAAGTAACTGTAAAAATGGGTAACGAGTATACTCATCCTGATGATTTTGATCACTATATTGAGTCTGTTTCTCTATTTAATGGAGATACTCTTTTAGCAAAAGCTTCTTATGTTCCTGGTACTTTAGGTAACACTAAAGCACATAACACTACTACATTTACAATCATTCCAACAGGAAAAAAACTTAAATTAGTAGCACATGGTTACTGTACTAAACATGGTATCTGGGAAGGTACTGAAGTTGAAGTAGCAGTAAACTAAACTTGTCTATAAAAAAGAGCCTTTTATTTTGGCTCTTTAATAACAAATATCTTCTCTTATCACAACTTTTACCCTAACTTTCTCTATTAGACATCAGGGATAAAAAGAGTTCCTTTCAGCTATAATACCACTTTTGTTAAAATGGATTAAAGCCATATAACACTAACTTATAAAAAGAGGAAAAAGATGAATATCAACTATGGCATCGATATTTGGGGTGATAACAACTTTGTTATAAAAAAAAGTACTGTCCACATTAACCACAAATCTGAACCTTCACTACTTGAAATTACTAAAGACATAAGAAGACAAGGATATAAAGGTCCAATTTTACTTCGTTTTCCACATCTTATTCAAAAACAAATCTCAACCCTATATAATGAGTTCAATAGAGCAAGAGAAGAGTTTAATTATCAAGGTAAATTTCAAGCTGTCTTTCCTCTTAAAGTAAACCAATTTCCAAACTTTGTTAATGCACTTATGGATGTTTCAAAAGAGTATAACTATGGTCTAGAAGCAGGAAGCAAAGCTGAACTTCTGATTGCAATTACACATACACCTTTGGGTAAACCTATTACAGTGAATGGGTTTAAGGATAAAGAGATGATTTCTCTCTGTTTTATTGCTACAAGTATGGGACACAATCTAACTATTACCATTGAAGGACTAGGAGAGTTAGAGACAATTATTGAGGTAGACAAAGAGTTTAATCAGAAGAAAAAAAATCCTATTCTACCCAAGATTGGTGTTCGTATTAGGCTACACAGTGCAGGTATTGGAATTTGGGCAAAGAGTGGTGGCTATAGCTCGAAGTTTGGCTTAACCTCTACGGAGCTACTTGAAGCCTATGATTTACTCAAAAAAAATAAGCTACTCTCTCAATTGTGGATGATTCATTTTCATATCGGTTCTCAGATGAGTGAAATTGCTCCACTCAAAAAAGCTCTACGTGAAGCGGGTAATATCTATGCTGATTTAAAAACTCGCGGTGCAGAGGCACTTAATGCTATTAATATTGGTGGAGGATTAGCTGTCGAGTACTCTCAACATAAACACTCTAAAGAGATAAACTACACCCTCTCAGAATTTGCCAATGATGTTGTCTTTTTGATTAAAGAGATTGCCAAGCATAAAAAGATTACAGAACCCGATATTTTTACCGAATCAGGACGCTTTATCGCCTCTAGCCACTCTGTTCTTATTGCTCCTATATTGGAATTATTCTCTCAAGATTATCAAGAGAAGTCTTTACGATTAAAGGAGCAAAATCCTCCACTTATTAGTGAACTTCATGCTCTCTGGAAAGCCTTGAATCGGTCTAATGCAAGAGAGTATCTTCACGATGCAATAGACCACATGGAGAGCCTTCTTACCCTTTTCGATTTGGGATATATTGACTTAGAAGATAGATCAAATACTGAAATTTTAGTCCATCTTATTATCAAGAAAGCTATTCTTCTACTACAACATGAAGGAACACAAGAGTTAAAAGCACTTCAAAAGAAAATTCAAGAGCGATACCTCATCAACTTCTCTGCCTTTCAATCACTTCCTGACTTTTGGGGACTACAACAGCACTTCCCGATGATGCCTATTGATAAACTTGATATAGAGCCGAATAACCCTGCTACACTGTGGGATATTACCTGTGATTCAGATGGAGAGATAGCCTTTGATGAATCCCTTCCTCTCTATCTTCATAATGTCGATGTAACAAAAGAAGAGTATTTTTTAGCCTTCTTCCTAACAGGTGCCTATCAAGAGGTATTGGGGATGAAACACAACCTCTTTACACACCCTACAGAAGTAATAGTTAGTTTTGATGATAAAGGCAACTACACACTAGAAAAACTCATTGAGTCTCAAAATATTATGGATGTTCTAGAGGATATGGATTATGACAAAAGTAGCTTAGATAAACGGCTTAAACAGCAGATTGAAGTTTCAAAATTAACAAATAGTAAAGAGAAACGTGAATTATTGGGTAAACTTTATCTCTATTTAAGTGAAAATAGCTATCTTAAAACCATTCAAGCGAACAATGAGGAGTAATTTTGAATCTTTTTAGTACTATAAAAGAGGACTTTCTAAATGTTAAACGTAACGACCCAGCCCTACATAATACATTTGAACTCTTATTTAACTATCCTGGGTTATGGGCAATGTTCTTCTACCGTATATCAAATGCTCTCTACAAAAAAGGTTTACGTTTTATCCCTCGATTTATCTCTGCTATCGGTCAATTCCTAACCACTGTTGATATACACCCTGCAGCCACAATAGGCTGTCGTGTCTTTATTGACCATGCCGTGGGTGTCGTTATTGGAGAGACTGCCATTATTGGAGATGATGTGGTTATCTATCAGCAGGTCACACTGGGTGGGGTTAGTACCTCTCATGGGAAGCGACACCCTACTATTGGAAATAATGTTGTTGTAGGTGCAGGAGCTAAAGTTTTAGGAAATATTACTATTGGAGATGGAGCTAAAATAGGAGCCAACTCTGTGGTTGTCAAAGATGTTCCTGAATCAGCAACTGCTGTCGGAATCCCTGCACGAATCATAAGCTGTACGAGCAAGAGCAAAGAGTTACGCCACGATATGCTACCTGATGTCAACCGAGAAATTTTCCACTATCTCATTAAAAGAATTGCTGTATTAGAGGAGACCATCAAAACAGGAAATGTTGACCTCATGGAGAAAGAAGACCATGAATTGAGCGAAATATACTCAACCTTTATTAAGTCGATGTAGTAGCCTAAAACATCTACTCACTTTTTATTAAAGGTAAAGTATAATTACAAGATTTTGCCAATAAGAACACGGTAGAACAGATACATACACACAAAAAGGGTCAACCATGCTTTCACAACGTATTCAGACACTCTCAGCGTCACTAACCATTGCTATCGCTTCACTAGCAAGAGATTTAAAAGCCCAAGGAAAAGATGTTATCTCTTTCTCTGCAGGGGAACCCGATTTTGACACACCTGATGCAGTTAAAAATGCTGCCAAAAAAGCTCTTGATGAGGGCTTAACCAAATATACAGCAGTTGCAGGTACACCTGAGCTTCTTCAAGCTGTTGCGAATAAATTAAAGAGAGAAAATGGTTTAGATTATGCTCCAAACCAAATTTTGACCAATAACGGTGCAAAACACTCTCTTTTTAATCTTTTTCAAGCGGTTATAGATGAAGGGGATGAAGTTATTATTCCTGCTCCTTACTGGGTTACCTACCCTGAACTGGTTAAATATGCAGGTGGTGTATCGGTTATTATCGATACCAATGATGAGAGTGGATTTAAAATCACTCCAGAGCAGTTAAAAGATGCTATTACAGAGAAGACAAAGATGTTGGTATTAACCTCTCCATCGAATCCAACAGGTGCAGTCTACTCAAAAGAGGAGCTTGAAGCTTTAGCTGAAGTACTTAAGGATACCAATGTTATTGTTGCCTCTGATGAGATGTATGAAAAATTGGTATTTGGAGGAACAGAGTTTGTAGCCACAGCAAGTATCTCTGAAGATATGTATAACCGAACCATTACGATTAATGGTCTTAGCAAATCAGCAGCGATGACAGGTTGGAGATTTGGATACCTTGCATCAAGTAACACAGAGCTTATTGCTGTGATGAACAAACTCCAGTCTCAAAGTACCTCAAATATCAACTCTATCACTCAATCTGCAGCGATTGTAGGACTTGATGGAACCATAGACAAAGAGGTTGAAGAGATGAGAGTCGCTTTTGAGGGGCGTTGTAATGAAGCTGTTGACCTATTTAATGCGATAGATGGGATCTCTGTCGTTAAGCCTAATGGTGCATTCTACCTTTTTGTTAACATCAAAGAGATTTCTAATGACTCAATGCAGTTCTGTAAAGATTTACTAGAAGATCAAGGTGTAGCCGTTGTACCAGGTGTTGGTTTTGGTAGCGAAGGCTACTTTAGATTCTCATTTGCTACAGATATTGAGACTATCCGTGCAGGAATTAAAAGAATAGAAACTTTTGTTCAAAAGCAAAAATAAATAAAGAGAGGCTATCCTCTCTTTACTCCTGAAAAAAGTACGTTTATCTCGATAGTATCTCCTACCGCAACACCTCCCATCTCTGCCATATCACTAAATTTTAAATTAAAATCTTTACGACTTATCTTACTCGATAATATAAAGGTCTTTTCTCGCTTTGGCGAAAGAAAAATTGTAAACTCTACCTCTTTAGTAATCCCTTTAATTGTTAAATTAGCTTTAAAACTTGTACCATCTTGTGCCATCAATTTTAGCGTCATTTTTGGATACTTTAAAACATCAAAAACCTTCTCTTTTAGGTGTTTATCTCTATATTTTTCATCCGTATCGACCGAAGCCATATCAACCTCTGCTTCAAAAGACTTAAAGTAATTCAACCTATCATCATACTCATAGGTTGCAGAAAAAATATTAAATTTCCCCTCAACCTTTGCTACGACAGCATGACGTATTTTAAATGTAACCAAAGAGATTTCTCTATCCACCTCATACTCTGTAGCAAAAAGAGAAGAGAGGGTTAAAATCATTGATAATAGCACTATTTTTATTCTTTTCATAAAGGCTCCTTATAAGAAACATTATAAATAGTTTTTACTAAAAATATGATAACAGAACAAGCAAAACAGAATAAAATAGATGCTATTATTTTATGTTGTTAATTATTAAAACAAAAAGGAAAAAAATGACATTAAAAAAACTATTTTTATTTATAAGTCTACTCTTCTCTATGGCGTATGCTGAAATACCCACAGAATTTAGCATCACAGAGAAGACAGGGTCATATATAATATTTTCATCAACTGTAAAACCAAAAACATGGATTGGACTCTATAAAAAAGGGACAACAAATGAGTGGGAAAATGTAAAAGCATGGGGTTGGGTTAAAGAGACACCCTTAACAACCATTAGAATTGATATATTAGAGAGTGGAGACTACCAAGCAAGGCTATTCTTTAACAATTCATTTATTACAGCAAAAAGTATTGATTTTAATATTAATGCAGGACCATACCAAAGATTTGATAGATTAAAAGATATAACTATTAGCGTTGATAACAGTCAACAGTTTAATTTAACTTATAGTGGCAATAATCCTCCTGCAAAAGATTGGGTAGGTATTTTTCCTAAAGATACAGCACATACAAGAGACAACCTTGTGGCTTGGGGATTTGTGACACCATTTGTGTTACCACAGAGAACAGGTACCGTTCAAATTAAAACTATTAGCGAGCAAAATTTGCCACTAGGTCAATATGATATGGTCTACTTTTCAAACGACACATATCTAGAATTAGGAGGTGTTTCTACACTAACTGTAACCAATGAATTTACGCTATCTTATGACCAACACCGTGGTATATATGATGGTAAATTTATACTAAGCCTTCACAAGTATCAAAATGTCGCACAGCCAAATGACTGGGTAGGAATCTTCAACATAGAGGATGAGCCAACCAGAGATAATCTTATTGCATGGGCATATGTTAGAGATGGCGAAGTTCTTCGCGATGATGACTATTGGAAATTCTTCTACTTTTCAAACTTTCCAAAAGAGAATATTGTCAATACTCACAAAGTCATTCTATTCTCTAACGATAGTTACAATATCTTAGGTGAAACGATAGTACACTTTTAACCAAGTAGCTAATAGGCGTAGTTTCTCCTCTACGCCTTAACTCCGTTAAAAATCCCCTCTTCACACAGTAGTGTTGCCTGATGAATATGCCCTGATAAAAGCATTTTTTTCAACTCTTTAGTAAAATACATATAACGCTCCCCCTCCTCTCCAAAAATCTCTTCCAATGCTCTTTTCTCCTCTTTTTTCATCTTTCCATCAAAAACAGCAGCCATTCCAGAGAGAGTTCGAAGAAGATGCTTTTCATCAAGAGAGGCTCTATTTAGATATGCTAAAAAAATATTCAAATCATCATAATTTTTCTCCTCTTTTATCGCTAAATTCTCATTAAGACGAATTAACAGTAGAACATTATTGGGATGATAGTCTTGAGAGAGAACCATAATCGTTGACACAGCACGTATTGCCCCCTCTCTAATATCATTTGAATAACTATTTAAGAGTTTGTCAGTAATAATCTCTTGAGCAATATGTTTAGAGAGATGATATCCAAAAAGCCGAAGTTTAGCATCTTGAATCACTCGATACATTACAATAGCATCCCAAATAGCAGTTACAGGTATTGCCACCCAAATAAACCCCATTCGCACACCATATCTCATTGCTAATTTTTTAAGAAAAAACTTTACTATAATAGTCGTCAAAATAATTTTTGCTTTATAGAGAATTGTCCGTATAAACAACCAGTGACTAGAGACATACTTTTGAGGGTCAATCCCTAAATACTCTATCGCAGGGTCCTCTATCTCAAAAGCTGAACGCACCATCATATTCTTTACATCATACTCTGGAGGAAGAGTACTATCCTCTTCATCATTATACCCAGTAAGATAAGATAGAGTATGCACTCCCCTTATCCCCAACCAATAGAGTACTCCCACTTCAATAATTAAGAAAAAAAGTGTCACAAGTGAAAGAAGTCCATAATAATAGAGTGGTTCAAAAGCCTCTTTATAGTAGATTTCAAACAAAACAGCAGGAACTGTAGTTAAGGCTCCTATTAAAAAAGCGATAATAACAACATTTAGAGTGATATTATCCACCACAACTTCCAAGACTCTATCTGAGGGAATATCTTTAAGCTTAATAGTACGCTCAGACTTTAGCTTTTTTGAAAAGCGAAGAAAAAATTTGACACCTATAGACTCTATAAGGCTATTTATTTTATCAGTTTTTATTTTAGGTTGATGCATCTACCCTTCCTCTTTAATTGTGGAAGTATAGCGTAGGTTCGGTTTTAGCGAATAAAAAAGCTACTTATTTGTTAGAGAAAATCAAATCTACCTTCTGTTATAATTCCACTAATAATTCTCACGCAATGGAACCGTATGATACAACTAACCAACCTAACCAAAAGCTTTGGTGGACAGACACTCTTTAAAGATATAAACCTAAAGATGAGTAGCAATCAGAAGATAGGACTCATAGGACGAAACGGAACAGGAAAATCAACCCTTTTTAAAATTATTTTAGATGAAGAGAGCCATGATAGTGGCGAGGTATTGATTCCGAGAAACTATAAAATAGGAACACTAAAACAACATTTAGAGTTTAGTGAAAAAACTGTACGTGAAGAGTGTTCACTGATTTTAAGCGAAGAGGAGCAGTATAACTTCTATAAAATAGAAAAGATTCTCTTTGGTTTAGGATTTAGTGCCGAAGATTTAGAGAAAGACCCATTAAGCTTTTCAGGTGGATATCAGATTCGTATCAACCTTGCCAAGCTCTTGGCAACCGAACCCAATATGCTCTTGCTTGATGAACCAACCAACTACCTTGATTTACTTTCACTCCGTTGGTTAAAACAGTTTATACGAACCTTTGATGGCGAAGTTATTTTGATTACTCACGACCGTGAGTTTATGGATGAAGTAACCACCCACACCATGGGAATTCAACGAAAATCACTATTTATGATTCAGGGAGGTACAAAAAAATACTACGAAACCCTTGCTCTTAGCGATGAAACTTATGAAAAAACCCGCCAAAACCAAGAGAAAAAAAGAAAAGAGCTAGAGGAGTTTGTAGCAAAGAACAAAGCCCGAGCATCAACAGCTGCGTTGGCACAATCCAAACAGAAAATACTGGATAAAATGGATGAGATGGAGAGCCTTGAGAGTGAAAGTAATTTAGCCTTTAATTTTACCTACAAAGAGACCCCTGCCAAACTGATATTACGTGCCGAAGAGCTTGGATTTGGCTACAATGCCGATAGTCCCCTTTTTAATAATGTGACTTTTGCCCTAGAAAGTGGCAAGACCTTAGCCATTATTGGTAAAAATGGTAAAGGTAAATCAACCCTTCTTAACTATATTGCAGGAGAGCT
>Ga0256827_10003107_pt1 | contig 10598 bp, 6 predicted proteins | sample CV84metaG_FD_185977 | JGI IMG/M metagenome (GOLD analysis project Ga0256827, IMG submission 185977) | Hydrothermal vent microbial communities from East Pacific Rise, Pacific Ocean - CV84 | ecosystem: Environmental > Aquatic > Marine > Hydrothermal vents | place: Pacific Ocean: East Pacific Rise...
GGATTATATGTCTGAAGGATTGCGATTCCAAGGAAAGTCACCCATTACTAGTAGAATAGTTACACAAGAGGTGGGTGAAGATGTAACTGGAGAACCCATCACTGAACAGATTCAATTATTTGCAGGTGATAAATTGATAAACGCAAATAATCCAAATTCAATTTTGTATAAAAATGGAAAATTATATGATGATGCATTGTTTACTGTTGAAGAACCTACTGATCTTTCACAAAATGGTGTGGTTTGTGCTATTCCAATTGCCATTATTGATAGAAGGAATCAAGGTGTATATCATCCTGAGTTTAATATACACGGTACCGGCTTCTTTATTAATGGTATTCATGTATCTGAAGATATTGAAGATTTTGCGGATGATATTTCTGGATTTACCTTGGTTGATGAAAATGCAGCAACACTAGAAACTGCTTCGGTAGGAAGGGATAGAAAAGCAAAATTCAAAGTAATGTTAGAATGGTTATTTAGTGAAGATTATAAAGCTGGTGGGTCAATGGTTTCTCGAACCACCTATAGACCAGATGGTCTTTTATATGATGAAATTAATATTGATGATATTGTGGATTTACGAATAGATGCTAATGAACAAAGAAAAAGAATTGAAGATTTAGAATATTCTGTGGATTCGGGTTTTAAAGAATTAAATGATTTCAAAATGGAATCTGCTTTAAAATTCGACCAAACGAATAATTACATCGCCACAACAGCAGATTTAATTTATGATCATATTGGTGAAACTGAGTCATCTATCAGAACAGATATGGTGATTAAAGATGCGGAATTAGAAGCATCATTAAAATTAACAAATATTAATCTAGCCGACTTATCAGCTAATGTATTTACAAAAGATACATCCACCAATTTATTAATTGATAGTATTATAGGATTGACCGATTATAATACGAAAGATTCATTTGAAAGCGGTGAAAGACCATCGAGGGATGATATTGAATCGATGATTAATTCTTTTGTTGAAAATATGGAAGGTCCATATACCAAAATCGAATTTGTTAATTTTTTAACCACCGTATTAAAGTCTATCGTTGGAAAAAATATCATGAGTGATGATGAATTAGATAGATGGATTAGACGTTTATCAGTTAAAGATTTATCAATTGATGCTGATACATCCATATATACTAGAGCGGAATCACTAGAATTGATTTATGAAGGACTTATTTTGGCTTCATCCGCTAGGATTTTACCACCTGTAGGGTCGAATGAATTGAGTTCTTGGAATTTTATAGGTAAAAAATATGAAGGATTTTTAGGAACACGACATTTAAAACTGCAAGAGGATTTTATTAATAATACTAAGACACCAATAACAAAAATAGTTAATGTTGATAAAATGACCCATAGTTACACCGATAGAGTCGGGAAAAAGTGGAATAAGGGTTATTTAGCCGGTCCAACTATTTGGGGTAATGTTCATCATTATCATGCGATATATACTACATGGATTTTTGTGGAAACCCCATTTAAGGTTGACTATGTTAAAATGTTAGGTGATGATCCTCATGCTATTTACATTAATCAAGAATGTATCGCGACTAATAAACATTGTTGTAGAGAAACTGCTTATTCATATGATTTCTCAATGTCTGGATGGTATAGAATCGACATGATGTATTCTGAATGTGGAGGAGGACATTATGTTCAATTGGGTTGGAATCCAAAAGATTATAAAGAAAACATTAAATATATGACTACTCAAAATATGGATGAATTAGTTGAAGTAACTAAATTACGTATAGATAACTGGTCATCAAAAAATAAGACATTGATTTCTACTATAAAAGGTGATGCGTCTGGTTATTTTACGAAATTAGAAACAAAATTGATTATCATTGAAGGATTACAACGTATTTTAAAACATATAACATCATATGGTACTGAAATTACTGAATCCCTTTTATCAACATTTCATACTGGAGATAAACTACACCCTGGTTTAGAAAGTTGGATTGATAATATTAATGAAGATGGAACTTTTTCTTCATTAGGATATGAGATCCAAGATGAGACCCTTTCGGATGGTTCGCACAAACCTCGATCCGATGAATTTCGCTCAATTCCTGATATGAATGGGTATTATAATAAGTTGGAATTGATTGAAATAATTAGGAAAGTTTTACAAATTGTTAATGGTATTGATAGTATTAATAGTGTAGATTTACAAAAATGGATAGATAGACTAAATATTTCAATCCCAATGACCACTGAGTTATATTACACACGATTTCAAATAGAGTCACTTATTACCGATGGGAACAATTATCTGTCTGGTATGGATAGTGTAACTTCATATGAGATTTCATCTTGGTTAGAAAACCATCTAACAAATTTTGACTTGATGTTGGGTGGAACCGATACAAAAAGAATTTTTATAGATGCAAATGGAACAGATTTATCTACAACCAACACCAATGATGTTTATAGTAAAGAAAACTTCAAGGTATTATTATCTGAAAAATGTAAAACAATGTTGGGTGCACAATCAATAAAAATAAGGAATTAATTTAGTAATTTGATTAATTTATGATATTCTGTAGAGGGAATCCCCCCTGCAGATTTATGACCCACGCACCCAATGTCATCATACCAAACATTCAAATCTAAAATTTTTGAGTTTGGTGGAATTCTTACTGAGCATTGTGTAGTATTTTTAAATTTGAAAATAAACATATCAATACCTTTATCTATTAATTCATTCATTAGTAAATATTTCGTATAATCTGTTGGAGAATCACATTCAGTTATATAAAAATTATGATTTTTGAAAGTATTGATAAACCCGTCATCCATCATATTAGTCAGATCGACATCTCGATGTTTTAATTGTATATCCATAATCTTTCTCTCTTTCTTAGAAAATTGAATTTGTGGATTATCAACAAACCGATCCCTAAATTGTGCTGGGGTATAACCTATTTTATAACTTAATAAATCGTTTATACCTACAGCTTTATCAAAATCAATATGGTTTGTTCTCCACATATCATACACATCACTGAGTAATACTATATCTTCCATCGCTTTTAATCGGGTATTATTTTTATGAATTTTTAAAAGTTCAAGCCAAGTAATAGTAGCACCGCAAATTTTTGAATCTAATTTATTATGTTTTGGGATATCTTCAAAAAGTTTCTCTGTGAATGGATTGATATGATGATCATAAATAATTATTTTGTTTGTTTTTATTAAGTTTATTAGTTCTTTATTGTCGGGTCCAATAGATAAATCGGTTAAAAATATAGTTGTATCTTTCAATGATTGTAATTTTACAATTTTATTTAAGGTTTCATTAACCTTGCCGATTGCTGTCGGGATATACTCACCACTATTACCATATACTACTTTCATACAAGCACCACTTATAGCCCCATCAAAATCAGCATGATGTAAGTTTATAATTTTATTACTCATTGTTAAACATCCTTTACCGATTTAAGTGTATTCCATTCAAAACCAAATGCAAATTCCCTTAATTTATGTTTTCTTACAAATTTTAAGAATTGAGATTGTTTAGTTTGAACATGACTTTTATTATATTCATCCAAAATATTGGTTGTTACATGTTCGGGGATATTATCTATTTTAAGACATATAAGTTTCTTATTTCTTTTAAAGCCATCACGAAAGGAATTAATTTTACTAAATAATCTACTTTCTGTTAATCCATCTAACTTAGCATTTTTTAAAATGGCTTTAAAGGAATTATTTTTTTCATTTAGTATTGGATCATCTTTTAAAGTTTTATTTTCTCGAGATAATTTTATTTTCTCCTGAAGCTTTATTTTTTTATCTTTTGAATATTCTAAAAGTTCTAACCATTCATCATCGGATAAATCATCGGGAATATCCGAATTTAAGAATTTACCTAAATGATGTCGTTGTTGTTTAATTTGATAATCCACTCTATTAAATTCTATTTCTAATAGTTCTTCCTTTAATGTAATTTGTTCAAGAATTTCTTTTTTAATTCTAGGATAAGAACTAGGAACATTATCACCTGCATCACCCTTTATTAATTTTGTGATATATTCTAGATGGGAATAACCACCTGAAACATATGTTTTTTTTATAGGGTTAAAAATTTTCACATTTTTGTAACGTAATAATTGTTTAAAATCCCCATCGGTTGATACTATTGTGGTTTTTTCACCATTATTGGCAAATTGTTGTGTTAAAACTGCAACAATATCATCTCCCTCAGCTTCCGTTGCTCGTATCACTTTAATATTGGTATAATCTTTGATAAATTCTGCAGCTTTATTCGCAGCCGAATAGAATAAATCTAACTTATCATCGGCTTCTTTACCTGCATCCCTATTCGCTTTATAAAGGGGGTAAAAAGTTTTTCTCCACGAACGATTTTCTAATGTAATTATAATTCTATCACTTTTTAATACGTGGATATAATTAGCAATATTTATTAAAATCGTATCAAGAAAAAAATTTGTCCAATCTTCATCGCTCATTAATAATGTTTCACTGTTTTTGTTCATAGCACCAAACCGAACTATAGCGGTTAAATTGGCAAAATCTAAAATTAAATTTTTCATAGTGTTCCTTTTTATATATTAATATTTTACATTCAAATTAAAATTTTATTAATATAGAAAAGGGATTGATAAGTATAAATAATTAAAAATATTGTATGTAATTAAAAGGAGCAGTATAATGGCTGATAATATAAAAGTCTATAATACCGAGAATAAGGAAATCGCTGATATTTCAAAAGACACAATTCATAACAACTTTGAAACAACGTTGATTGGAGAAGGGGTTGAAGATTATATTGTTGAAATAAACACCAATTTCGTGAAATTATTAGAAAATTTTGCTGGAGAAAGTCTACCTCCAAAAGCCCAAAAACCCAATGGTGTTGTCGAGGGTCAAATATGGTTTGATTCAAATGAAGATGCATTGAAATATCGAACATCTAATAAGTGGCAATCAAATGCGGATAAAATATCTGATAAATCATTAGATGGTATAAGAGAATTTGTATTATCTGGATTAGATACTACAGGAAAACTATCTAAAATAGGTGGAGTAGTTTCAGGTGAGATGAACGTTAATGGTGCAGTGCAATTGCAACAGAAATCAATAACCCCTAATAAAACAGAATCTTCCAACTTAGGTGGTCAAAACAATAGATTTAGAAATATATATTTAAAAGAAGACGGTATCATCTTGGGTGAAAAATCAAAAAATCTACAATTTCACCCTTACAATTTTGTTTATGTGGTTACTAAAGATAGTGATAGAGTAGATTCGTTTCCCACAGGTGCAATAATTTTACATCAGGAAACTGGTGAAGCTATAATTAAAAAATCCACAGGTGTTTTTTCAAAAAATAACAATACTTTCAGGAAATTAGCAGATGATAGGCAAAACTCGGCGATTATTGGTGGTAATAAATTCCTATTTATGGGGGATATCGGTTTAATAGCTGGAGGATGGGGTTCTAGTGGTGGATGGTCAAATAGATCAATCGAAAAAATTAATATTACTACTCCTGGTAATGGTTCTTTTTTTGGGAATCTTACATTGGGGCGAAGCCATATGGGTTCTGGTATGTCTAGCGGCACCAGAGGTGTATTTCAAGGTGGTTGGTCTGGTCACCATGGGTCACATAATGGAAAAATGGATTATGTAACATTTGTTACTCCAGGAAATGCAACCTATTTCGGTACACTCGGTTATGAAAATTATGGGTCATCATCTGTTTCTGATGGCACAAGAGGTGTTATTGGTTCTGGATATAATCATACCGGGACAGGCCCAAGAGGACATCATTATATAGCAAGATATATAACTATTGAAACACTTTCTAATGCTGAGCAGTTTGGAACAATAAAACAAGGGTACTGGGGATCTGCTTTATCATCAGGTACTCGAGGTATATTTGGTGGTCGTGGTAGAAATGGTGGTTGGAATGGTAGATTAGAATATATTACCATACAAACACCTAGAAATTCTGTGTATTTTGGAAGCACCAATTGTCTTAGTGGTGCCAATTCAGTTACCGACGCTATTAAAGGTGTGTATATTGGTGGTCGAAATGGTTCATGGTTAAGTAGAAATATAGATTACGTTACTATAGCAACACCTAGCAATGGTCAACGGTTTGGTACTGCTCGCAGTAGAACCAGAAATGGTGTAGGTATATCAAATGGTTCAAAAGGATTATCTTGTTCAGCTTGGTGGAACAATACCATCGAATATATAACTATTCAAACACCGATGAATACTGTTGACTTTGGTAACATGACTATGAGAAGATCTTCGCGACCTTCAGGAACTTCAGGAAATTAAGGAGAAATAAATGATTTATGCAATTTATAAAGAAAATTTAATACCTTTATTGGGTGGTATTAATCCCAATAATATTACGATTGGATTGGCAGAATACAATGATTGGAAGCTATGTGTTATGGAAGAAGAAGAATTTTCTCAATTTTCAGAATTCAACCTTTATCCAATCCCAAATAATATAGCTGTAGGATTAATGTCGATGGGTAAGGCAGCTTTCACTACTTTTGATGAGGGTATGGATGATGAAATGCCTGAAGAAATCAAGAGGGAATTAATTGGTGATAAAGAAAAAGAACTTATAAAAATATCAAAACAATATATTGATATACTTGAACTTAAATTTATTACTCGCGCAAAAGTACGTCAATTTAAAGATTTTGAAGATGATATGGTTGATACAAAAATATTTTTAAAATTTTTACTTTTATATATGAATTTTGATTTTGGACAAAAGAATAATACATTAAAACAGACTAATAAAATGAAAATAATTTTTGATAAAATAAGTAATGTTAATTTTGATGATTATTTGAATATTAAGGAAATCAACAAAATACCAAAAATAATTAATGATGAACGGTTGATGAATAACATTGTACAATCTTCATACAAAAATAAATTGAAAGGGGAATAAACATATGAGTTCAATTGATATTAGAGATACATCCAATGAATTGATAACGGTTATAGATGATGGTAAATTGGATGAAAGTAGTACATCTATTAGTTTGTTTGGTCGTGGAACAGAAACTTATTTACCCGCAATAAATAAAAATTTTTATGCTTTATTGGAAAATTTCGCATCTAAGAAAGCACCAAACAACCCTATAAAAGGACAATTATGGTATGCTAAAAAAGGCTCAAATATTATCACAGTACGAGGAACGGGATTAAATTATAATGCTTCTCGATACATCAAAATTAATAATGTTGTGAAAAGTATTAAGAATAGAAGAGGTATAGCCTTAATGATTCTGGATAAAAATTTTAACTCGACCATCAAATCATTGGGTTATTATGATATATACCAATCGGATACAGCCCGTACACAATTGGCCAATAAGTTAGCTTCTCTTGATGAATTAGACATTTTTATTATGGTGTCATATGATGCTATTGGTACTAATAAATCATTAAATATACAAATGGATAAATTAAATTCACAGGCTTGGCATAAAATAAAAAGAAACTGGCGTTATCCATATACTGCAATAGGTACAGGTAAATTTGGTATTATTTCTGAAGATTTACAAGGGTATGATGATAAAAAGCATGCACAGGCCCAGATAGCTTTTGAAAGTTTATCACCGATAGAAGGGATGGGTACACATACAGCTCTAACAACAACCGAAGCACAGAACGATAATTTATTAGTTTTTGATGGTGAACAATGGGGTATGAATGCAACCAGTTTAGATGGAAAAGATTTGAATGTGTTGAGACAACACATACTTAGTGGTATTGATTTGTCGGTTAAATATGATAAGTCAGGAGGCATTATTAATGGTTCGATGGTTGTTGATAAGGCTATGATTCTTCATAAAGACATCCAACCTACAGGTAATGAAATTCAGGATTTAGGATTACCAGATAAACGATTTAAATCAATCCATCTATCTGAAAATAATTCAATATATATGGGTCCTGGAAAGGAATTTGATAAAAATTCTTTTGTATACACAGTTGAAAAAGAAACGGATTCGGTGGTTAATGTTCCTGCTGGTTCTTTGATTTTAAATAGAGCTACGGGCGAGGCAATAGTTAAAAAAAGTAATTTTGTAAAATCATTGAATAATAATACTTTTAGAAAATTATCTAATGATAATAAATATGGTTCTGTTATTGGTGGTAACAATTATAATTTTAAAGGTGATATAGGTATATGGATGGGTTCATGGAATACTACTCATATCTATAAGGTGAGTATTCCTACCCCGTCGAATGCAGTTCAATTTGGTACGGTTACATCTGGCGGACATTCAGCTGGAGCTTCTGATGGAACCAGAGGTTTATCATTTCATCAACATAACAATGATAAAATCAAATATATTACAATATCTACACCTATGAATGCTATCGATTTTGGTAAATTTTCGGGTCGATGGTCTGCTGCTGCAACCTCCGATGGTACGCGAGCAGTCGTCTTTGGTGGAAGATATAATTATGGACACTCAGATTATGTTTGGTTTGCTACACCTATGAATAGTGTTCGGTATGGTGATCTAGGTATTAGTGCTCATTGGAATTCAGCAGTCTCCGATGGTACAAAAGGTATATTTGATTCGGGTAGGATGAGATGGAATAATCAACAATATAGATATGTAACTTTATCCACACCAGCCAATGCAATATATTTTGGAAAGATGCAAAATAGTAGAGGGTGGACTGGAGCTACATCAAATGGAATCCATGGTTTATGGGTTGGTGGTTGGCAACGACAACCAATTTCACAAATCGAAAAGTTGGTGTTAAATACACCCTCAAATTCTGTATATTTTGGAAACTTAACATATGCAAGACATACGGCAGATCCCGTGTCAAATGACTCAACAGTTGTTGCAGCAGGTGGAAATGTATATTCTACAATTTTAGATACTATAAGTTATGCCTCTGGTGGTTCAGCAGCTAAATTTGGTAATGCACCATCAGGAATACGTTATTCAGCGTATTTCTCAGGGAATTAAAAGGAGAAAAAATGTTTGTTATTTATAAAGAAAATTTAATAAATGGTGTGGGTGGTATTCACCCCACAGGTATAAAAGCGGCGATTGCAGAAGTTGATGGTTGGTATTTGGCAGAAGTTGATGAAAAATATTTTCATAAGTATAAAGAATACGATTTTATATCTATTCCCGCAAAAATAGCAGATGGTATGAAATTGATAGATTCAATACCTGCGATTGAGACAGAAGAAACACCCACTAATGATATTTTGATAAATTTTTCAATACCTGAGAAAAAAAATATAAATGATACAAAGGTGTTTATAAATAATATTAATAATAAATTAATTACAAGAGCTAAAATTCGCGAACAAAAAGATTTAGAAGATGATTTTGTTGATATGAAACGTCTGATACAATCATTATTAGTATTTGTTATGGATGATTGGGAAGTTAAAACTCAAGAAGAACAAGACACGTTTGAATACAAAGACATTATGTCAACAATAAAAACAGCGATTATAGATGATTATGAATATATACATTCATTTGATAAAAATCTAGATAAAGTTTTATCTATTTTAGATTCAGAAGCACAGATTAGTCAAATTGTAAATGATTATTATCTGACTAAAAAACAATAGCGGAGGAAAAAATGGCAACGGTTATTACGATTAAAAATACACAGAATGAAGTCATAGCGGATGTTAGTTCAAAAGAGATATTAAAAGATGTAGTATCAACAACTCTTATAGGTAGAGGTGCTGAATCATATGTAGAAGATCTAAACCAAAATTTCATAAAAATCCTCGAAAATTTAGCGGGTGAAGAAGAGCCAGAAACACCTATGATAGGTCAAATGTGGTATGATTTAAATAAAAACACACTTAAGCTTTATAATGGTGTTGATTGGGGATTTAATGTAACTCAAATAGGTGGGAAAAATACTGATGAAATTAAGGAATGGGTATTAGGATATGTAGATCTTGGTGATAAATTTGATAAAGCTGGGGGTACAATTACAGGAAATCTTGAGCTGGAACAACGATTTCTAACTTCAGGTAATATAAGTCCCTCTAAAAATGAAACTCTCTCCTTGGGGTCATATGACAAAAGATTTAGAACGTTGTATATTAAAGACTCATCAATATACTTGGGTGATAGGGGTAAATATCATATTACTAAAGATTCATTTATCTACACCGTTAATTCTAATTCCGATGATGTATCAAAAATTCCAACAGGTGTAATAATATTAAATAAAAATACGGGTATCGCAGTTGTTAAACGCAATATAGGAAAATTTGATTCTCATAATGCTAAATTTGGACAATTGATTTATGATATTAATAATGCTGTGCGGTTAGGAAAACGTGTTACTGGTTTTCAAGGGGATAGAATGGTAATGTCAAGAGGTTGGCATTGTGGTTGGGGGCGAAATGATTATTCATATGTTCAAATTTCTACCCCAATGAATTCTAAATTTTTTGGACATCCAAGAAAAATGTCACTAGCACCTATAGGGGTTACTGGTGGAAATAGAGGATTATGGCACACTGGTGGATGGCCTGGATGGCAATGGTCTTCTTCATA
>Ga0256827_10003108_pt1 | contig 10596 bp, 11 predicted proteins | sample CV84metaG_FD_185977 | JGI IMG/M metagenome (GOLD analysis project Ga0256827, IMG submission 185977) | Hydrothermal vent microbial communities from East Pacific Rise, Pacific Ocean - CV84 | ecosystem: Environmental > Aquatic > Marine > Hydrothermal vents | place: Pacific Ocean: East Pacific Rise...
TTTAAGTTTATTTACCTGAGATGCTTGTTTTACTCCGCCAAAAATTACAGTATGTTTTACATTTGTGTACCTGCTATACTCTTTTATATTTTCATCAATTTGAATTGCCAACTCCCTTGTTGGAGTAACTATTAAAGCACTTATTCTTGGTTTACCTTTCTGTTTCTCCTCTGCATTGTGTATAAACTGAATTATAGGAATTGCAAAAGCTGCAGTTTTTCCTGTTCCTGTTTGTGCCGAACCTAGAATATCATTACGTTTAAGAATTAAAGGAATGGCTTTTTCTTGTATTGTTGTTGGTTGGGTATAGTTTTTATCTGATAAAGCTTTTAAAATTGGCTCTATTATATCAAGTTCATTAAATTTCATTAAATATTTTTATTTGAATTATTTTGCGAAGATACACTTTATTAATTTATCAATTATTATTCTGTTATATTACAATTTTAGATTTTTTAATAAAGCCATCTTTCATTAGCTTGTTTAGATCCCCTTTTTTATGTTAGCTTTGCATCAAAAAAAATATGAGCTATCCAACATTTTTTGATAAAGTTAAAACAATAACATTAATTGATCCCCTTGCCGATTTTTTAGGAAGTATTGAAAACGGAGAAATCACTTTTAATTATTTGCAAATAGTAAAATCTGCTGGGCACAGTTGCCCTACAGTTGCGGGTGCATACTTAATTACTTACAAAGCATTAGAATCTTTATATAAAAATGAAACTCCAATAAGAGGAAATATTAAGGTAGAGTTTAAAGAAAATATTGAAGAAGGTGTTGCAGGTGTAATTGCTAATGTAATTTCAAATATTACTGGTGCAACAAGCATTACTGGTTTTAAAGGTATAAACGGTAATTTTGTTCGTCATAGTTTAATGAAATATGATAGTGATATAAAATCGAGTGCTCGATTTACACGTATTGATACAAACAAATCTGTTGATGTATTTTATAATCCATCAAGTATTTTAGCCGATGAAAGAATGATGCCTTTAATGCAAAAAATTATTATGAATGCGGCTAACAACGAAGAAAAAGAACTTTTTAAAACTCTATGGCAAAAAAGAGTAAAAGAAATTCTTGTAGATAATTGCGATAATGAAAATATAATAAGTGTTGTTGAAGTTTAAATTTTTACTTTCTCCAGAACGAACGAGAGAACAACACAAAAATTGTAAATAATTCAAGTCGTCCAAGAAGCATCAAGAAAGATAAAAACCATTTAGCAAAATCGGGGAAATGTGCAAAATTATCGGCAGGGCCAACCTTTCCAATTCCTGGTCCAATATTTCCAAGCGTTGCAGCAACAGAGCCCATTGATGTATCTAAATTATAGCCCATTGATGAAATTACAATTGTACCAAATACAAAAATCATAACATATATAACCATAAAGGCTAATATGTTTGTAATAATTTTTGGGTCAACAGAATGCTTGTTAAACTTTACAGGTATAATTGCATGCGGATGTAAAAGACGGCGTAATTCAAAATAAGAATTTTTTATAATTAGAACAACTCGTACTATTTTCATTCCACCACCAGTAGAACCTGCCGAACCTCCCAAAAACATCAATACAAAAATAATTACATAAATAAATGGAGCCCACTTAGTGTAGTCTGCTGTAGCAAAACCTGTTGTTGTTAAAATTGATACTACTTGAAACAAAGAATCTCTAAATGAAATAGCAATTTCTTTATCGTGAATGAAAACTAAAAAGAAAGTAATCATTACAGTGAATATAAGTATTATTCCAATATAAGATTTAAATTCCTCATCGTGTTTTATTTTACTAAACTTACCTTGCATTGCAAAATACGAAAGTGTAAAGTTTGTTCCTGCAATTATCATGAAAATTGTAATAACATAATGAATATAAGATGATTGCCAAAACGCAATACTCTCTCCATGAGTAGAATAACCACCCGTTGCCATTGTTGTAAACGAATGGCATATTGCATCAAAAACTGTAACAGGATTATCACTAGGATTAATATAATTGCTTAAATATAAGAGAATTGCTTCAGCAAGAGTAAAAAGTATGTAAATTCCCCAAAGTCGTTTTGCGGTTTCTTTAATTCGTGGATGAAGCTTATCCTTAGACGGACCTGGAACTTCGGCAACAAATAGCTGCATTCCTCCAATACCGAGTATCGGGAAAATAGCTATTGCCATTACAATAATTCCCATACCACCCATCCATTGTGTTATACTTCTCCAAAAATGTAGACCATAAGATAGATTATCTATTTGTGTTCCATCAAGAATTGAAGAACCTGTTGTTGTAAAACCCGACATTGTTTCGAAAAAAGCATCGGCATAATTTGGTATTGCTCCTGAAAAAACAAATGGCAATGCCCCAAACAATGAAAATATTACCCAAACTAAGCTTACAATTACATATCCTTCTTTTTTCCCTAGATTTTTTTCGATATTGTTATTTAAAAGCCAAGCAATAAGACCTACTCCTATGCTTAATCCTGCAGTATATAAAAAAGATTTGTACTCTTGTTCGCCATATATTATTGATACTACGGCCGAAAGTATCAAGAAAAAACTTTCAATTAATAGTAACCTTCCTAAAATAAAGAATATTATTCTTTTGTTCATCTATTTAAAGAATTTTTCAAGTTTATGAATAGCTTCTGGTAGAGTAAACACAACTACTCTGTCGTTAGCTTCGATAACTGTATCACCTTTTGCAATAAAACTATTATTTCCTTTTGTAACACCTCCAATTATTGCATTATCTGGAAAATCTACTTCCGATAATGGTTTATTTGTGATTTTTGAACCTTCGTGAGCAATAAATTCTAATACTTCGGCTTCGGTACCTGTTAAACACTTAACTGTTGATACTTCTGCAGAAATTGTATATCCATAAATTTTACTTGCAGCTAATAGTTTTTTATTAATGATTGTATCTATTCCTATATCTTCAGCCAAATCAATAAAATCTATATTTTCTATTTCAGCAATTGTTTTCTTAACACCAAATCGTTTTGCCAATAAACAAGATAAAATGTTAGTTTCAGAATTATCGGTAACAGCAATAAAAGCGTCCATATTCTTAATACCTTCTTCAAGTAGTAGTTCGGTATCACTTCCATCACCATTAAGCACAAGCGTATCGTTTAATACATCTGCAAGTTCCTTACTTTTTTCTTCGTTACGCTCAATAAGCTTAACATTCATCTTTTTTTGTAGCTCTTTGGCTGTTCTTTTTCCAATTCTGCTACCACCAAGAATCATTACATTTTTTATTGCAATTTTCTCTTTACCAGTACTCTTCATCAAAGATGAAACACCAGATTTATTTGAAATTACATAAACCAAATCGTTTACTTGAAAAATATCATTTCCGTTTGGGATTATTGTTTTTGATTTTCTGTAAATTGCAATAGCTCTATAATCAAATTCGTTACTCTCGTTTGAAACCTCTTTTAAGCTTTTGCCAATTATTGGAGCTCCTTTTTCTAATTTTATTGTGTATAAGGATAAGTGCCCTTGAGAAAAATCGAATGTTTCGGTAGAACCCGTTTGTTTTAAAAGTTGAATTATTTCTTCTGAAGCTAGTTTTTGTGGATATATCAGAGAATCAATTCCTAAATCATTGATTATATCTTTATTTTCTTCTAATAAAAATTCATTATTATCTATACGTGCAATAGTTTTCTTTGCACCTAATTTTTTGGCAAGAATTGCTGCTGTTATATTTGTTTCTTCATTTTCGGTTACCGAAATAAACAAATCACAAGAATTAATCCCTGCATTTTTTAAAACATAAAACGATATTGCATTATCTACAACTCCCATTACATCGGAGTGAGAACTTACCAAATGTACCTTGTGAGCATCTTTATCTATTACAGTAATATTATGATTTTCTTTACTTAATAGTTTAGCTAAATGCGTTCCAACTTCTCCTGCTCCTGCAATTATTATTTCCATAAACTTAAAAAATATTAATCAAAAGTATAAAAAATTGAATGTAAAATTCTACTTTTAGTAATTAAATTTTTTGAAGATGACAGGGAACATTAGTAAAATGCAAACTAAGTATAGTGATATTGTTGAGTATCAATTAAATCTAGGTGATAGCGAAATTAATATGAATAGTTTAATAGGTAAAAAAATTAGATTTTCATATTCTGGAGTAATCAACTGTGTTAAATGTGGAAGAAAAACAAATAAATCTTTTGCCCAAGGTTTTTGTTATCCTTGTTTTTTAAATGCACCAGAAGCCGATCCCGGAATTATGCGACCTGAACTTGATATGGCTCACGAAGGAATTTCACGAGATATGGAATGGGCAAAAACATTTAGTCTAACCGAGCATTTTGTGTACTTAGCTTATTCTAGTAATTTAAAAGTTGGGGTAACTCGTTTCAATCAAATCCCTACTCGTTGGATAGACCAAGGTGCATCTAAAGCAATAATTATTGCTAAAACACCTTACCGAAATCTTGCAGGACAAATAGAAGTTGCTCTAAAACAGCATTATGCCGACAAAACTAATTGGCGAAAAATGTTGCAAAATATTACTTATATTCCTGTAGATTTTATTGCCGAAAAACAAAAAGCAATTTCTTTTTTATCTGATGAATTAAAGCAATACGCTTATGATGATGATACAGTTACAGAGTTAAAATTTCCTGTTGAAAGATATCCTTTAAAAGTTAAATCTGTGAATATGGAAAAAACTCCAATATTTGAAAAAACTCTTGCCGGCATAAAAGCTCAATACCTTATCTTTGATGATGATACGGTAATAAACATCCGAAAATATTCTGGTTATAAAATTGATTTTGATGTAATTTAAACTTGAATTAATTAAGGGTGTACGTTCAAAAAAATCTTTATTTTTAATATCTGTAAATAATGAATAAAAAAATTGTATATTTGAGGTTTATTATTAATTATATTAAACAATGAACAATAATTTCGAAAAAGTAAAAAACTACCTTCTTGAACTTGAATATTCAATTATTTCAGAAAACAAAGAAGAAGAACTATTTATTGTTGAGAAACACAATACAGGAATAGTTAATATGATTATTGATTGTGAAGAACCAATCATAATTTTTGAACAATTTCTATTTGAAATTAAAAGTGATAATATGGAAATTTTCAAACAACTTTTAATTAAAAACAGAGAAATTGTACATGGTGCATTTGCTTTAGATAAAGATGGTACTAAAGTATTATTTAGAGATACTTTACAATTAGAAAATCTTGATTTAAACGAATTTCAAGGCACACTAAATTCCTTAGAAATGTTACTTTCTGAGTATGCAACCAATTTAATAGAGTTTTCAAAAAAATAAAAAATAAAACATGAGTATTTTCAATAGATTATTTAAAGTAGGTCAATCAGAAGCTCACGCTGTAATTGATAAGTTAGAAGACCCAATAAAAATGACAGAACAAGGTATTAGAGATATGAAAAAAGATCTTGATACAAGTTTACAAGCATTAGCAGAAGTTAAAGCTCTAGCTATTAGGTCAAAAAAAGAATTAGCTCAAGCTAAAAATATTGCCAAAGATTATGAAACTAAGGCAGTATTAATTTTACAAAAAGCAGAAAAAGGAGATATTACCCCTGAAGATGCAGATAGATTAGCAACAGAAGCTTTAACAAAAAAAGAACAAAGTTTAGAAGATGCTAAAAGAGCCCAAACAGAGCTTGAAACATTTGATAAAAATATTGCTCAATTAGATGCTAATGTTAAAAAAATGCGTAGTAATATTAGCCATTACGAAAATGAGTTAAAAACTCTAAAAGCAAGAGCAAAAGTTAGTAGCGCTACAAAAAAAATTAACAAATCGCTTTCTGGAGTAGATAGCAGTAGTACAATTTCTATGTTAGAAAAAATGAAAGATAAAGTTAATCAAGACGAAGCACTTGCTGAAGCTTATGGAGATATTGCTGGAGAAAGTAAAACCGTTGATGACGAAATAGACGCTGTTTTATCAGATACTAATCAAATAAAAGCATCTGCATCTTTAGAAGAACTTAAAGCTAAGCTTAAAAAATAAATTTAGTTAACTAAGAGGTTATTTAAAAAAATTTATGGGCATATTTGATAGATTTAAGAAAAAAGAAGAAGAATATGATGTTACTAATTTAAGTGTTAAGGACTTAAATAAGAACTTTATTTTCGATTATAACCTTTCTAGTTGGAAAGTTATTGATGTATTTGAATATGATTGGGGCGATGAGTTTTTTACAAAAGAATTTAAGATTACTGATGGGGACAAAACTCTTTTCTTACACGTAGAAGATGATGATGAATTAGAACTAACATTATCATCTAAAATTAAAATAAGAAAAATTGGAGAAGATATTGTTGATTACATTAAACAAAACAAAGAACCTCAAAAAAAACTAATCTACGAAAATGAAGAGTATATTCTCGACGAAGAAAGCCCTGGTTATATTAGAAACATGAATACTCCTGATAGTTGGGTTGAGTTAATCTCTTGGGATTATTACAACAACGAAGGTAACAAAACAATTTGCATTGAACAATTTGATGACAATAAGTTTGATGCTTCAGTTGGTATAATTATAAACGATTACGAAATATCAAATATAACCCCATCTAAGTAATAATATTATTTTTATGAAACAATAAATATTTAAATAAATGAAAAAACTATTATTTTTATCAGCAATTATTATTTTACTTATTTCTTGCGGAGATTCTAGACAATATGAAGACCCTATTGCAAAAATAACTAAAGAAAAAACTACAGCCTTAATAAAAGATTTCTCAATAATCCTTAACGATATGGATTATGATGAATCTACTGATAGTTATAAACATCAATACAAAATTGTTTATCAACCACCAGCTAATCCTGACACTCTTATGTTAGAAATAACAGATTGGTATGTAGTTTCACCAGAATTTTTCGAAAAACATATTAATGATATGGGAATGTCTTTAGGAGAAGTAAAAGATTTTGCTTTAACAAAGGCCGTTAGCCCTCCAGGTTACGAAAACTATGTTGGTAATAGTCATTACGGAAGATGGGAGAACAGGAATGGTGGCAGTTTTTGGGCATTCTATGGTCAGTATATGTTTATGTCATCAATGTTTAACATGATGTCTCCACGAAGATCTTATTATAATGATTACCATAGTTATAGAAGAAGAGATATGACATATTACGGGCCCGTTAATAACGGAAGCTCATATTACGGAACTAATGGTACTTCAAATAAAAATAACACATCTAGTAAATGGAACTCAAAAGGGTCTAGCTTTAAACAAAGTGTTAGAAGCAAAGTAAAACAAAGTGCTTCTAAAAGAACATCCTCTAGGAGTTCTACAAGAAGTGGACGTTCAAGTTTTAGATCATCAGGTGGAGGTTTTGGTAAATAATTATTATTATGGAAAATTATATAAGTAATGAAATTCTAAGAACAGTTATTGAAACTGTTGTATATCTAGTATCTACATTTATTATTCTATTTATAGGGAAAATAATATACAATGTAATACATAAAAATATTAATGTAAAAAGCGAACTTGTAGAAAAAGATAATTTTGCTTTTGCTTTATCTCACACTGGTTATTTAATTGGACTATTAATATCAATAGGTGGTGCAATTGTTGGACCATCTAACGGTTTAATTAATGATTTAATAGATATATCTATTTATGGTGGTTTAGGGATTATTTTGCTAAACATATCTCTTTTTATTAACGATAAAGTTATTTTAAATAAATTTAGTGTTAGAAAAGAAATTATTGAAGATCGTAATGTTGGAACAGGTATTATAGAAGCAGCAAGTTCTATTGCATCAGGATTAATTATTTTTGGTGCTGTTACTGGCGAAGCTGTTAGCTTTTCTCAAGGTTTAATTACAGCAGGAGCCTTTTGGGCAATAGGACAAATAATTCTAGTAATAACCGCTCTTATTTATAATTTGATAACACCTTATGACATCTATAAAGAAATAGAGAAAGATAACATAGCTGTTGGAATTGGTTTTGCTGGAGCTATAATTGCTATTGCAAACCTAATTAGATTTGGTATTCAAGGTGAATTTGTTGGTTGGTCTAATATATTATCTGAAGTAGGCATAGATGTACTTATTGGTTTAATTCTTTTACCAATTATTAGATTTGTTGCAGATAAAGTGTTATTACCCGGAGCAAAATTAACAGACGAAATTGTAAACCAAGAAAAACCAAATAATGGAGCAGCCCTTTTAGAAGCTTTTGCTTATATAGGAGGATCAATATTATTAACTTGGTGTATTTAAAAATAAAATAATTATCATAAAAAATCCACGCATTAGCGTGGATTTATATTTTAAAGACATTACGTGAAAATAACCCCTAATATCTTAAAAATTGCAATATTCGCAACTGGAGTATCAGGAATTGTTGCTGAATATATACTATCTACTTTAGCTAGCTATTTTTTAGGAGATTCTATAATACAATGGACGCTTATAGTCTCTGTTATGCTTTTTTCTATGGGTTTAGGTGCTAGAATTAGTAAACATATTAGCGAGAATTTACTCCCAAAATTTATCTTTATAGAATTTATTCTTTCAATTTTTGTTTCTTTTTCTTCACTAATAGTTTATTTACTTGCCGCACAATCTGCATACCTAGGTGTAATTATTTACTCTCAAAGCATTCTTGTAGGATTATTAATTGGAATGGAAATACCTATTGTTATACGATTAAACAATCAGTTTGAAGTATTAAAAGTTAATATTTCATCAGTATTAGAAAAAGATTATTATGGAAGCTTAGTAGGGGGATTATTCTTTGCTTTTGTTGGTTTACCATATTTAGGTCTTACATACACTCCATTTGTTTTAGGAAGCTTAAATTTTATTATTGCATTGCTTTTGTTTATTGTTTTATATAAACACATTAACAAATATCGCAAAACAATTACTGCAAGTATATTTTTAGTATCAACAATAATATTATTAGGTGCTTATTTTGCAAAACCAATAATACTTTATGGCGAACAAAAAAAATACAAAGAAAAAGTAATACTTACAAAACAAAGTAAATATCAACGCATTGTAATAACCCAATGGAAAAACGATTTTTTTCTATTTATCAACTCAAACAAACAACTTAGCACTCTCGACGAAGAAATGTATCACGAACCATTAATTCATCCAATAATGCATTTAGCAAAAGAGCATAAAAATATATTGGTTTTAGGTGGTGGTGATGGCTGTGCTGTTAGAGAATTGCTTAAGTATAAGGATATTGAAAATATTACTTTAGTAGATTTAGACCCCGAAATGACTAAATTAGCTCAAACAAATGAAATTCTATTAAACATTAATGATTCATCTTTATTAAACAAGAAAGTAACAATAATAAACAAAGATGGATTTAACTTTATTGAAAATACAGATAAATATTTCGATGTCATTATTATTGATTTACCTGACCCAAGAACAGTAGAGCTTGCTAGACTTTATTCTTTAGAATTTTATAGTTTGTGCAATCAACATTTAAAAAATAACGGGTTCATTATTACCCAAGCAGGTAGCCCTTATTATGCATCAAGAAGTTTTAGGACTATAGATAAAACACTTTCTGCTGCAAACTTTAATACACTAAAAATTCATAATCAAATATTAACTTTTGGTGAATGGGGTTGGATAATTGGAACTAAGCAATTATCAAAAAAGCAACTAAGAAATTCCTTTTTATCACTTAATTTAAACGACATTGACACAAAATGGATAAATAATGAAGCATTAAATTTGCTAGCTTCGTTTGGAAAAGATATTTTTGATGATACTAAAGATAGTATAATTGTAAATAAAATTAGCAATCCTGTACTTTATAGAACTTATTTAAATGGCAAATGGGATTATTATTAAATGGAAAAAACTGATATTACATATAAAGAAATAAAAGCGGAAATTTATAATTTTAGAGCTTGGACAAATACATCTGATATTGAAAAATTAAAGCTAAATATAACAAATGCTCTTAAGTTTGCAGGATACACTGTATTAAAATTTACAGATTATAAATTCCCAATAAAAGGATATACAGCAATTTGGCTTTTAGCCGAAAGTCATTTAGCTATTCACTTTTTCGAAGAAGAAAAAAAGTGCTATATTGAACTAAGTGGCTGTAATAGAGAGATGAATATTAAATTCAAAGACTTTTTAATACAACATAAAATAAATTATTCTGAAATAAAATAATGAAAATATTAATACGTAATATACTTATTTTTATAGCTATTATTTGGGTAGTTTTTTTAATAGACCTATTAATTCCATTTATAGATTTAGACCAATATGGCATTATTCCAAGACAAATTAATGGACTCTTGGGTATTATTACGGCTCCTTTTCTTCATGCAAATTTACTACATATAGTATCTAATACCGTTCCTTTAATTATACTATTATTTATATTATTCAAATTCTACGAAAAACAAGCTTTTTTAGTAGTAATTTTGTCAATATTAATTGGAGGTTCCTTAGTTTGGTTATTTGGAAGAAATGCTATTCATATAGGAGCTAGTGGTTTAATATACAGCTTAGCAGCTTATATTATTACATTTGGATTTTTACAAAAA